>Ga0208198_1000601_pt1 | contig 38451 bp, 47 predicted proteins | sample AD_JPNTR2_MetaG_FD_184446 | JGI IMG/M metagenome (GOLD analysis project Ga0208198, IMG submission 184446) | Active sludge microbial communities of municipal wastewater-treating anaerobic digesters from Japan - AD_JPNTR2_MetaG (SPAdes) (version 2) | ecosystem: Engineered > Bioreactor > Anaerobic...
CGTATTCATTAAACCCGGCAGAATTAGCTAATCTTTTAGCTCGTTAATTAAACTCTATGGCAAAGTTTCGTTATACAGGCAGAAATGATTTAGGAGAAATTCAAAGCGGCGTTGTTGAAGCAGGCAGCCGAGATTTGGCTATTAAAATTTTGCAGGATAACAAAATCTATGTTCTTTCTTTAGAATCTTTAGAAAAGGAAGGATTTTTTGATAAACTTCTTCGACCTTTTCAACGTGTTAAAACTAAAGATCTGATGGTTTTTACTCGTCAGCTCAGCGTGTTGTTGTCCGCAAAAGTTCAGCTAGTTGATTCATTAAAGAGTTTGTACAATCAAGTAACTGATCCCTTGCTTAAAGATGCGATCTTTGATGTTTTCACTGATGTTGAAGGAGGATTGTATTTTTCTCAGGCCCTAGCAAAACATCCTCGGGTATTTTCGGATTTTTTTGTCAATATGGTGCGTTCGGCAGAGTTATCCGGACGTTTGGAGGAGACTCTTAACTATTTGGCAGATTATTTGGAGAAAGATAACAATTTGAGATCAAAATTAAGAGATGCGATGATTTACCCGGCATTTATTATTGTCGTTTTTTTGGCAGTTATGATATTGGTTGTAACAGTAGTAATTCCACAGCTCAAAGGTATTTTTGCTGAATCAGGCAGTCAACTGCCCTTTATTACTCGTGTATTGATGGGAGTGGGCGATTTTCTTTTGAGTTGGGGTGTGGCCATTGTTATTTTCTTAGCCATTGTCATTGTTTTGTTCATTCGCTATATTCGGACACCAGAAGGTAAGGCTTTTTGGCAGCAGCTGATTATTTCTTTGCCTATTATTGGCCCTATTCAAAAAGAAGTCGCTATCAGTCGTTTTACTTCTTCTTGCAGCGCTTTGTTGAAGGGTGGATTGCCGATAGCAAGTTCTTTAGAGATTGCTGGAAAAATCACAGGCAATGTCGTTTATGAAGATATTTTAAAGAAAACTGCTAATGCCGTAAGAAGTGGTAGTAATATTTCCGACTGTTTGATTCAATATCCAAAATATTTTCCTCCAATGGTGATCCAAATGATTTCTGTAGGAGAAATTTCCGGACAAGTGGATGAGTTAATGCAAAAAGTAGCGGATTTTTATAGTAATGAAGTTGATCAAGTGGCGGCTAACTTAGCCGAGATTATTCAGCCAGTTCTTATCGTAGCTTTAGGTGTGTTTATTGGTCTTTTTGTGGCTGCAGTATTAATGCCAATTTATAACTTGGCGCAAGTATTTTAATGAGTTAAAATATAATAAACAAAGGTCGATTTAAATTAAAAATAGTCGAAAAAACTTATTTATATGAACAAAAAGAACAAAGGTTTTACTCTTATCGAAATGCTCGTGGTAGTCGCCGTGATTGGTCTCTTAGCTTCTCTAATTTTGGTTGGTTTATCCAGCTTTAGAACACGAGGCCGAGATACACGAAGAGTAGCTGATACAAAAGAAGTTCAGAATGGTTTGGAGTTGTACTATATGAAAAATGGCAGATATCCAACAGCTAGCAGTTGGCAGGATTTAGAGACTGCTTTAGTAAACGCTGGGATAGGAGTAAATAAAATACCCCAAGATCCCAATTATAGCTCTAGTAATCCAGAGGCGACTTATCGCTATGGCGTTTCTGATGACGGTCAACACTATGTGATTGGCGTAAAAATTGAAGATGAAGATGCTAATAGTTCACTTTTAGATAGTGATATTGACAATGGCCACCTTAGTAGTTTGAGTATATCCGGCATAGATTGCGATGATCCGGTTTATTGCGTAGGAATGTAAAACCAAAATTTTTATATGCCACAGTCGTTGCTTATCGCGATTGTTTTTTTGCTCGGGTTGGGAGTGGGTAGTTTTATTAATGTAATTACCATTCGCTTCCAACCCGATAAAAATATTCCATTTACTCAATTAGTTGGCGGTCGATCCCGCTGTAATTTTTGTGGCCATCAATTAAAATGGTATGATTTGATCCCTCTTTTTAGTTTTATCTTTTTAAAAGGCAAATGTCGCTACTGTGGTAAAAAAATTTCTTGGCAATATCCGATTGTAGAATTATTGACAGCATTAATTTTTGCCGGGGTAACTTATCGATTACTGCGGCTTGATGCTATTCGTTTGGTCATTGCTACCGGTAGCATTCCTTTTTGGGTTTGGTTCGCTATCCTCCTCTTCTTATTTTATAGTGCCATTTTAATTATTTTATCTATTATCGATATCAAGCATTACCTTTTGCCTGATAAATATATTTATTCTGCAATGGGCGTGGCGGTTATAGCTGATGTAATTTTTTACGGTTTGAGTAAGACGAAGAAGTTTAATTTTCCTTCCTGTGGTTTGAATTTCTTAAGTAGCTACATGGATTATTTTAACTGCCAATTTAATGTGTTGATTTCTTATTTGTTGGGCGCGGCCGCAGTAGGAGGATTCCTTTTTATTATTTATCTTTTAACAAAAGGAAGGGGAATGGGGTTAGGAGATGTCAAATTAGGCCTTTTGATAGGATTAATGCTCGGTTTAACCAACAGTCTTCTAGCTTTGATTGCAGCCTTTATTATTGGATCCTTTGTTGGTATAATATTATTAGCATCTAAAAAGAAGGCTTTAAAGGACTGGGTGCCATTTGGGCCATTTTTAGCATTAGGAGTGTTTATTGTTATTTTTTGGGGCTCATTCTTCGTCGAATCATATTTTTCAATATTTAACTATCTTATATGAAAGAAGTTCCTATCTCAAACACTCTATATTGGGCAGCCATTATTTTTATGGCAATAGTTTTCGTAGCGACAATTATTTTAAATAGCTACCTTTTTGTTTTGGATAATCAGTTAACTCAACAAATTTATTTATCTCGAGTTGCCTTACAAAAAGCCACTTTAATTATTGATTACGGCAATGGTCAAAGAAAAATTTTTGAAGGAGATGTTCCTGCGGGCGGCCTTAGTTTATATGATGTTCTTTTGGCTTCGGCTCAAACTGGCAGTATCAGCGTTCAATTTAGCAAAACAGCCGATGGTCGCGTTTCTCTTGTTAAAATCGATCAGTACGTAAACAACATGGATCATTATTGGGAATTACAGATACCAAAATTTAATTGGAAAAGAGCTTTGAATGATAGTACAATTGATTTAACGCAATTTTATCTTGTAGGCGGTAATACTGCTTATCTCGTATATAAATAAAAACTAAATTAAAATGGAAATTATCAATGGGGAAAATATTTCTCAAGAAATTCTTGAGGATTTAAAGCCGTTTTTTCAAAAACACAAAGCAGCGTTAGCTGTTATTTCGATAGGCAATAATTTAGGGGGAGAAGTTTTTATTAAACAAAAAAAGAAAGTTGCAGATTATTTATCGATTGAATTTATTCATTTTCATTTTAAAGAAGACATTTCTAATAAATTATTAAGTAAGAAAATTAATCAAATTGTTAGACAAAATTTTATTAAAGGCGTTGTTTTGCAATTACCATTGCCCAAAAAATTTAATACCTATGCTCTGGTAAATATTATTCCTTCTCAAAAAGACGTTGATGTCTTAAATAATGCCCACTTTGCTTCTTATTGTTTTCAACGTAGTTTAATTTTACCACCGGCTGTTGAGACAATAAAAATAATTTTTGAAAAATATAATATTAACGTTCAAGAGAAAAATTGTGGGATTGTAGGAGTTGGACGATTAGTTGGTTTTCCCACTTTGATTTGGTTGTTGCAACAGAAGGCTACAGTGTTTGCGGTGGATATTTCTACTAAACAGCCAGAAAAAATTTTGGCGCAATGTGATATAATAATTACAGGCACAGGTAGCCCTCATCTGATTAATAAAAAATTTGTTAAAAAAGGGGCTATTATTATTGATTTTGGGTTTTCTAAAGAAAATGGAAAAATCAAAGGTGATGTCAATATAGATTCAGTTAAAAAGAAGGCGCTATTAGTAACGCCAACGCCTGGTGGCACTGGTCCCATTCTTGTTGCGGCATTATATAAGAATTTAAAAACATTACTACAAAGCAAACAAAAATAAGGCCGAATTTAACCTATAAGATTAAAAAATTGTTTATTTAACATATTATGGAATTAGCAGCTAATCCTGGGAAAAAAATAATAATAGAAGTAGATGGAATAAAATGGGCTCGATATCCTATAAAAACCCATTTTATTACGGAAAAAGATAATTTAGATGAAATTATAAAAAAATACGTTTTGCCTAATGCTCAAAAAGGAGATATAATTTGCCTTGGTCAAAAAATTGTTTCTATTTTACAAGGTTTAATTATTTATAAAAAAGATTTAAAAGTTGGATGGTGGGCAAATTTTTTGTCAAAATTTGTTAAAAAGACGCCATATGGTTTTTCGGTCGGTAACCCGTTAAAAATGCAGATAGCTATTAATTTAGCTGGTCTTCCGCGGATTTTATTTGCTGCTGTTGTTGCTGGTATTTCTAAAATATTTGGTTTTTCGGGCGTTTTTTATCGATTAGCCGGACACCAAATTTCGCAAATTGATGGTTTTTATGCCGAAGCCTTTCCTCAATATGGCGAAATGGGCATCTTAGGGCCAAAAAATTGTAATGAACTCTGCGAAAATTTACAGAAAAAATATAACCACTCCTTTTTGGTAATTGATATAAATGACTTGGGGGGTAATATCTTAGGCTGTAGCAAAGATTTAACAGGAAAAGAGGGTCTAATTCTTAAAATTTTAAAAGATAATCCTGCTGGGCAGTCTAATCAACAAACACCTATAATAATTTTACGACAATTATGCAATTAAAAAATATTATTAATCACGAAACAAAAAGTGTTAATTCCGCCGCTATTATTTTGGCAATAGCGTCTTTTGTTTCTGCTTTGCTGGGTCTGATTAGAGATCGTCTTTTAGCGGGAACTTTTGGCGCTGGAAGAGAATTAGATATTTACTACATCGCCTTTAAAATTCCGGATTTTATCAGCATAGTTTTAATAATTGGCGCAATTTCTGCGGCGATCACTCCCATTTTCAGTCATTATTTAGTTCGCTCTAAAAAAGAAGCGTTTGATTTTCTCTCAAATCTTATAAACGTATTTTTATTATTTTTAATTATCCTTTCTTTAATTTTAATCATTTTTGTTCCCCAACTTCTTTATTTGATTGCGCCTGGATTTTCGGTTGAAGAAAGAGAAATGGCGGCTGTTTTAACTCGTATTATGTTTTTAAGTCCAATATTGTTAGGAATAAGCAATATCATATCTTCTGTTTTAAGAGTTTTCCAAAGGTTTTTAGTTACTTCTATCGCACCTATTTTGTACAATGTCGGTATTATTATTGGTATTTTATTTTTTGTACCCATAGCAGGATTAAAAGGTTTAGCTTGGGGCGTGGTGTTGGGAGCGTTTTTTCACCTTGTTTTTCAAATCCCAACCCTTATCCAATTAGGATTTAAATTTCAAAAAAAATTAAAACCAAGAGATCCGGGTGTAAAAAAAGCAATAAAGTTAACTATTCCTCGTTCTATTGGCTTAGCTACAACCCAAATTAATTTAATTATTATTAGTGCTATTGCCTCTATTTTAAGTTCCGGCAGCATAGCTATTATGAATTTAGCAGATAATCTTAGTCGGCCTCTTTATACTTTCATCGCTGTTTCATTAGCGACGGCTGCTTTTCCAGCATTAACCCTGGCTTTTTCTAAACAAGAAAAAAATAAATTTCAAGATATTTTTTCAGCAACTTTCAAAAAAATTTTTTGGTTAACATTTTTATTAGGTATAATTCTATTTCTTTTTAGAGATTTAATTGTAAAAATTATTTTGCATACGGGAAAATTCGCACTGACGGATGTTCGCTTAACAGCTATTTGTTTTGGAATTTTTGCTGTTGGTATATTTGCTCAAGGGCTTGTATTATTAATTGCTAAATCTTTTTATGCGCTCCACGATACCAAAACGCCAACTATTATTAGTGTTTTGAGTGCGATTTTTAATATTGTTTTATGTTTCGGTTTTATCAAATTACTTTCTTTTCCCAATGCCTTTAGTCAATTTTTTCTTAATTTATTAAATATTAAAAACTTTCCACCAATGTTAACGGCAGCTCATCCATTCATTGCTAAATTTTTAGGAATTTATAATTTAACGGGCATAGAAGTTATAGCTTTGCCTTTGGCTATTTCTGTTTCCGCATTTTTTCAATTTATATTCCTTTACATTCTTTTTTGTCGCAAAAAAGAGAAAGTATTTCAAGAACAATCACTTAGCGAAATAAATTAATGAAAAACATTCGTAATTTTGCCATCATTGCTCATATTGATCATGGAAAGTCAACTTTGGCTGATCGATTTTTAGAGCTGACCGGCGCAATTGATAAAAGAAAAATGAAGGATCAATTTTTGGACCAGATGGATTTAGAAAGAGAGCGAGGAATTACTATCAAAATGCAGCCCGTTCGACTAATTTATCATTCAGAAATTGCAACGGAAACTCCAAATTCTAGACGCAATAATCGGATTGATAATTTTGAACTTCAAAGTTCAGATGGTGAGTCATCTAATTCGAACTATATTTTGAATTTAATTGATACGCCTGGTCATGTGGATTTTAGTTATGAGGTTTCGCGGAGTTTGGCGGCTGTGGAAGGCGCCATTCTTTTGGTTGATGCTACGCAGGGCATTCAAGCTCAGACATTAGGAAACTATCAATTAGCTAAGAAGCAGGGATTAGCCATTATCCCTGCTATTAATAAAATCGACTTGCCCAATGCTCAAATAGCAGAAGTTGAAAAACAACTTATGGATTTATGTGGTGTAGGTCAGCAAGAAATTTATAAGGTCTCAGCCAAAACAGGAGAGGGAGTCGAAAAATTACTGGCAGCAGTAATTGAGAAAATTCCGCCACCACAGGAGGTTGACGGGAAGCAACTTAGAGCGCTGGTTTTTGATTCCATTTATGATAATCACAAAGGGGTTATTTCTTATGTGCGGATTGTAGATGGAGAAGTGAGAGGAAACGAAACGGGACTTTTAATGGCTTCGGGTGCCTCTTTTAAAATTAGTGAGGTGGGCGTGTTTAAACCATGGCCTGAAAAAAAAGAAAGTCTATCGAGCGGTGAAATCGGATACATTATTACGGGACTAAAAGAACCAGCAAAGGTGAGAGTAGGTGATACGGTAACCAAAATTAAAAATCAAAATGTAAAAATCAAAAGTTATAAATTTAGTGGTGAAACAACGAAAAAAAGAGGAGAATTTTTTCCTGACGTAGAACCATTGCCTGGATATAAGGAGCCCGAGCCGATGGTTTTTGCTAGCGTTTATCCCACTTCCAATGATGATATCGGCGCGCTAAAGAATGCTATTCTAAAACTCAAGCTCAATGATCCGAGTTTGGTTTATAAAACAGAATTTTTTTCTGCTTTAGGGCAGGGATTTTGTTTGGGGTTTTTGGGATTATTGCATTTAGAAATTGTGAAAGAACGCCTAGAGAGAGAATTTAATGTTGATGTAATTTTTACTATTCCTTCTGTAAATTACAAAGTCGTTATGAAAACGGGCGACATAAAAGATGTCTTTCGTGCTTCGGATTTGCCACCAACTGATCAAATTGATAAAATTTTAGAGCCGTGGGTTCGTCTGGAAATAATTACACCGCCTCGCTTTGTAGGAGCTGTAATGCAATTGAAAGACCGCCATCGTTTGAATTATTTAACTACCGAATACTTAGGAAATCTAATGATTCTAGTTTTTGAGGCGCCGTTAAGTGAAATTATTGTTAATTTTTATGATAAATTAAAAAGCGCTACTGAAGGATATGCTTCCATGAGCTATGAATTTCTAGAATATCGCGCTGCTGATCTTGTTAAATTAGAAATTTTATTAGCAGGGGAAAAAGAGGATAGTCTGGCCAAAATCGTTCATCGCAATTTTGTGGAAGAAGAGGCAAGAAAAATGGTAGAAAAACTCAAGAGTGTTTTGCCGCGTGAAAATTTTGCTGTAGCCATTCAAGCAATGGCAGAAAATCGAATTATTGCTCGGGAGACATTACCCGCTTTAAAAAAGGATGTCACTGGTTATCTTTATGGAGGGGATCGAACGCGCAAAATGAAATTATGGAAAAAACAAAAAGAAGGAAAAAAGCGGTTAAAAGAGCGAGGCAGAGTTCGCCTTTCCACAAAGGCTTATCTAGATATTTTGAAAATGGGGTGATGAGGCGATATTAGATTAAAAAGACAGATGATGATGAGGCGGCGATGATTTTTCTTAGAAAAATCATCGCCGCCTCTCGTTTCTTTTCTGATTTAAAATAACTCTTTCAGCAGTGAGTAAACAAATTTTTAATTTCCTTCTTGTCATAAACAATCCATAAACGATTCTACTTCTAAAAATGAAGTCTTTTTAGGAAAATTTTTAAATTTTTCTTTTTGGCTTTATCTCCTCGCATTTAAACTTTTGACTTTTGACTTTTGAGTTTGTATTATTTAAATATGGCTTGGAGATCCAAAATTGTTTTGATTATATTATTAATAGTTGCATCTTTGGTAGGCATTTATTTCTGTTTCCAATTAGCCCAAGAACGAAAACTCCAAGCAGATTATAAGGCGTTAGTTAATCGAGTTAATGAACTTCAGCAAGAAAATGCATCTTTGGAAGATGAATTAGCTAAAATACAAAACGAGCAAGAAGTAGAGCGGTTAGGCCGTGAACTATATGCCTTAAAAAAACCGGATGAAAAAGTAATGATTATTCCTCAAGAAGTGATGCAGCAATTGCTCGGGGAAACCGCTAGCTCTAATTTATCTTCACAAGCTCCTTCTAAAATTTCTCAGTGGTTTCAAGAATTAAAGCACTTCCTAAGCAACTTGTTTTAATGGTAGAAGCTGATCATTGAATGTTGGGTTATTGGATTTTCTTTGCGAGAGTAGCACAGTGGCAGTGCACTTGCTTCCCAAGCAAGACACGCGGGTTCGATTCCCGTCTCTCGCTCTGTGGCCGAATGAGCTGATACGATAAATTTTGTTGCCGATGTAGCTCAATTGGCAGAGCAGTCCCTTCGTAAGGGAAAGGTTGTCGGTTCGACTCCGACCATCGGCTCTTCACTTAAATACTAATTTTATGAATGATTTGAAATCCAAAATACAAGCCATTCGCAATAACCTTCAGCAATTAGAGAAACAAGTTGATTTGGAACAAAAAAAATCAGAATTGGAAGAATTGGATCAGAAGATGAGTCGATCCGATTTTTGGGGTATACCAGAGCAAGCAGCCGATAGCCTTAAAAAAGCAAAAGAATTAAGAGAAGAAATTAAATTTTGGTCGGAAATGGAGAAAAAGTTGAATGAGATAGAAAATTTATCTCAGATGGATGAGAATGAAAATGTTGCCACTGATTTAGAAAATAAACTTTCAGATTTAGAAAAGCAGATTGAAGAAAAAAAATTAGAACTTTTTCTTTCTGGTCCTTATGATAAAAATGAAGCCATTATGATTTTGACAGCGGGTCAAGGCGGGCGCGACGCTGAGGATTTTTGTCGAATGCTTTTTAGAATGTATACCAATTATTTCGCTAAGAAAAAATGGCCCTATCGGGTTTTGCACCAACATTTTTCAGAAGAACCGGGCGGATCTAAAGAGGCAGGAGGTGAATTGGGTTTCAAGAATATTTCTTTTGAGATCAATGCTCCTTATGCTTATGGATTTTTAAAAAATGAATCTGGCGTTCATCGACTTGTCCGAATTTCTCCGTTTGATGCCAAAAAATTACGTCACACCTCATTTGTTTTGGTGGAGGTTTTACCTCAAATCGAAGATATCGACCTAAAAGATATTGAATTAAAAGATGAAGATTTAAAGATAGAATTTGCACGTTCCTCGGGTCCCGGCGGGCAAAATGTTAATAAAAGAGAGACGGCGGTAAGAATTGTTCATTTGCCCACTGGATTAACAGCGACGTGTCAGTCAGAGCGTTCCCAGCAGCAAAATAGAGAAAAAGCCCTCCATCTTTTAAAGTTGAAGATTTTTAACGTTTTGCAGCAACAAAAAGAAGAAGAACGAAAAATTTTACGAAAGCGAGTTGAACCATCATGGGGCAATCAAATTCGGAACTATGTTCTTCAGCCATACAAATTAGTGAAAGATTTAAGAACTAATGTTGAAACAAGCGATGTTAATGCTGTTTTTGAGGGCGAGATAGATAATTTTATTAAGGCAGAAATGACACTTGATGCGAATCTTTCTGGTCGTTCGGATTAGTAGGCGGTAGGCGAGAGGTAACATCATTTTTCGATTATCATTTTGATTTGCAAAAAAATCCTTGAGGTGTTAAAATACATAGTAATATGAATGAAGAGCTAGTTTATTTTCAAAATGTCACAAAACTTTATAACAGCCATACGGTAGCCCTCGAGAATATTAACCTCAAGATTATGCGAGAGGAATTTGTAGCTATTGTAGGGAAATCAGGCGCAGGCAAATCAACACTTTTAAAATTACTCATTGGGGAGGAAAAACCCACTAAGGGAAGAATTTTTTTTGAAAAGCAAGATATTACTCGTCTTAAATACAGTGAATTACCGCAGCTGCGTCGGCGAATAGGAATGGTTTTCCAAGATTTTAAACTCTTACCTGACAAAACAGCCTTTGAAAACGTTGCTTTTGCTCTAGAAGCCGCGGGTTATCATCCTAAAGAAATTAAAGAAACTGTTCCTCAAATGCTCGAGCTCGTTGGATTAAAGGATAAAATATTCAATTTTCCTCACGAATTATCGGGAGGAGAAAAACAGCGAGTGGCTATTGCCCGCGCCATGATTAATAAACCAGATCTTCTGATTGCTGATGAGTCGACAGGCAATTTAGATCCTATCAACACAGCCGAGATTATTAAGCTTTTGTTGAAAATTAATGAATTAAAAACAACTGTTATTCTAGCAACGCATAATAAAAATGTAGTGGATATGTTAAATACACGAGTAATCTCTTTAGACAATGGTCGGATTATTCGAGATGAAGAAGAGGGTCAATTTATTATTTAAAAATTTATGTTTGTTTTTTTGGCAAGGATAATCAAGTATGGTTTTCAAAGTTTTTGGCGCAATGGTTTATTATCGAGCGCAACAGTAGCCATTATGACGTTAACTCTTCTTTTGTGCTCGGGGCTGATTATTTTTGGCAACGCCGGCAATGCCGTGTTGCATAATTTAGAAAGTAAAATTGACGTGAGCGTTTATTTTAAAACAAATGTTAGCGAAAATCATATTTTAGCTATTAAAAAAAATATCGAGCAGCTAGATGAAGTGGCGAGCGTTGAATACATTTCTCAAGATGACGCACTGGCAGCTTTTAAAGAAAGACATAAAGACGATCCGGTTATTATTCAGTCTCTGGAAGAACTCGGTTATAATCCTTTATCTGCTTCTTTGAATATTAAAGCTAAAAATCCTCGCAATTACGAAGGCATTGCTAATTATTTGGAAAAAGAAATTCCTTCAGAATTTATTGACAAAATTAATTATAGTCAGAATCAAGTTATTATCGATCGTTTGAATAAAATTATCAGCACTTTTCGAACAGGCGGCTTTATTGCCATTGGAGTCTTAGCTTTAATTGCTTTTCTCATTACTTTCAACACTATTCGTTTGGCTATTTATTCCAATAGAGAATCGATTGGCATTATGCGACTCGTTGGTGCTCCTAGCTCATTAATTCGCGGTCCTTATGTAGTGGAGGCTTTTATTATTGCTTTAGCCTCTAGTATTTTATCAATGCTCATTCTAATTCCTATTTTATATTCTGTAGCACCGTCTCTCAATAATTTTATTCCCGAATTTAATGTGATCGATTATTTCTGGGGTCATTTCTTTTATCTTTTCGGCATTCAGTTTTTGGTAGGATTAGTTTTGGCTATTCTATCTAGTATTATTGCTATTAGAAGGTATTTGAGGGTCTAAAAATCTGTGACTAAAAATTTTAATGTTGAAACTCAAATTCCAAAATCAAAACCTTAGAATTGACAATGCAAAATTAAGAATTAAATATTAATTATCAAAAAGGTTTTGAAATACGAACTTGAGTTTTTTTATTGCGGGGTCGTCTAATGGTAGGACACGGCGCTCTGGACGCCGGTATCTTGGTTCGAATCCAAGCCCCGCAGCCAAGGTCAGCCCAGTATCGCGTGAGACCGAATTGAATCCAATTCCGCAGCCATCCTTTGCTAAAGTTACGGAATGGCTGGTCTACCTTCGCCAAAGATTTAAGATGAAAAATTGGCACCAGAAAATTTGAATGGCAGTTCGTATTGACATTTTAAATAATCAGTAGCATACTAAAATTAGCTTTTAAAAATTGAGATTAGGAGGAGAAAATGAGAATTACTTTTAAAGAAATTCTTAGTTTGCTGAGGATTTTTGTATTAAATGTTTTCTTTTGTATCAAAATGCTGGGGTGGACGATTTATTATTTGATGCCATTGATTTTGTGGATTGTGGGTTGCCGAGTCGGTAATATTCCAGAAGATGTGATGAAAATTGGTTGCATCATTATGATGTTTGCGGAGCTTTTTTGGATTTTGTTGGTAGCAGATTTGCAGAATAAAATTAGAGAGAAGAAAAGAAAAAGGATTAATAGTTTAAATAAGTAAAAATTTAAGAGTTGCCTTTGGGCAACTCCTTTTGTTTGTGCTAAGCAATTAATTTTTTATAATAATATTGAGATGAATAGAACGATTAAAATTCTAATTTTGTCGGACTTCATTCTTACTTCGGCTTTTGGATTTTTAAGTCCCATTTTTGCGCTCTTTATTACCGATAAAATCGCTGGCGGAACAATTGAGACTGTGGGCTATGCGGCGGCTTTTTATTGGCTAGCAGCGATTGTGGTACGTTTGCCTTTGGCTCATCGGATTGACCGCACCAAATCCGAAAAGGATGATTTTTATTTTATGATTCTCGGATCAATATTAATTGCGACCGTGCCGTTTCTTTATATCTTTAGCAGTAAAATCTGGCATATTTATTTAATTCAGGTTCTTTATGGATTGGGCTATTCTTTGCGGGTGCCGGGTTGGTTTGGTATGTTCAGCCGTCATATTCGTAAAGGAAAGGAGGGTTATGAGTGGAGCGTTAATAGTATGGTAGCGGGTTTGGGTTCAGCTATTACCGCAGCGCTTGGTGGTTTGTTAGCAGAACGGTTGGGGTTCGAGACGCTCTTTTTAATCATAGGTTTTCTTAGTATTTTCGGTTCGATTGTATTAGTTTTTCTTTATTCGATTTTAAATCCTGATCACCAAAATTAAAGAGACGAATATTTTGCTGAATTTATCCATTTCCATGTTTATCACTTATCTCATTCTTTTTATTCTGACCATTTTTTTAGGCGAAGAGTTAATGCTTTTTGTCGGTTCATCGATTCATATCGGCTTTTTGCCCGGATGGCGTACTGCCATTCTTGTACTTTTAGCAGTTTACTTTGGCGACTTTATTTTTTTCTATTTAGGCTATCATTTTGGCGAACCTTTTTTAGATAAATTAGCCCAAAAAAAATTAATTAAGAAGGCCCGAGTAGAAAAAGTAAAAGGTATTTTTGAAAGAGGCGGATCGTGGATTTTGTTTGCTTCAAAGTTTGCTTATGGATTGAATCATTTAACTCAGCTAGTAGCTGGAGCAATGAAATTTGATCCAAAAAGGTATGCGCGTAATCAAGTGATTGTTTCTTTAGTTTGGGTGGTTGTATATTTGTTTATTGGTTATACTTTTGCCGCTATTCTTTCAGATATTTTTTCCGATTTAAGAAGTTTAATTATTGCCTTAACACTGATTTTTCTGGCTAGTATTGCTTTAGGATTTGTAATCGATTGGGTAATTGATAAATTTTTTCCAGTAGAAAAGAAGCTGGATTAAGGATGGAAACAATGATTAACTTCAATGACTATATTTGCCGGCCGGCAGATAAAATTAATATCTAAAGTTAGAATATTTAATGTCTGCAGGCGATGATTTTTTCAAAGAAAAAATCATCGCCTGCGGCCGTTGGTCGTTGGCAATCAGATATGAGAGCCATCCAATTGTTTTTGGAATTTTGAGTTAATTATTGTATAATTGATTTAGTCGTTATAAAAAGTATTTTTTATGAAGGATTTTTTACAAAAAATTACTACCGAAGGTAAAGCGATGTATTTAGCCTATGATCATGGTTTTGAGCATGGGCCAGCAGATTTGCCCGGTAAATCAATAGATCCCAATTATATATTAAACATTGCCGTTGAGGGAGGTTATAATGCGGTTATTCTTCAGAAAGGTTTAGCTGAAAAATATTATACTGGTACTAAATATCAAAAACAGGTTCCATTAATTTTAAAAATTAACGGCAAGGCGAATATCTGGCAAGGTGGCGATATTTATTCTTATCAGAATTGTTCGGTGCAGTATGCCAAACAATTAGGAGCCAGCGCGGTCGGTTACACCATTTATCTGGGTTCGGCGCATGATGGTAAAATGTTTGCTGATTTTGGCAGAATAGTCGAAGAAGCGCATAAATTAAATATGGCGGTAATCGCGTGGGTCTATCCAAGAGGAGAATTTGTAAAAGACGAAACGTCGAAAGAGATCACAGCTTACGCAGCGCGAATCGGTTTAGAATTAGGAGCGGATATGGTGAAAATAAAATATTCTGGTTCAAGAGAAAATTTTGAATACGCCGTCAAAGCAGCTGGGAAAACCAGAGTTGTTTTATCTGGTGGTCCCAAGGTGAGTGATGAGGAATTTTTGCAAATAATGAGGGACGTGATAGCGGCCGGTGCGATTGGAGTGGCAGTAGGAAGAAATGTTTGGCAACATCCGGAGCCTCTAGAAATAACGAGAAAAATCCGGGAGATAATTTTTAGCTAGCAAATAATCCACATTTAAGACCGGATGAATCCTTGACTTTATTTAAAATTAGAATAAAATTTCTATAAATTGAGAAATAAAATTTTTTCACATTTTTATTACTTAATAGTCGATTTAATAAATTTTTAAAAAAATGGCAGAAAAAAAGAAATTTGAACGAAAAAAGCCTCATGTAAACGTGGGGACAATTGGTCACATTGATCATGGTAAAACCACGCTGACAGCGGCTATCATGCACGTTTTAAGTTTTAAAGGTCTCGTCGAAAAACCAGAAGGTGTAGATCAAATTGATATTGCACCTGAAGAAAAGGCAAGAGGAATTACGATTGCTTTACATCATTCAGAATACGAATCTGACAAAAGGCATTATGCTCACATTGACGCTCCAGGTCATGCCGATTACATCAAAAACATGATTACCGGTGCTGCCCAGATGGATGGCGCTATTCTGGTTGTTTCTGCGGCTGATGGTCCAATGCCTCAAACGCGAGAACATATTCTTTTGGCTCGACAAGTGGGCGTGCCTGCTATTGTTGTTTTTCTTAATAAAATCGATCAAGTGAGTGATCCCGAATTAATTGATTTGGTAGAAACCGAAGTGAGAGAGTTGTTAACGAAATATCAATATCCAGGCAATGAAGTGCCGGTTATTCGTGGTTCAGCTCTTGCAGCTTTGAATGCAAAATCAGTAGACGATCCTGCTTGCAAGCCTATTTTAGATTTAGTTGAAGCCATGGATAATTACATTCCTGATCCTGTAAGAGAAGTTGACAAGCCGTTCTTAATGCCCATTGAGGATATCTTTTCTATTGAAGGTCGTGGTACAGTTGTGACTGGTCGAGTGGAAAGAGGAATCTTAAAGTTGAATGAAGAGGTTGAGGTTGTGGGGTTAAGGCCTACCATTAAAACAGTGGTAACGGGAATCGAAATGTTCAATAAAACATTGGATGAAGCTCAAGCGGGTGATAATGTTGGAATTTTGCTGCGTGGTTTGAAAAAAGAAGATGTAGAGAGAGGGCAGGTTATCGCAAAACCAGGAACAGTTACGCCTCATACTGAATTTGAAGCCGAAGTATACATTCTCACCAAAGAAGAAGGAGGTCGGCATACCCCATTTTTCAATGGTTATAAACCCCAATTTTACATTCGAACAACTGACGTGACAGGCGAGGTTGTGTTGCCGCAAGGAGTAGAAATGGTTATGCCGGGAGATAATGTACATATAACTGTTAAGTTGATTGCGCCAGTAGCTCTTGAAGAGAAACAACGATTTGCTATTCGTGAAGGAGGAAGAACAGTGGGTGCTGGAGTCGTCTCAAAAATTCTAAAATAGAAAAGTTCGAAAATGCCAAAGTCAAACGAAAATCAACAGAAAATCAGGATTAAACTGAAGGCATACGATCATAAAGTGTTGGATAATTCATGTAAACAAATTTTTGAAACAGCCAGTCGCTATGTAAAAGATATTATTGGACCAATTCCGTTACCGACAGAAATTAGACGATACACGGTTAACCGTTCCACGTTTATTGATAAGAATTCTCGAGAGCAATTTGAAATTCGTATTCACAAAAGACTCATTGATATTCTTAATCCTAATCAGAAGTTAATAGATGCTCTGATGAATCTTAATTTACCGGCGGGTGTAGATGTTGAAATTAAGATGTAGATTATATTTGGAGGAATAAATAAATGCCGGGCATGCCCTTTAACTCGGAAACGATGCAAAGAGGCTCTTCCCCGGCATTTATTTATCACAAATATTGATAAATAAAAATAAATTTTTAAAATAGCAAACATTATGACCAGATTTATTCTAGCTCAAAAAATAGGGATGACCCAAATTTATCAGAATGATAAAGCAATTCCTGTTACTGTTTTGGAAGCGGGGCCGGTTGTAGTCTCTCAGGTCAAAACCACGGATAAAGATGGTTATAATGCTGTGCAGGTGGGATTTGGTAAAAAACGCCATCTATCAAAAGCAGAAAAAAATCACCTCAAAGGGTTAGGAAATTTTCGTTGGCTGAAAGAATTTAAAATTAAAAATGATGAGGTAGGAAACTTTAAACGAGGTGATAAAATTGACCTCTCTTCTTTTAAAGAAGGAGAGAAGGTGAAAATTGTTGGGACGAGTAAGGCAAAGGGTTTCCAGGGCGTTGTTAAAAGACATGGATTTCACGGCGGTCCCAAAACTCATGGACAGAAAAATCGTTTGAGAGCACCGGGTTCAATTGGCGCGACTCACCCTCAGCATGTAATTAAAGGAAGAAGAATGGCTGGGCGAATGGGCGGAGATCGAGTGACAATAAAAAACGTTAAAATTGCCAAAGTGATTCCTGATAAAAACATTATTTGTATTAAGGGTGCTATTCCGGGAAAAAGAGGCGAATTAGTTCAAATTTTAGCAGAGTAAAAGTATGAAAGTTGATCTTTATAATCAAAAAGGAGAGGTGATAGGTCAAGTAGAATTGTCCGATAAAATTTTTGGAGCAAAATGGAATCCAGTTTTAGTGCACCAAATTTTGGTAGCAATGCAAAGCAATCAAAGAAAACCGATTGCTCATACTAAGGATCGAGGAGAGGTGAGTGGTGGTGGCAGAAAACCTTGGCGCCAGAAAGGCACAGGCAGAGCCCGTCATGGTTCCATTCGTTCCCCGATCTGGATTGGCGGAGGCGTAACATTTGGACCTACAAAAGAGAGAAATTATCAAAAAAAGATCAATCGAAAAGCTAAACAGCAAGCCATTATTTCTGCTCTTTCTAAAAAATTAGCTGATGGCGAAGTAAAAGTTATAGACGAAATCAAAATTGATCAACCTAAAACAAAAGAAATGGCAAAAATTCTGGGAACATTTTTAAATAATAAAAAGAGAAATCAAGGATTAGTTATTTTGCCCAAGAGTGATATTACAATTATTAGGGCAATACGCAATTTACCTTTTGCTGATGCAACGATAGCAGATAATCTTAATTTGATAGACATCTTAAAATATAAAAATATTTTATTTACTCAAGAAGCACTGAATAAATTAAATGAAAAAATAAAATAAAAATATGAGTATTTTTTCGAAAAAACAACCAAAACCAAAAAATGAAAATAAAAAGATAAAAGAAGCAACGAAAGAAATTGAGGAAAAGAATGAAGAAAAAGAAGTCAAACAATCGACAGAAAAAGAAAGGGAGGTCGTTCTTAATAATAAAAATATTTTATTAATAAAACATCCCCAAGTAACTGAAAAAAGTCAATTAGCTCGGGAGTTTCGGCAATACGTTTTTAATGTAGTAAGAGAAGCTAATAAGAGCGAGGTTAAAAAAGCAATTGAACAGATTTATAATGTCAACGTTGAAAAGGTTCGAATGATAAATGTTCCAGCCAAAAAACGAAGAGCGGGCCACTCTGTTGGTAAAAAGTCGGGTTATAAAAAAGCTATTATTACATTGAAGGAAGGTCAACAAATCGAAGTAATTCCTCAGAAATAAATATGAAGAAATATAAACCAACAACTCCATCACGGAGACATATGACGACGATTGAACATAGAGAAATTGTAACAACAGCCGAACCGTTAAAAAATTTAACGGTTGCTTTAAAGCAACAAGCCGGCCGGAATTCTTTTGGTCGGATTACGGTAAGACATAGAGGAGGAGGAAACAAGAAGCTGTATCGTTTAGTTGATTTTAAACAGGATAAGTTTAATATAAAAGGGACAATAAAAGAAATCGAATATGATCCCAATCGCAATACTTACATTGGGCGTGTCCTTTACAAAGATGGCGAGTATCGTTATATTCTACTTCCAGAGAATATCAAAGTAGGTGATCAGATAATAACAACAGAATTAGCAGCGATTACACCGGGCAACCGATTACCTTTAAAAAATATTCCGGTAGGTACTAAAGTTTTTAATATTGAACTTTTACCGGGAGCGGGAGGTAAGATAGCGCGGAGTGCTGGTTCAGCAGCTGAAGTAATGGGATTAGAAGATAAATATTGCATACTCAAAATGCCGTCCGGTGAAATGAGAAAGGTTTTAGCCGATTGTTATGCTACAATAGGAGCCCCTTCTAATTCTGAGTATCGGACTATCAACATTGGAAAGGCTGGGAGAACACGCTGGTTGAGCATACGCCCAACCGTGAGAGGAACCGCAATGAATCCTTGTGATCATCCTTATGGTGGAGGTGAAGGGCGTCAGCCACGCGGCACAAAGAGACCGAAGACGGCATGGGGTAAAGTAACTGGTGGACATAAAACTCGAAATAAGAAAAAATGGTCGAATAGCCTGATCATTAAACGTAGAAAATAACAATGAGTAGAAGTTTAAAAAAAGGACCATTTATTGATCCGAAACTACTTAAAAAAATAGCAAAAATTAAACCTGATTCTGGTCAGGTTATTAAGACATGGTCTCGGGCTTCAACAATTTCTCCTGAAATGATTGGTTATACTTTTGCTGTGCACAATGGAAAGGATTTTATTGAAGTAAAAGTGACAGAAGAAATGGTAGGTCATCGATTAGGCGAATTCGCTCCGACGCGGAAATTTATTAAACATGGCGGCAAGATGCAACGCGAGTTGGAAAAGAAAGCAGTCGTTAATGAACAGGCTAAATAGAACTAGTTTATGGAGAAAGAAAATGTTGCAACTGCAAAATTAAAATATCTTCACATGGCGCCAAGAAAAGTGCGTCTCGTAGCCAACAGCATTAAAGGTAAACATGTTGTAGAAGCGGAAGCCCAATTAGTTTATGCTCCTCAGCGGGCAGCAAAGCCATTATTGAAATTATTACGCTCAGCGGTGAGTAATGCTGCTAATAAAAAATTAGATAAAAATAAATTAGTTATCAGTTCAATTACTGTTGATGAAGGTCCAATGTTAAAAAGATGGTTACCTCGAGCAATGGGAAGAGCTACGCCAATACAGAAAAAAATGTCGCATGTTGCGATTGTCTTAGAAGAAAAAGAAGAATTCGGGCGTTACCGAGCGCCGCAGGCGAAGATTACTAAATCGGAAAAGACATTAGCTAAAGACAAAGAAGAAATAAAAACTAAAGAAACCAAGCACAATAAACCATCTCCGAAGGTCGCGGAGACGAAAAAGAAACCCAAAGAAGGTTTTACAAGAAAAATTTTTAGACGAAAAGAAATTGCTTAGAAAAATATGGGACAAAAAGTTCATCCAAAATCTTTTAGATTAGGAATAAATAAAAACTGGAGTGAAAGATGGCTGACTTCAAAAAAGACTCGTCCACTTATTTTGGAAGAGGATCTTAAAATACGTGAGTTTATCAATAAAAAATTGAAGAATGCCTATATTGCAGATATTGAAATTGAAAGATTAGAAAATAATATAAATGTTATTATAAAAACGGCACGGCCGGGAGTTATTATTGGTAGAGGTGGAAAAGGAGTTGAAGATTTAAAGAAACAAATCGAAAAAATTATTCAGCGTCATCGAAGAGAAAAAAAATATCCTTTGAATTATGTTTTGAATATAACAATTGAAGAAGTAAAAAATCCAACGGCTAACGCCGCAATTGTTGCTCAATCGATAGCTTCTTCGATAGAAAAGAGAATGCCCTATCGACGGTTGATGAAAAAAGCTATTGAAGATGCCAAACAAAACAAAGATGTGAAAGGGATTAAAGTCAAATTAAGTGGCCGATTAAACGGCGCGGAAATAGCGCGTTCGGAGTGGCTAGATTGGGGAGCAATGCCTCTCCAGACTATTCGTGCTGATATCGATTATGGGGAGGCAACAGCTTTTTGCACTTACGGAACAGTGGGAGTTAAGGTTTGGATTTATAAGGGAGAAATATTTGACAAAGACAAAAATAAAAATAAAACAGGATTAACAGGAGTATCTTCTAATAAACAAACAAAATAAACATATGTTGATGCCGAAGAAACTAAAACATCGAAAATATCAGAAAGGACGATCGCGTCAAAGAACAGTAGAAACACGTGGTACATTTCTTGCTTTTGGCTCCTACGGATTACAAGCACTGGATAATGTTTGGCTTACTGCTCAACAGATTGAAGCGGGAAGAAAAGCGATTGTAGGATATTTAAAGAAAGGAGGGAAAGTTTGGTTGCGCGTTTTTCCTGATAAACCTATTACTAAAAAACCACCCGAGGTGACGATGGGTGGAGGAAAGGGAGATTTAGATCATTTTGCTTTCCCCGTCAGAAAAGGACGCATTCTTTATGAAATCGACGGCGTTAGCGAGGAGATTGCCACTGAAGCTCTAAGAAGAGCGGCAGCAAAAATGCCTATTAAAACCAAAATCGTCAAAAAAGAATAAATTATCTCAATATGGAATTTAAAGAATTAAAAACTTTGCCTAAGAGTGAATTAGAAAAATTATTAGCGCAAAATCGAGAGAAGATGAAGGAATTGCGTTTTAATTTAGCTTTTGGTAAAGTAAAAGACATCAGTGAGATTAAAAAAACAAAAAAGACAATTGCTCAAATTTTAACTTTATTAAATACTCAAAAAGATGGAACAAAAAAATCATCCCATTAAAAGAAAATTAGAAGGAACAGTGATTTCTGATAAGATGGATAAAACCGTCGTCGTTAAGGTAGAACGTTTTAAGAAGCACCCCCTTTATCATAAGATTATGAAAGTCTCGAAACATTTTAAGGCGCATAATGCAAATAATGAAGCGAAAGAGGGTGATTATGTAATTATTGAAGAAACTCGGCCGCTTTCTAAAGAAAAAAGGTGGCGAGTTGTTCAAATTGTGAAAAAAGGAAAAGGAGAAAACATAGTCGACGCTGCTAAAACTAATGAATAGAATATGATTCAGCCAAGAACAATGTTAAAAGTAGCAGACAATAGTGGCGCTAAAATAGTGCAATGTTTTAAAGTCTTAGGAGGGACGCGTCGGCGTTATGCCCAAATAGGAGATATAGTTATTGCTTCTGTAAAAGTGGCTCAACCAAGGAAAAGTGTTGCGAAAAAAGACGTGGTTCGTTGTCTTATTGTTAGGCAAAAGAAGCCTTATCGTCGAGAAGATGGTTCTTATATTCGTTTTGATGATAACGCTGTAGTTTTAATTGATAATAAAAATCAGCCACGCGGCACCAGAATTTTTGGACCCATACCTCGAGAAATAAAACAAAAGGGATTTGATGAAGTCGCTTCATTGGCAGTGGAAATTCTCTAATTATGAAAGAAGGAAAGAATTTAAAAATCAAAAAAGGAGATGAAGTAATTATTTTGGCGGGCAAAGACCGAGGAAAGAAAGGAAAAGTGATTAAAGTTTTACCTAAAAGAGGCGCCGTTGTCGTTGAAGGACTCAATCTAGTCAAAAAGCATCGTCATCCTAAGCGGCAAGGCGAAAAAGGAGAAATCATTTCTGTTCCGCGGCCAATAGACGTTTCGAAAGTTGCTATTTGGTGTTCAACCTGTGGTCGTCAAACAAGAGTCGGTTATCGTTTTGACGGTGATAAAAAATTAAGGATTTGTAAACGATGTCAACAATTGATCTAAAAACTAAATACCAGAAAGAAATTCGGCCTGCTTTGCAAAAAGAATTTGGAGTGAAAAATATTTATGCCGTGCCTTCTATAAAAAAGGTTGTAATTAATGTTGGAATTGGTAAAATGTTGAATACAGCTGCTCAATCTAAAAATGTTGATGAGTTTTTGAAACAGATCAAGCAGGATGTCAGTTTAATTGCCGGTCAGTGGCCTAAAGAATCAAAAGCAAAAAAGTCAGTTTCTTCTTTTAAAATTCGAAAGGGTGATGTGGTTGGATTAACAGTAACTCTTCGTGGTCAGAAGATGTATGATTTTTTGGGCCGTCTCATTAATATTGCTTTACCGCGAATTAGAGATTTTCGAGGAATTCCGGTGACGAATTTAGATGAGCATGGTAATTTAAATATTGGAATTCCCGAAGCTTCAATATTCCCCGAGGTTACTAATAGTGTATTAAAACATCCGTTCGGTTTGGAGGTTAGCGTAATTATCAATGATAAAAACAAAGAAAGAGTCGTAAAAATGCTAAAATCATTGGGTTTCCCTATAAAATAAATTATGGCTAAAAAATCAGTTGTAGCAAGATCAAAAAAGACACCGAAATATTCCACTCGCGTAGTGCGACGTTGTTTTCGTTGTGGCCGGAAGAGAGGCTATTTAAGAGACTTTGGACTTTGTCGTATTTGTGTTCGTGAATTAGCACGAAAGGGCGAAATTCCCGGAATGAAAAAAGCGTCGTGGTAAATGCAATATTATGGATACGATTTCTGATTTTCTTAATCAAATAAAAAATGCGTTAGCGGCTGGAAAGTCGTCTTTTTCGACGCCTTATTCTAAAATGAAAGAAGAAATAGCGAAGATTTTGTTAGATGCTAAATACATTGATAATTATAAAGTTATCGGTAAAGTTCCTAAAAAAATTTTAAGAATTGATCTTAAATATAATGAAGATGGATCACCGGCTATTCAAGAAATTAAACGAATCAGCAAGCCGGGGTGCCGTCGCTTTATTAAATCTAAAGACATTAAATCAGCTAAATCAGGTTATGGCCGTTATATTATTTCTACTCCAGAAGGATTAATGACCAACGTTGAAGCCAAAAAACGTCATTTAGGAGGAGAAATAATTTGTGAAATCTTTTAAAATATATGTCAAAAATAGGTAAAAAAAATATTATTATACCAGATAATGTGAAAGCAGAAATCAAAGAGAAAGAAATTTTGATAAAAGGGCCAAAAGGCGAATTAAAAGTGCCGCTTTTTGATGGTTTTAAAGTAGAATTAGACGGCAATTCTTTGAAAGTGATACCGCCGCAGTCTCAAAAAAAATCTACTTTTGCTTTTTGGGGAACGCTCCGAGCACTAATAGCTAATGCTGTTAAAGGCGTAAGTGAAGGGTTTGAAAAGAAATTAGAAATTGAAGGAATAGGTTACCGAGCGAATGTTGAAGGAAATACTCTAGTTTTAAACTTAGGATTTTCTCATCCGGTTCGTTTCGAAATTCCGAAAGGGATCACTATTACAGTGGAAAAAAATTTGATTACGGTGACAGGAGTGGATAAACAATTAGTTGGTCAAACCGCTGCCAAAATAAGATCATTTCGCGAGCCCGAGCCTTACAAGGGTAAGGGAATTCATTATCTCGGTGAGCACATTAGACGTAAAGCGGGCAAGAAAGCAAGCGCTACAGCATAGTCAGCATAAATTAATCTGCATTTGATCATAAAAATTATGAAACAAAAAAGAACTAAAAAAGAAAAACGAATAAGAAGACATAAAAAAATTCGTGCTAAAGTCACGGGAACAAGAGCAAAACCTCGCGTCAGTGTTTTTGTTTCGAATAGACACATTTATGCTCAGGCGATTGATGATACAAAAGGCGTTACCTTAGCTTCTGTTTCGGATCATGATTTGAAGAAGAAAGGCAAAAAATCAGAGGTAAGCAAAGAAATAGGATTAAATTTAGCGAATCAATTAAAGAAGATGGGTATTAAAACTGTTGTTTTTGATCGTGGAGGATTTAAATTTCATGGTCGAGTTAAAAATATTGCTGAAGGATTAAGAGAGGGAGGTATTAAATGTTAAAAAATATGATTCAGAATAATTCTTCCATTAATAAAAAAAAGGAGCGCGTTGACGAACTAAAAGAGCAAGGCTTTGAAGAAAAGTTGCTTGATTTACGCAGAGTAACGCGTGTTGTTGCTGGTGGGAAAAGATTTAGCTTTCGAGCAACGCTTGTTATCGGTGATCGGGCTGGAAGAGTGGGTGTTGGCGTAGCAAAAGGAAGAGATGTTAGTGAGGCAATTGCGAAAGCAAAAGCGAAAGCTAAAAAAAGAGTGATCGAAGTGCCTGTTGTTAATGATACAATTCCTCATGAAGTAAGATCAAAATATTGTGCAGCAGAAGTGGTTTTAAAGCCCGCTCAAAGAGGACACGGTATTGTAGCCGGTGGAGCAGTGCGGACAGTTTGTGAATTAGCAGGCATTAAAGATCTTAGTGCTAAAATTTTAAGCCGTACCCCTAATAAATTGAGCAATGCCATGGCCACTTTAAACGCTTTGAAGAAGGTTAAACCCACAGCAGTAAAACAGATTAAAGGTTCAACATTACAAAATCAAAATTTAGAAAATTCATCAGTTCAAAAGTCGGAAAACGAAAAAAGAGAATAGTTTATGCAGTTGCATGAATTAAAAAAAGAATATAAAACCAAAAAGCCTAAAAGAGTAGGACGAGGAGGCAAGCGGGGTACTTATTCGGGTAGAGGATCGAAAGGTCAAAAAGCGAGAGCTGGTGCTAAAATCAGGCCGGCTGTTTATGATTTAATTATTAAAATTCCCAAGAAGCGTGGCGTTAAACATAAATCAATAACGCAAAAGCCAGCTTTAATTAATCTGGACGTTATTGAAAAACATTACCATGAAGGAGAAATTGTTTCTCCCCAAACATTATTTGAAAAAGGCTTGGTTGAAAAGCAAGCTGGAGTTTTACCAAAAATAAAAATTTTAGGTCGTGGTAATTTAACGAAAAAATTGACCTTTAAGAAATGTCAGTTTTCTCAGCAAGCATTGGCTAAAATAAAGAAATAATATGTCTATTTTTTCTAAAGTTACTCAATTATTTAAAATCAAAGACCTGAGAAAGAAAATTTTAACCGTAATTTTTATCTTGGTGATATTTCGGTTATTTGCGACGTTGCCCATTCCAGGAATTGATGCAGCTCGACTAAAAGCAATCTTTGCTTCAAATCAGCTCTTGGGTATTTTAAATATATTTTCAGGAGGAACACTGCAGCGGCTGTCTATTATGATGTTGGGTGTTGGTCCTTATATTACGGCGACCATTATTATGCAGCTTTTAACAATGGTTATTCCTCGACTAAAGGAAATTTATTATGAGGAAGGAGAAAAGGGGAGAATGAAATTTAATCAGTGGTCTCGCTATCTCTCTGTACCTCTTTGTATGCTTCAGGCCTACGCCTTTCTCAATCTTTTAATTTCTCAAGATGTATTACCCCATCTTTCCACATTAGGTTTCCTTAGGAATGTTTTAGTTGTGACAGCTGGTTCTATGTTTTTAATGTGGTTGGGTGAATTAATCACCGAATATAAAGTAGGTAATGGTATTTCTTTAATTATTTTTGCGGGTATTGTAAGCGGCTGGCCAGCAAGCTTGCGTTCCGCGATTTTATCCTACACGCCATCAATGCTGCCTACGTACCTAATGTTTTTAGTGGTGGCAATTATTGTTATTTTGGGCGTGGTTTATATTAATGAGGCCGAAAGAAAAATTCCTATTGCTTATGCGAAAAGAGTAAGGGGTAATAAAATGTACGGAGGAGTTTCCAGTTATTTGCCTTTGAAAGTTAATCAAGCCGGTGTGATTCCTATTATTTTCGCCATTTCTATTTTGCTATTTCCTCAATTCATCGGACAAATTCTTGCAACTATTAAAGCTTCGTGGGCAGTGAGCACGGGTCATTTTCTCATGAACATGTTGAATAATCAGTTGATTTACTCCGCCTTATACTTTTTATTAGTAGTGGTGTTTACTTACTTTTATACGATGGTCACTTTCGATCCTAAAGAAATTTCTACTAATTTGCAAAGAAATGGCGGATTTATTCCTGGCATCAGACCAGGGCAATTAACCGCTAATTACATTAGTTTTATATTGCATAGAATTACTTTTGTGGGCGCTTTGTTTTTGGGGGTTATAGCCATTTTGCCTAATATTTTACAAGTTGTTACAGGAACTCAATTCCTCACAATTGGTGGCACATCCATTTTAATTGTAGTTTCAGTTGCCATTGAGACGATTAAGCAAGTAGAAGCTCAATTAGTGATGCGCGAGTATGAGGGATTTTAAGTTTTAAGAGTATTCTCTCCCCATGAAACAGCCAAAAATTCTTATTTTTTACGGTCCGCCTGGTGCGGGAAAAGATACGCAAGCCCGTCGTGTTGCTTTTAAGTCTAATGCTATTATTGTTAGTTCTTCAAAACTGATTGAAGAAAAAATTTTTGATCCTCAATTGCAAAACGATCCCATTATTCAAAGAGAGCGTAAAAATTACGAATCAGGTGCTTTGTGTACGCCAGAGTGGGTAACTCAAATTATTAATGATAAAGTCAGAGAATTGGCTGCTCAAAAGCAGAGTTTAATTTTTACCGGTTCTCCACGGACAATGTATGAAGCAGAAAATGAAATCCCTTATTGGGAAAAAGTCTACGGCAAAGAAAATATCCACCCTATCTTAATTACATTGAAACCAGAAACATCTCTTTTCCGGAATACTCATCGCCGCATTTGTGAAAAATGTGGCTATCCAGTAGTTTATTCGTGGGAAGCAGAAATGTGGAAATTCTGTCCTCTTTGTGGCGGTAGGCTTATAGATCGAGGTGTTCTTGATGATGAGGCCACAATCAGAGTTCGTTTAAAGGAATATGAAGAACGCACGAAACCCATTCTTGATTATTTAAAAGAGCGGGGTTATCAAATAATTGAAATCGACGGCGAACCATTTCCTGATGTTGTGACGCAGCAACTTTTTGATGCATTAGTCAAAATTAATTTTTTTGATTAATATGATCAAATTAAAAACTGAGGAAGAAATCAGGAAGATTAAAGAGGGTGGTCGTTTGCTTTCAAAAATTATTCACGATGTAGCGAAAAAAGCCAAAGAAGGTGTTGCCACTCGAGAATTGGATTGGTTAGCGGAGAATTCTATTTTAAAATATGGCGGTGAGCCGGCTTTTAAAAATTATCAGCCTGATTTTAGTTTACGGCCGTTTCCAGCAACGCTTTGTGTTTCAGTGAATAACATCATTGTTCATGGTATCCCCGGCAATTATTTATTGCGTAATGGCGATTTGGTAAAATTAGATCTGGGTATGAAATATAAAGATCTTTTTACTGATATAGCTATTACGGTAAAGGTAGGAAAAGTTTCGCCCCTCGCCAATCGGTTAGTAATGACAACTAAGAGGGCATTGGATTTGGCCATTGCCGCAGCTCAGGAAGGAGCAACTCTGGGAGACATCGGTCATACCATCGATTATTATGTTCGTTCGCAGGGATTTTATACGATTAAATCTCTTTGTGGACATGGCGTTGGTTATGCTCCGCACGAAGAACCAGATGTTCTCAATTATGGAGAGCCGCATAAGGGATTAAAATTAAAAGACGGAATGGTTATTGCTATTGAACCAATGGTAGCCGTTGATACTTCTGACGTAATTGAGCTGCCTGATGGTAGCTTTGCTACTAAAACAGGATGTTTAGCAGCTCATTTCGAACATACTATTGCCGTTACGAGTCGTGGCCCTATTATTTTAACTAAATAAAATGGCTAATATTTTGGCTATTGATTATGGAACTAAAAGAGTAGGCTTGGCAATCGCGGATGAAAAATTACGAATTCCTTTACCATTAAAAACAATTGAAGGAAAACGCCAGCAAGAGGTTTTAGAGATCATATCACATCTTTGCCAGGAAAAAGATGTCTCTCGAATTGTAATTGGACTACCCCTTTCTTTTAATTTTGAAGAAACGCCTGTTTGCAAAGATATTAGAGAATTTGGTGAAAAGGTGAAGCGGGTTACCAATAGAGAGGTTGTTTATGAAAATGAAGTTTTAACTACCGAAGCTGCAAAGAATATAAATAGGAGTCTTGATAGGGGGAAATCTCGACAAAGCAAATCGAAAAGTCACTTTGATAGTCAGGCAGCAATATTGATCTTAGAGAGTTATTTAAAGAAAGCCACCTCTTGATTTTTTATTTTAAATATGATATAATAAAAGATATGAGGCAAAAATCATTTTATCTTATTATCATCATCATTCTTGTTGCGCTATTAGCATTTGTCATCTATGCTTATGTTTCTGATTATCAGAAGGCTAAAGAGAATTTAGCTGATCGAGTGCTTTCAGCTCATTTAGAAAGTTTTCCGGTGGGTACAGCGGTAAAAGAAGGCATGAAGGGGACAGAAAAATCCGTTTTTAAAAAAGGAGAATGGATGGGCGTATCAGGAACGATTAAAACCACCGAGGGAGGAACGTTATCTTTGAAAATCTTTGATCTGAATAATAATTTAGTTAAAGAAGATCCAAAGTGGGAAGAGACAATCCAAGGAGGCCAAGGAAGTTTTGGTATGTGTTGTATTGTTGTTCCTAACGAAATTGGTCAATACGAAGCACGGCTTCTTTTGAATGATAATCCCATTTACTCTTTAACTTTTTCTGTAACGGAGTAGAATATAGTTAGAGGTTTAAAATTTGAAAATTGCTTATAAGGAGGAAAAAATGAAAAAATATTTTCTTTCTTTTGTGGAAGAGTTTATTTTTAATCCAAAATATCAAAATTACATAGCCGGACGAGTAGAGATATACTTGAGAAAAAGTCAGTATGATATTGATGAGCTGAGGTTCTTTACTAAAAAGATTAAGAAATTTCATCGTTTTCGTGACAAGTGGGACCTGGAAGAAGTTTCAGAAAAACAGTTAGAAAAGATTCGAAAAATTATCGAGAAGGAATTTAATGAAGTTAAAGATTAAAAATGCCAACCGCTTCGAAGTGAGGCGGTTTTTTATACTACTTCAAGTTGTGAATTCTCTGGAGTAATTTCTTTGCGCTCCGCCCTCAGGATGACAAAAGGATAGTTTTAGGGTTTTAAGTTGTGGTTTTGAGTTTTGAACTCTGAGTTTTGAATTATTATCTTTTTGATCTTTGATTTTTGATTTTTGATTTTATTATCGTCATTCTGAGCGTCAGCGAAGAATCCCTCACTTACTTGGCATGGGATCCTTCACTTCGTTCAGGATGACAACAAGAGGACTTCGTCCTCAGGATGACAAAAGGAAGGTTTTAGGGTTTTGAGTTGTGGCTTTGAGTTTTGACTTTTGACTTTTGATTTTTGAATTTTGAGTTTATAATGTATCTATATGGCCAAACCCTTTCTTTCTGTGATTGTTCCTGCTTATAACGAGGCTAATCGTTTACCCAAAACTCTTTTAGATATGGACAAGTATTTAAGCCAAGCGGGATTTTCGTATGAGATTATTGTAGTGAATGATGGGTCTAAAGATCATACGGCGGAAATTGTGACGAAAATGCAAGACTTTGTTAAAAATCTGCATTTAATTGACAATGAAGCAAATCAAGGAAAAGGAGCGGTTGTGGCGCAAGGGATGTTAGCGGCCAAAGGAACAATTCGATTGTTCTCTGATGCGGATAATTCCACCTCTATTGATCAGGTGGAAAAATTTTTCCCTTATTTTAAAGAAGGTTATGATGTGGTGATTGGATCTCGCTATGTAAAAGATTCTGAATTGCCGGTAAAGCAGCCCTTTTATCGGCAATTGCCTGGACGAATAGGAAATATCCTGATTCGGCTTTTAGCTGTGCCGGGAATCAAGGATACCCAGTGCGGTTTCAAGGCCTTTACCGAAGAGGCCGCTATGAAAATTTTTCCTCAATTAACTATTAAACGATGGGGATTTGATATTGAAATTTTAGTTTTGGCTCGATTGATGGGCTTTCGAATCAAAGAAGTAGGTGTCCGTTGGATCAATGATCCTAATTCGAAGGTTAAAGCATCAGCTTACATTGAGGTTTTGACTGAGTTAATAAAAATCCGACTTAATATTTGGCGAAAAAAATACAAAATAAATTAAAATGAAAAAAGCAAAACAGAAAGAAAGAAAAAATAGATTAAATAATAATCTTGAATATATTTCTGAACTTAGACGCGATCCTGTTTCGAAAGATTGGATTGCGATTGCGGCGGTACGAGCTAAAAGACCAGAGCAGTTAATTGTTAAAAAGAAACGCCGGTTGATTACGCCTATTAATCATTGTCCATTCGAAAATCCAGCTGCCAGCGGTCATCAGCCGCCGAAATTGATTAAATACCTGCCTCACCAAAAAGACTGGTTCTTGCAGATTTTTGAAAATAAATATCCAGCCTTTCAACCAAAAGATGTTTCTATTAGTGAACAAAAATACGGACCATATACCATTATTAATGGCTATGGCTACCACGAACTTTTAGTTTTTAAAGATCATTTTAAACCGTTATCTGATTACAAGGCATCAGAATTAGCTTTTACTTTAAAAGCTCTTCAAGAACGTTATCGAGCAATTGCTCAAGATAAAAAAATTAAGTATATTTCTATTTTTCATAATTGGGGTCCATCAGCCGGCGCTTCTATTTACCACCCTCATTTGCAAATTATTGCGATTCCTGTTGTTCCGCCTCGTGTTGAACATTCTTTGTCGGGCAGTCACCGTTTTTGGAAAAAGCATCATCAGTGTGTTCAATGCGCCATGAATAATTTTGAGCTTAATCAAAAAAAACGCATTCTTCTCAAAAATAAAAAGGCGATTGCGGTAAGTCCTTTTGTCTCAGTGGAACCTTTTGCTTTACGAATTATTCCGCTTGAACATAATCCATATTTTGAGGATACGCCACCATTAGTCATAGAAGCGCTTGCTGATGTTTTGCGGAAAAGCCTTCAAATTTTAAAGAAAAAATTGGATGACCCCGATTTTAATTTATTTATTCACACCGCACCTGCTTTTGGCAAAAATCAATATAAATATTATCATTGGCACATTGAGATTATTCCAAAAATTTCGATTTCAGCTGGATTTGAACTTTCCACTGGTATTGAAATCACCAGCATTGATCCTGACGAAGGAGTGAAATACTTAAAAAGTTAAAATATGATCGAGTCTATTTTTTCAGCGGTCGCTAATTTTGTCCTTAATTTGATTTCTCAAATGGGTTATTGGGGTGTTTTTGGATTAATGGCGTTGGAGAGTTGTAATATTCCGATTCCTTCGGAAGTTATTATGCCTTTTTCCGGATTCTTAGCTTATCAGGGCCGATTTAACCTTCACTGGCTGGCTTTAATAGGGGCATTGGGCAATCTTTTTGGTTCTCTTATTTCCTATGGCATTGCCTTTAAATTAGGTAACAAAATTAAACAGTTCTTTTTAAAATCTAAAATTTTTGCATCTGATTATTTAAAAGCAGAAAGTTTTTTTCAAAAATACGGCGTGAGATCAGCTTTAATTGCACGCGTTTTACCCATTATTCGTACGTTTATTTCTTTTCCAGCTGGCGTTTTTAAAGTGTCATTAGGTAGATTTTCGATTTATACCTTTTTTGGTTCACTGATTTGGTCGTACCTTTTAGCTTATTTAGGTTTTTATTTAGGTGAACGTTGGAATATTATTGAAAATTATTTTCACCGTTTTGATTATTTAATTGTGATTGTAATTGTTGCTCTGGTGTGCTATTATATTTATAGAAAGGTTAAAGAATTAAAGAGTCGCAATGATTTAGCATAAATAAATATATGGCAAAAAAATTTAAGGTAGTGGTAACACGGCGGATTCCTGAAGCCGGGCTCCAATTACTAAAAAAAGCCGGATTTGAAGTAAAAGTCAGTCCATATAATAGAATTCTTACTCGGCCAGAGCTAAAGAAATTTGTAAAAGGAGCTGATGCCATTCTTTCTCTTTTAACGGATAAGATTGATGGTGAAATATTAGATGCTGCTGGCCCTCAATTAAAAATTGTTGCGAATTACGCGGTGGGTTATGATAATTTCAAGATTGATGATTTTAAAACGAGAAAAATTTATGCAACTAATACCCCCGGCGTTTTAACCGAAACCGTGGCTGAACATACCATCGGATTGCTTTTTGCAATTGCTCAAAGAATCGTTGAAGCTGATGAATTTGTTCGTCAAAATAAATTTAGAGGGTGGGAACCAATGCTTTTTTTAGGAACAGACATAAGAAATAAAACTTTAGGGATTGTTGGTTTAGGAAGGATTGGAGGAGAGGTGGCCAAAAGAATGCGCGATGGCTTCGGATTAAAAATTATTTATTTTGATGCGATGCGAAATAAAAGTTTAGAAAAACAGTTGGGCATTCAATACACCCCATTCAAGTCATTATTAAAACAATCCGATTTTATTAGCATTCATGTGCCATTGACGCTAAAAACAAAACACATGTTTACTTTAAAAGAATTTAGAATGATGAAACCAACCGCTTATATAATTAATACATCTCGAGGAGCAGTTATTAAAGAGGAAGATTTGGCAAAAGCTTTGAAGGCAAAAATAATTGCTGGAGCAGCATTAGATGTTTATGAATTTGAACCAAAAATTACGCCGGATTTACTAAAACTACCTAATACTGTTCTTTTACCGCATATTGCTTCGGCAAGTATTGAGACGCGTTCAAAAATGGCAGAAATGGCAGCTAAAAACATCATTTCTGTTTTAAGAGGGAAAAAACCTATTAACCCCATTTTTTAAGTTATCCACAAAAGCTTATAATTTAAAGATTTTTTGGTTATAATATAAATAAGAAGATTTTTTAAAGGTCGATTAATTAATATCTAATTCAAATATGGTCGTTCAATCTTGGGCAGATATTTTAGTGGCCTCTTTCCAAACTTGGTGGAGTGCTTTTGTAAATTTTCTGCCAAATTTTTTAGGTGCGCTCATAGTTTTTCTTATTGGCTTGCTCATTGCAGCTGGTTTGGGAAGTTTAGTTAATAAAATTATTACTGCTATTAAATTGGATAAATTATTGTCCAAATTAGGTGTTGATAAGTTTTGTGAGCGTGCAGGTTGGAAGCTTAATTCCGGTAAATTTTTAGGCGAAGTTGTTCGCTGGTTCTTCATTTTAGTTTTCCTTTTGGCAGCAACCGATATTTTGAAGCTGACGGCAATTAGTGGATTTTTAAAGGACGTTGTTCTTTACTTACCGAATATTGTTATTGCTATAATTATTATCATTGCTTCGATTATTGTTGCTGACTTTCTCGCTTCTTTAGTAAGAGGAACTGTAAAAGGGGCTAATTTGTATGCTTCTCAGTTTTTGTCTAGCTTAACTCAATGGGTGGTGCTCATTTTTGGATTTTTGACTGCTTTGCTGCAATTGGGAGTAGGCGTCACTATTATTAATACCGTAATTACAGGCGTGATTGCAATGTTTGCTATTGCTGGCGGAATCGCTTTTGGTTTAGGAGGCAAAGATTATGCTGCTCATCTTATTGATGAATTTCGAAATCGCATTGAAGAGAAAAAATAATTGATTTTTGTTAGCCACCCCCTTTATAAAGGGGGTGGCTTTTTATTGGTTTCTGTGGCCTTTCATTGATTCACCATAAAAAAGGATTACCCCTTGACAGCAAATAAAGTTTTATTAAAATGGAATTATAAACAATGAGTAAATTATTCTACAATATCTTTGTTCAAGGAAGCTAAAGAAAAGGAATTTTTTGTGTAGCGATCCGCTTCCTTGAATGGAGCGGATTTTTTAAAAATAAAATTCTTATTCACTATCAAGCTGTAAACAGAAAAAATTTTGTTTACATCCTGGTTGTGAATAACAACCGCGCTCTTTGACAATTCATATTAAGGTACAATGAAGCATTTTTTATCGGGACGAAATAAGGGCGTATGGTGGATGCCCTGACTAGAAAAGGCGATGAAGGACGTGGCGTAGCTGCGATAAGTCTCGGGGAGGTGCGTAGCAACCTTTGATCCGGGAATTTCCGAATGGGGAAACCTAACGCTGAAAACCAGCGTTACATGCTGCGTAAAAACAGCATGAGCAGACCCGCTGAAGTGAAACATCTCAGTAAGCGGAGGAAAAGAAAACAATGTCTCGAATTTCGAGATAACTATTTCCTTAGTAGCGGCGAGCGAAAAGGAAAGAGCCCAAACCTACTTTGTGCTTTTGCGCAGGGTAGGGGTTGCAAGGCAAATACGCTTTTTTAATTATCTTTTAGATTCAACTCGAGTGTTAAAAGATTATTAAAAAGTGGGAGAGTCACAAATTTTTTGGTTAGCTGAATGAAATGGAAAGTTCAACCAAAGAAGGTGATAGTCCTGTAGGCGAAAACCAAAAAACTCTCTAGTATTTGTTCTTAAGTACTTCGAGAAAAGAAAACCTCGGAGGAAGCTGCCAGAACTAAACTGGCAAGGCTAAATACTTTTCTAGATCGATAGCGGACCAGTACCGTGAGGGAACGGTGAAAAGTAGGCCGGTGAGGCCGGTGAAATAGAACCTGAAACCATACGCTTACAAGGATACGAAGCGCGGAGCGCTTCGCGCCGAATGCAAAATGCAAAATCAAAATGTAAAATTTAGGTATCTCTTCGGGATAAATTTATAAATTTATCACCGAAGGTGATATTTAATTTTGACTTTTGAATTTTGACTTTTGAATTCGCTACGCGGAGCGCATTGGACGTGAAGCGCTCCGCGTAACGTAGTGCCTATTGAAGAATGAGCCAACGAGTGTATGGGTACTGCTTTGGTTAAGTCGCCTCAGGCGATGTAGCCATAGGGAAACCGAGCTTTAAATAGAGCGAATACTATTCCTTCTTAATTGAGCTTTTTAGCTCGTTAAGAAGTGATAGTAAGGTAGTACTCATACGACCCGAAGCCAAGCGAGCTTACCATGGCCAGGGTGAACTTCGTCGAAAGGCGGAGGGAGGCCCGAACCGGTTGGTTGTGCAAAACCTTCGGATGAGCTGTGGTAAGAAGTGAAAAGCTAATCGAGCTTGGTAATAGCTGGTTCTCTCCGAAATAGCTTTAGGGCTAGCAATCATCTATTCAATTTTTGGGGGTAGAGCTACTGGTTTAATCGTAAAGGGCGAAAGCTCGGCGATTAAGTCAAACTCCGAATACCAAAAACGAGGATGATCAGTAAGACTACGGGGGCTAAGCTTCGTGGTCAAAAGGGCAAGAACCCTGATCGCCGTCTAAAGCCTCTAAATCTTGGTTAAGTGTTAAAGGAAGTGATTAGCCGAAGACAGATAGGATGTTGGCTTAGAGGTAGCCATCATTTAAAGAGTGTGTAACAACTCACTATCATATTCCGACTTCGGTCGGAATTGGCTGATCGCGCCTAAAATGTAGCGAGGCTTAAACCAAGTGCTGAAGACGCGACTTCTTGTGTTTTGCACAAGAGGGGTAGGAGAGCATCCCAACATCAGTGAAGTAGGATTCGCGAGAACCTATGGAGAGGTTGGGAGAGAGAATGTTGGCATGAGTAACCGCATTCCCAATGAGAAATTGGGACGCCGAAAATCCAAGGTTTCCGTGGCAATGGCAATCAACCACGGGTTAGGCGAGCCTAAGGCAATGGCGAAAGCCGCAGCTGATGGATAGCTGGTTAATATTCCAGCCCTTCCTATAAATTCGATGGAGGGACGAAGGAAAAAGATCTGAGCGTCTTAATGGTTTGACGTTCTTGGTGAGTAGAAATGTTTGCTAGGTAAATCCGGCAAACTGTCTTTAATGACAAATTTCAATCATCGAGAAAATTTCGCTTCGGCGGAAAATTCAGAAGCAGAGCCTTCCGAGAAAAACTTCTAAGGTTAATTTATAGGAATTCGTACCGGAAACCGAAACAGGTGGATAGGTGTAAGTGCACTAAGGCGAACGGGTGATTCCTCGTTAAGGAACTCGGCAAAAAAGCGGCCGTAAGTTCGCGATAAGGCCTGACCATCTTGTGCTTCGCACAAGGAAATTCGAAGTATGAATATCGAATTCAAAAACAGCCAATTAAATCTAGAACTTTTTAGAGATTTGAATTTCTGTCATTTGGATTTTCTTGTGCGGAGTGCGAGGTGGCCCGCAGCTAAAGAACCTCTGGCGACTGTTTAATAAAAACACAGGTCCCTGCTAACTCGTAAGAGGATGTATAGGGGCTGACGCCTGACCGATGCGAGAAGGTCAAGAGCGACAGTTGATTTGTCGCAAGACAAATCAGCCGATCGCTTTAAGCCCTCGTCAATGTCGGCGGTAACTATAACCGTCCAAAGGTAGCGCAATTCCTTGTCGGGTAAGTTCCGACGCGCATGAATGGCGTAACGACTGGAGGACTGTCTCAACGAGGAGCCCGGTGAAAATGCGATTCCAGCGAAGACGCTGGGTACCCGCGGCAAGACGAAAAGACCCCGGGAGCTTTACTGCAGCTTGATATTGGGTTTAAGCTGTTGCTGCGTAGAATAGGTGGGAGACTGTGAAGTCCCGATTCCGGTCGGGATGGAGTCGCCAGTGAAATACCACTCTGTAACAGTTTAAATCCTAACTTCGGTGGCAAAAACATCGGAGGACAGTGTCTGGCGGGCAGTTTTTCTGGGGCGGAATCCTCCTAAAAAGTAACGGAGGAGTTTATTAAGGTCGGCTAGGTGCGGATGGAAATCGCACTGGTCGTGTAAAGGCATAAGCCGGCTTAACTGTGAGGCTCACACGCCAAACTCGAGTTTGTAAAAACTCGACGGTCCGTAATTTTTTATTTACGGATTGAGATGCGAAAGCAGAACTTAGTGACCCGACGGTTCTTTTTAGAACGGCCGGAGACATCGGACAAAAGCTACCCCGGGGATAACAGGCTGGTCAGACCCGAGAGTCCCCATCGACGGTCTGGTTCGGCACCTCGATGTCGGCTCATCCTAGCGCGGGGCTGGAGAAGGTCCCAAGCGTTTGGCTGTTCGCCAATTAAAAGGATACGTGAGCTGGGTTTAAACCGTCGTGAGACAGGTTGGTTTCTACCTGCCGTGGGCGTTTGACACTTGAGGGAGGTCGACCCTAGTACGAGAGGACCGGGTTGAACGAACCTCTGGTGTACCGGCTTTTCTACCAAGAGAAGCGCCGGGTAGCTATGTTCGGTCGGGATAAGCGCTGAAAGCATCTAAGCGCGAAGCCCATCCTAAGATTAGGTGTCATTTCACCCCCTAGAAGATGACTAGGTCCGACGCAAGTCGGGATTCCAATTCGAAAGAGTTGGAATTGATAGGCGTCAGGTGTAAGATTCGTAAGAATTTGAGCCGAGACGTACTAATCGGGTGATTCGTCCCGATAAAAAATGCTTCATTAAAATAGATTTGTAATCAAAGATTTCTCGGTGATTTAGCTCGACGTGAACCACCTCTTCCCATTCCGAACAGAGAAGTGAAAGCGTCGGGCGCCAATGGTACTCACCCGAACACGGTGGGGAGAGTAAGCTTCGCCGAGAATTCTTTGATTGCAAATAAAAAAACCTCTTTAATAAAGAGGTTTTTTTAATGATTCATATTCTTTTTTTTCGAAGTATTCGGAAAGAGCTTGAGGGTTGTGTGTTCGAAAGGCCATCAGATATTCATCTTTTTCTTTAGCTGGAATAATAAAAGGGGGTTTTTCAAAATACCAAAGGAGATAGAGAAGTAGAGCTCTGTTGACTAATCCATTGCATGTAGCAAAGGGGCTGATTATTCCAAAATGATAATGAAAGTTACTAATTAGTTCTAAATCGATTGTTTCCCGCTGTTTAGAAAATAATAGCTGATGTTTGTTTACAATATTAAGTAATTTCTTCATTTTTTCAGGAATAAGAGTTGCAGGAGCGCCAACAAGACTTCCAAAAAGATCTTTGCATTCGTCATAAACCCCTCCTTTGCCCGGATTAAGCTTTTCGTTCCACTGGCGAGATTCGTTGAAGATGTATTTGTGTACCCGTTTAATGTCATCTTCCGTAAGAACTTCCTCTTTTTCCCGAGCTCGATTTTCTAAATAG
>Ga0208198_1000611_pt1 | contig 38225 bp, 33 predicted proteins | sample AD_JPNTR2_MetaG_FD_184446 | JGI IMG/M metagenome (GOLD analysis project Ga0208198, IMG submission 184446) | Active sludge microbial communities of municipal wastewater-treating anaerobic digesters from Japan - AD_JPNTR2_MetaG (SPAdes) (version 2) | ecosystem: Engineered > Bioreactor > Anaerobic...
CCGGCAGGCATCTTCTTCTCCTCGAGGGTGGGAAGGAACTGACCCTTCCCAAGATATGGGTCGGGGACCCCGAGAGCATACCTGAAGAGGTCGTGGGCGTGGTGGCTTTCTACGACAGGGACAACCCCTGCAGGAAGGAGAGGCACTTCTGCGCCGGGCGGGAGGAGGAACTGGCCGACCTGGTGTCATCCATGGTCCGCAAGGCCGAGACCTCACCGGCCGAGATCTACAGCCACGGGAAAAGGATCCCCGTGAAGTCCTTCGTCGGCGAGTTCATCGCCGGCGGTGTCTCGGGGATGCTGGGTTCCCTCAAAGGGGACTTCGACCCCGAAGACGGGGTGAGCGTCCATATCAGGGCCCTACCCTGACGTTGCCCCGGGGAAAACGTCCTTGCGGTAAAGGGCCGGGCTGTCTATAATGATGGTCGCCCGCCACGGAAGGGCGGGCGGTAGGATATTTATGGCGCCCGCCCGGGAGGCGGGCCGTCTTTTGTCCTTCGAGACTTCATATTACGCAGGGAGGTTCCTTGAATGTTGGCACAGATCGTCTGGATATCCGGTGGGGCCGGGCTGCTCGCCCTGGCGTTCGCCCTGTTCTCGTCGGGGCGCATCAGGTCCTTCGAGGTCACCAATGAACGGGTGAACGAACTATCCGGGATCATACAGAGGGGCTCCATGGCCTTCCTCTCCAGGGAGTACAGGGCGCTGATCCCCTTCGTCGTGATCGTCGGCGCGATCCTCTGGTTCAAGATCGGCTACCCCATGGCCGTTTCCTTCATCATCGGGGCTTTCTGCAGCGGCCTCGCGGGCCTGGTGGGCATGAGGGTCGCCACCAGGGCCAACGGCAAGACGGCCTTCGCCGCAGGACAGGGCATGAACCCGGCCCTCAGGATAGCCTTTACCGGCGGGACGGTCATGGGCATGTCCGTCGTCGGCATAGGGATAATCGGCATCGTCATCTGCTACGCGTTCTTCAAGGACCCCAACATCATCACCGGTTTCGGTTTCGGGGCCAGCTCCATCGCCCTTTTCGCCAGGGTCGGCGGCGGGATATATACGAAGGCCGCCGACGTGGGGGCCGACCTGGTGGGCAAGGTAGAAGCGGGCATCCCCGAGGATGACCCGAGGAACCCGGCCGTTATAGCCGACAACGTGGGAGACAACGTGGGCGATATCGCCGGCATGGGAGCCGACCTCTTTGAATCCTACGTGAACTCCGTCATCGCCGCCATGGCCATTGGACTGGTGGCCTACGGGGACACGGGGGTCGTTTACCCCTTGCTCCTGGCCTCCCTCGGCATCGTCTCGGCGGTCCTGGGGACCTTCTTCGTGAGGGTCCGCGAGGGTGGAGACCCCCAACTGGCCCTCAGGATAGGGACCCTCGTGACAGGCGCCCTCATGATAGCCGGTTCCTACTTCATGACCAAGGCCGTGTTCGATGACATAACCCTCTTTTGGGCCGTCCTCTCCGGCGTGGCCGTCGGGGTCCTCATAGGGATCGTCACCGAATACTACACCTCCTCGGGTTACCCGCCTGTCAAGGGTATAGCCCAGGCCTCCATCACGGGGACGGCTACCAATATCCTGGCCGGCCTGGGCGTCGGCATGAAGTCCACCGCCATTCCCGTCCTGATGCTCTGCGGCTCTATCCTCGTAGGCGTCAGGTTCGGCGGCCTCTACGGCATCGCCTGCGCCGCCGTCGGCATGCTCTCCATAACGGGCATGACCCTCAGTGTCGACGCTTACGGCCCCATCGCCGACAACGCCGGAGGCATAGCGGAGATGAGCCATATGCCTCCCCAGGTCCGGAAGATCACGGATCGGCTCGACGCCGTGGGGAACACCACCGCCGCCATAGGGAAGGGATTGGCTATCGGGTCGGCGGCCCTAACGGCCCTGGCCCTATTCGCCGCCTATGCCACGGCGGTGGGCCTGGAGGTCATCGACATCAACAACCCAAGGGTCATGGTGGGCCTTTTCATCGGGGGCATGCTGCCCTTCGTCTTCAGTGCCATGACGATCCAGGCCGTCGGCCGGGCCGCCTCCCAGATGATTGACGAGGTGCGCCGCCAGTTCCGCGAGATACCCGGCATAATGGAGGGTGAAGGCCAGCCCGAGTACGAGCGCTGCATAGAGATATCCACCGGCGCCTCCCTCAAGGAGATGGTCATCCCCGGGTCCCTGGCCGTGGTCAGCCCGGTGGTCGTGGGTCTTCTGCTGGGGGCCGAGGCCCTCGGAGGATTGCTGGGCGGGGCCATCATCACGGGAGTCATGATGGCCATCTTCATGTCCAACGCCGGCGGCGCCTGGGACAACGCCAAGAAGTTCATCGAGGAGGGCAACCACGGGGGCAAGGGTTCGGAACCCCACGGGGCGGCCGTCGTGGGCGATACCGTCGGTGACCCCTTCAAGGATACCGCCGGTCCCAGCCTCAACATCCTCATAAAGCTGATGTCGGTGGTGGCCCTGGTCCTGGCGCCGTTGTTTGTTTAGGGGCCGTCCACGCAGCGACAGGGCACAAGAAGCTGACAAGGCTCGATAACGGCGGGGGAGGGCGAACGATCGCCCTCCCCCGGCCTGTCCGCCGGGCTAGCCCGGGGAAGGTGGTGCTGTTTTGGACCGGGATGCCGTAAGAACGATCAAGGACCGGATCGATATCGTGGAACTGATCGGCGAGTCGGTCCAGCTCAGGAGGGCCGGCAAGAGTTTCCGGGGGCTCTGTCCCTTCCATCCTGAGAAAACGCCCTCGTTCTATGTCTCCTCGGAACGGCAGACCTACCACTGTTTCGGTTGCGGCCGGGGAGGCGATCTCTTTTCCTTCGTGATGGAAAAAGAGGGCATGACCTTTCCCGAGGCATTGGCCCTGTTGGCCGACAGGGCGGGCGTCGCCCTGGAACGCACCGGCGGCCGGGGACGGTCGAAGGGGGCGGCGGGCGCCTTGGAGAAGGCCCTCGCCTTTTTCCGGCGGTCCCTGGCAGGACCGCAAGGGGAGAGCGCCAGGAGGTACCTGGAGAGGAGGGGTATCGGCGTTGCCGATGCCGCAACCTTTGAGTTGGGGTGGGCGCCTCCCTCCTGGGACTCGCTCAAGAAGGAACTCGAAGCCTCCGGTGTCCAGTCCAGGGACGCCATGGCGGCGGGGCTCCTGGCCGGCGAGGGGACGAGGATTTACGACCGTTTCAGGGGCAGGGTCATTTTTCCCATCAGGGATCTTCAGGGGAGGCTCGTCGCCTTCGGGGGGCGCCTCGTGGACGGTGAGGGCGCCAAGTATATCAACAGCCCCGAGGGGGAACTCTACAGCAAAAGAAGGACCCTCTACCTTTTGAACGCGGCGAAGTCCTCGATCCGCGAGAAAGGGCGATCGATCCTCGTCGAAGGCTACATGGACGCCATAAAACTTCACTTGGCGGGCTTTCCCGAGGCGGTCGCGTCCCTGGGGACAGCCTTGGCCGAGGAACAGGCGGACCTCATCAGCAGGTTCGCCGACCAGTGCCTGATCTGTTACGATTCCGACACGGCGGGGCAGGAGGCCACGCTCAGGGGGATGTACGCCCTGCAAAAAAACGGCCTCGACATCAGGGTGGTCGTCCTCCCCAGGGGTAAAGACCCCGACGATGTCCTCAGCGGGCCCGAGGGGCGGGAGTATTTCCTGGGGCTTATCAAGAGGTCCGAGCCTCTCCCGTTGTTCCATATCAGGGTCAAGAGCGGAGAATTGGCGGACGAGAGGCGGAAAACCGCCGCGAGGAGAGAGATCATCGAGAGCCTGGCGGCGCTGCCTCCCCTGGAGGCCAACAGGCACATCACCCAGGTGGCCCAGGGCCTCGGCCTGCTGTTGCCGGAGATGATCGATCTCCTGAAGGAAGCCCGGAGATCCCCGGTCCGGGACGGGAAAAAAGGCATTCCGGACCCGGAAAGCGTATATATATATGAGGACGGAAACGCCCCCGGCGGGGGCGGGCAAGCGGACCCGTGGGAGGCGGCCTTCTGTTACCTCCTGTGGACCGATGAAAGGAAGAGGGCCGAGGTGGAGCCGGCCCGGGCGTTGGAGCTCCTTTCGGAAGAGGGGGCCAAGGCCGTGGCCCTGTCGATCCTCTCGGGGGACAGCACCGAGGAGCTGAGGTCGAGGTGGGCCGAAGCCGGTGACGACTACCCCATGAGGCTCATTTCGACGGGGTGGGGGCACTGCGCCAGAAACGGCGAGCGGGAAGACATGTGGGACATCGTACTTTCGGCCCTCGAGACCATGAGGTGCAGGGACAGGTTCGACGCCCTCAGGGAGAAGCACGCCAGGGGCGAAGCCTCCCCCGAAGAGATGAGGGAATACTTCGAGCTCGCCAGAAAACTCAAAAGGAGGGACCGTTGAAGCCATGACCGACGTCGAGAAGGCCCCGGAAGAGTATGAAGCCCTCGATACGGCCGACGCCGAAGAGGCCGTCGACCCGACCGTGGAGACCGAGGTCGCCCCGCGGGAAGTGGCAAAGTACATAGAGAGCTTCAAGGAGCTGCTCCACGTGGGGCGGGAGAAGGGTTTCGTGACCTATGACGATATCGAAAAACATTTGCCGGGAGAGATGATAAACGAGGAGACCCTGGATAGCCTTTACTTCAACCTCAACGAACTCGGCATTGACCTGGTGGAGGTCGAGAAGGCCAAGAGCGAGCCCCGCGATGACTCATCGTCCCCGCCGGCGGCCGAGTACAGCGAGGAGATGGGCGTCCTGGAGGACCTGCCCCTGTCTGACCCCGTCAGGATGTACCTCAGGGAGATAGGGAAGATCTCCCTCCTCAAGCCCGAAGAAGAGGTGGAGCTGGCCAAGCTGGTCGAAGCAGGCGACCCCGCGGGGAAGAGCCACCTGGTGGAGGCCAACCTAAGGCTCGTGGTCAGCATAGCCAAGAAATACATCGGCCGGGGCATGCTCTTTTTGGACCTCATCCAGGAAGGAAACCTCGGCCTCATCCGCGCCGTCGAGAAATTTGACTACCGCAAGGGTTTCAAGTTCAGTACCTACGCGACGTGGTGGATCCGGCAGGCCATCACCAGGGCCATCGCCGATCAGGCCAGGACCATCCGGATCCCCGTCCACATGGTGGAGACCATCAACAGGCTCATCAGGGTCTCGAGGCAGCTGGTCCAAAGGCTCGGACGGGAGCCCACCGCCGAGGAGATCGCCGCGGAGATGGCCATTGGGGCCGATAGGGTCGAGGAGATCCAGAGGATAGCCCAGGAACCGGTCTCGTTGGAGACGCCCATTGGCGAGGAGGAGGACAGCCAGCTTAGCGACTTCATCGAGGACAAGAACCTCCCCAGTCCCGAGGATGCCGCGGCGGTCCAGCTGCTGAGGGAGCAACTGGAGGGGATGCTGGATGAACTCACCGAGAGGGAAAAGGAGGTCCTCCGATTGAGATTCGGCCTGGAAGACGGCCATCCCTACACCCTCGAGGAGGTGGGGAGACGTTTTGGCGTGACCAGGGAAAGGATAAGGCAGATCGAGGCCAAGGCCCTGCGGAAACTCAGGCATCCCAGCAGGAGTAAAAAGCTCAGGGACTTCCTCGATTGAGGGCCGGAAGGCCCGACTCAGTGGAGGTTTGCTGTTTTTTAAGCAATGATACAAATCATTTGTTATAATGTTCACGGATGACCGTCAGGGGGCGCCTTTGTTGCGGCTTGACCGTTTTCTAAAGCTTTCCCACGTCGTAAAGAGGAGGAGTTACGCCCAGGAGATGATAACCCACGGGGCTGTTCGCGTGGGGGGCGTGCCGGTGCGCTCTTCCAAGGGACTGAAACCGGGCGACATCATCGAGGTGGCCTTTCCGAAGAAGGTCCTGACCCTAAAGGTCACTTCCGTTGATGAGTCCCTCCTGAGACGGGGCGGGGAGGCCTTTGAACTGATCGGCGAGAGGCAGGTGAGGGGCGATGAAAAAGCCTGGTGAGGGGGCAGAGCAGCCATCCCGGCGAGCCATTCTTGAGGGGGCGGGAACGATGAGAGTAGCGGAACCGACCGTTGAACGCCTGGTGCTTTACTACAGGCTTCTTATGCAACTCCATAACGAGGAGCGGAGGGTGGTCTCCTCCCAGGAAATAGGGGAAATGCTGGGCCTGAAGGCTAGTCAGGTGAGGAAGGACCTCTCCTACTTCGGCGAGATCGGCAAGCGGGGAGTAGGTTACCACGTGGAGCGGCTCTACAGGCACGTCAGCGACATCCTCAAGCCCGACAGGGTCTGGAAGATCGCCCTCGTGGGCGTGGGGAGGCTGGGCGAAGCCCTCCTGGGCCACAAGGCTTTGAGAAGCGAGAAATTCAGGCTGGAGGCCCTCTTTGACAACGACCCCTCCAAGATAGGCCAGGTCATTTGCAGCGTTCCCTGCTATGATTCCGAGGAAATGACGGAAATAATCCGGGAGAAGGAGATCGAGGTCGTGATCCTGACCGTTCCGGCCTCCGCTGCCCAGGCCTCGGCAGACAGGGCGGTGGCCGCCGGCACCGTCAAGGGTATCCTCACCTTCGCGACCACGGCGATATCCGTCCCCGAAGAGGTTCTCATCTATAGGGTGGATATATCGGTCGAACTGGAGAAGCTCCTCTTTTTCCTGAAAGGCCGCATGGCCTGATTGCGCCCGAGCCCTAAACCCCGGGTGTTCCGATTGCTTTCATGTCATGATAGAATGTTCAGTGCTAAAAGTATCCTCGAAGGGTGAGGATAAAGAGGGAGGCGTGGCTATTGCAAGGACAGGGTGGACTAGTGAGCATGCTCCTGCCGCTTGGAGTATTTATCGTTATCTTCTATTTCCTGATCATCAGGCCCCAGAAGAAGCGTCAGCGGAAGCACGATGAAATGCTGGCCTCGATACGTAACGGGGACGTAGTCGTCACCGCCGGCGGTTTTTACGGCACCGTGAAGGATATCAAGGACGACAGCTACATCATCGAGATCGCCGACGGGGTCAAGGCGAGGATCCTCAAAGCTTCCATCCAGATGAAAAAACAGGATGAACACCCGGCCGGTTAGCCCTCCTCCGGCCGGCGATGGTCTTCTTCGTCAATAGAGGGCCGGTCAGGGCTTCCTTCGGAGTGGATGCCGGGCGTCCGCTCCGTTTTTTATGAAGGGCTCGGCCGCGGGGGCGGTTTAAGGCCGCCCCGCGGGGAAATGAGGTTTTCAACAGGGGAGGAAGGCACATGCTCAAAAAGGATCGTTGGCGGCTCATCCTTGTCGTGGTGGTGGTGGCGGCCGCCCTGCTCTTCGTCTTCCCCATAAGGGGGAGGATCCGCCTGGGACTGGATCTCAAAGGTGGAGCCCATATCCTGCTCCAGGCGAAGGGAACCGCCGAGAACCCGCTGACCGATGACAGCGTCGAGCGTCTTCTCGCGGTCCTGCGTAACAGGATAGACCAGTACGGCGTCACGGAGCCCGTAATCCAGAGGGAGGGCAAGGACAGGGTCATCGTCGACCTCCCCGGAGTGGCCGACCCAGAAGCGGCTTTGGAACTCATCGGCAAGACGGCGCTGCTGGAGTTCAGGCATGTCTACGAATCTACGGGGACGGTCCCCCCCGGCCCGCAGCGGCCCAACTATGACACTGAGGACGAGTTCCTGGAAGCGCAGGCTCGGTGGGAAGCGGTCCGGGGACAATTCGACCGGGCCGCCGAGGAGATGCGCCTCAAGGCGGAAAAGGACCCTGACAAGGTTTTGGCCAGGAGCGAAGAGGGCGAGGCCTACCTGCTGGGCCGGGCCTATGTGGGCGGCAAAGACTTGGAGGACGCCAAGACGGGTTTTGACAACCTGGGGCGTCCCATTGTCACGTTGAAGTTCAGTTCCAAGGGCGCCAAGCTTTTTGATGAGGCCACGGCGGCCAATGTGGGCCGCCAGATCGCCATCTGCCTCGACAATAAGGTCATTTCGGCGCCGGTGGTCCAGGAGAGGATCAGCGGGGGCAACGCCCAGATCTCCGGCCGGTTCTCCACGGCCGAGGCGCAACGCCTGGCCATCATGCTAAGGGCCGGCGCACTCCCGGTCGCGGTGGAGATCCTCGAGAACCGGTCTGTGGGCCCGACCCTCGGCTCCGATTCCATCAACTCCGGCGTCCGGGCCGGCTTGGTTGGGGCCGTCCTTGTGCTGATCTTCATGCTGATCTACTACCGGATCCTGGGGCTGGCGGCCGACGCGGCCCTCGTGGTCTGCATGCTGCTGGTCTTCGCGGGCCTTATCGGTTTTCGGGCCACTCTCACCCTGCCCGGCATCGCTGGCATCATACTGACCCTCGGGATGGCCGTAGACGGCAATATCCTTATCTACGAGAGGATGAGGGAGGAGATAGCCGGGGGCAAGACCCCCCAGGCGGCGGTGGATTCCGGGTTCCGCAAGGCTTTGACGACCATCCTCGATGCCAACATTACGACCCTCATCGCTGCGGCGGTCCTGTTTTACTTCGGCACCGGTCCGGTGAGGGGTTTCGCCGTAACCCTTTCAATAGGGATCGTCGCCGGCGTCTTCAGTGCCGTCGTCGTCACCAGGGCGCTCCTGCATCTTTTCCAGTCCAGGGGGCGGGGCAGGGTTGCGGCGGTCCCCTCGGGATCAAGGGGGAAAAGGCGATGATACTCAAGATCAGGAAGAACATCGATTTCATGGGTATGAGGAAGGTGACCCTCTCCCTCAGCCTTGTCATGGTGGTAGTCAGCCTTGGGTTGCTTGGCTTCAAGGGATTGAACCTGGGCATCGACTTCACCGGCGGCAACCTCGCCCAGGTGGAGTTCTCCCACCCCGTGGGGGTGGCCGAGGTCCGGGAGGTTCTCGCCGAGGCCGGCCAGGGGCAGGCTGTCATCCAGGCTTACAGCGACAACGAGGTGCTCATCAGGATGAGCTCCTTCGACGATAAGGCGGCCCAGGAGGTACTCTCGGCGCTCCGCTCCAGGTTCGGGGAGGTCGAGGTGCTCCGGCTGGAAAAGGTCGGCCCCGTGGCGGGGGCGCAACTCCGGCAGCAGGCCGCCGTAGCCCTGATCATCGCCCTTGGGGGGATACTGATCTACATCACCGTCAGGTTCCGGTTCCGTTTCGCCGTTGTCAGCGTCATCGCCCTCATCCACGACACGATAATAACCCTGGGGGCCTTCTCGCTGCTCGGGAGGGAAGTGTCCCTGCCGTTCATAGCCGCGGTCCTGACCATCGTGGGCTACTCCCTGAACGATACCATCGTCGTCTTCGACCGCATCAGGGAGAACTGGAGAGGACTACGGCAACGGGGGATGGTCGCTCTTGTGAACTCTTCGATAAACGAGACGCTTTCGAGGACCGTCAACACCTCCCTGACCACCCTTTTCCCCGTAGCGACCCTTTTCCTATGGGGCGGGCCGGTCATCGCTAACTTCGCCCTGGCGCTGCTCATCGGGATCGTGGCCGGCACCTACAGTTCCGTCTGCATCGCGGGAGCCCTGCTGGGCGAGTGGTACCTGAGGTCCCCGGAAAAGGCGTGACCGGAAAGACCGGAAAAGATGACGTGGGGGGCCTTTCCCGGGCCCCCCACGTCTTTTTGACGGATGCCGGTGGAAGGTATAATATTTCCATGGCTATCTATATTACGGTGAAAGAGCGCACGGGTGCAGATATTCGCAAGAGGGAGGGATTTTCATGTCTGCAGCCTCTTTTGACCGCCTGAAGGGTTATTTATCCTCCAGGTTGCTTGAGAAGATCGTGGAAACGTCCACTTCCGACGACGAGGGCAAGCTAGCGGATCTCTTCGAACTCCTTTCAAAGCTGTCCCCGGCGAAGTATTACAAGGAGAGTTTCCGCGAACTGGCGAGGATGGCCCGGGAAGACCACCCGGTGACCAGAGTCTTCAGGAGGATCTTCACCGACCTTCACCCCAACTGCCGACGCAAGGCCGTCAGCAACTTCTTCGTCAACTTCCTCCTCGTGGGAAGGGATGTCAGGGACAGGAAGGAGGAGGAACTGGGTGTTCACCTTCCCAATTTCATGGTGATAAGCCCCACCATGAGATGCAACCTGAGATGCAAGGGGTGCTACGCTGGAGGTTACTCCAAGGAAGACGACCTGCCCTTCGAGAGGATCGACAGGCTGATCGACGAGGCCAAAGAACTTGGCATGTACTTTTTCACCTTCTCCGGCGGGGAGTGTTTCGTGAGGCCCGACCTGCTGGACCTTTGGGAAAAGCATAAAGACTGTTATTTCCAGGTCTACACTAACGGGACGCTCCTGGACGAAGCCACCGTGAAGCGGCTCGTGAGGATGGGCAATGTGGCCCCCATGGTCTCAGTCGAGGGTTCCCGGGAAGAGACCGACATGAGGCGGGGCCGGGGGATGTATGATCGCGTGATGGAGACCTTCGGCAGGCTCTCCGAGGCGGGGTTGCTCTACGGTTTCAGTGCAACCTGTACCAGGTCGAGCGCCGGCTACATCGCCTCCGATGCCTTCCTGGAGGAGATGCTCGATCACGGCTGCAAGGTCGGGTGGTTCTTCCAGTATATCCCCACCGGCGACGACCCGGACCTGGGCTACATGGCCACCCCTTCGCAAAGGGCGGCCCTTCACCGGAAGGTCACCGAATGGCGGCGAGAATACCCCATTTTCTTGGGTGACTTTTGGAACGACGGCCCCTTCGTGGACGGTTGCATGGCCGGTGGTGAAAGGTATCTCCACGTGATCTCCAACGGGGATGTGGAACCCTGCGTCTTCGTCCATTTCGCCGTGGATAATATCAAGGATAAAAGCCTCCTGGAGGTGATCAAGAGCCCCTTCTTCCAAGATATAAGGGACAGGCAGCCCTACGACGACGACAACCTCCTCTGCCCCTGCATGATCATCGACCATCCCCAAGTGCTGAGGGAAGTAGTAAGAACCCATGGGGCGCGGGCGACCCACCCGGGGTCCGAGCGGATCCTCACGGAACTGTCCAGGGGCCTGGACGATTACTCAAGGAGCATCCACAAGCTTTTCGATCCCCTCTGGGAGGGTGGGGAGAGAGAGCAGTACCTGAGGAGCCTGGAAAGGGAGGACAAGCAGCACCCCCAGGGACGTTTCAACAGGAGATTGCCAACGGAGCAGAGAACAGGATAATCTATGCACGGCAGTGATGACCCGATTCCCAAAAGGGGTGAGGAGATGAAGAGTTACGCCCTTGCCATCGCACTGGCAATGCTGGTGGCTGCGGTATACGCCTTCCAGAACACCGGGGAGGTATTGGTCAGGTTTCTGATTTGGGAGCTGTCTTTTCCCCAGGGCATCTGGGAAGTGATGCTCTTCGCCGCGGGTGGAGTGCTGATGTGGCTGGTCTCCCTTTTCGCGTCGATGGAAAGCAGGTCAAAGTACCTTCGGCAGGTAAAGGAAAAGGAAGCAAGGATCAAGGACCTGGAGAACGAAAAGTCGACCCTGGTGGAAGCCCTGAGGTTCAGCGGGGAACGGCACGAGGCGGAAGTCAAGGTTCAGCGCCCCTGGGAAGCCGTGGAAGAACCGAAAGTGGAAACCCTGGGCCATGACATTGAACAGCACGAGCTAGAGCAGGAGGCTGGGTTCCCCGAGGAGACCCCCGACGAAGGCCCGGTGGAACCGGAAGCGGAAAAGGAAGGGCAGTGATCGGGGAGATCCCTCTCTCCCGGTTGGAACTCCGGGAGGTTGACCATGACGCCAGGATCCTTGCTGAGAGAGTCCCCTGCTCACCCCTGACGGCTCTCCTGCTGAGGATGAGAGGGTTCTCAGGGTATGACCCCCGCGAGGCCCGGGCGCAGCTGGACCCGGGCCTCGATGATTCCATGGCCGGCCTGGATCTAGGTCCCTTTTCATCCCCCGCCGCGGACCTCTGGAAGAGCCTCCGAGGGGTAGAAAGGGTAGTCGTCTACGGTGATTACGACGCCGACGGGGTGTGCGCCACGGCCCTCGCCATGGAGCTGGCCCTTGCCTCGTTCCGCCAGGTCAGGTACTTTATTCCCCAAAGGCACAGCGAGGGTTACGGCGTTCACGCCAAGGTCGTCAGGGCGATAGCGCAGAACGGCTGTGACCTTATGATCGCCGTCGACTGCGGTACCAGGGATAACAAGGCCCTTGACGTCGCCCGGGAGGCGGGCATCCCCGTGGTCGTCTTCGACCACCACCTTCCCGGGGAGGCGTTACCCGAGGGCGCCTTCGTGGTCAATCCCCATGCCGGCGGCTCCGGTGAGGCCCAGACCCTCTGCGCCACAGGTGTTCTTTGGGCCTGGGCGAGGCACGAGGGCATCGCCTCCGTGGAGTGGATCGACTCCAGGATGGAACTCGTCGCCATTGCCACCTTGGCGGATCACGTGCCCCTGGGGATGTTGAACCGCTCGATCTTTTCCAGGGGGCTTGGGATCCTGCGGCGGTCCGAAAGACGGGGCCTCCACGCGCTCCTTGCCGGGCTGGGTCATCGCCCCGAAGAGATAGACGAGGAACTCCTCGTCATGAAGATCATTCCCTGCCTGAACGCCGCGGGCAGGTTGGGGGTGGCCGATATCGCCGTCGACACCCTGATCGGGGGTCGGGGCCTGGAAGGCAAGGCCAGGGAACTGGTCGACCTCAACAGGAAAAGACAGTCCATGGCTTTGGAGATCCTGGAGGAGATCCTCCCAAAAATGGAGGAAGGGGTCCCCCTGGTCATGGGGGACTACACCTGGCCTGTAGGTATCCTCAGCGGGGTGGCGAGCCGGATCTGCTCCGAGGCGGGCGTGCCGGTGGCTCTCGCCTCTCTCTCGGGCGATCATGTAAGGGGGACGCTCCGGGTCCCCCAGGGGGTGGACGCGCTCAAGGTCCTGGAACCGTTGGCTCCCCGCCTTCTATCCTGGGGCGGCCATCGTTCGGCGGCGGGATTCTCCGTATCCCTGTCGGAGTGGTCCGGCGTGAGGGACCTGATCGAGGAGAACCTTCTTTCCTCACCCCCATCACCGGCGATGGTGCAGGCCATATACTATCCACCCGGGATGCTCACCCCCGACGAGGTGCGGTCCATGAATTCCCTGGGGCCCTTCGGCGCCGGGAACCCTCCCCCGCTTTTCTATGCCCCCTCCAAGGGGGCCGTGGAGATCACGCCCCTGGGGAGGGACGGAAAGCACGTTAGAGTTCGTGCGGCAGGGGGAGAATTCCTCGCCTTCGGAGGAGCGGCGCGCTCAGATCGGATAAGGGACTCCCTGGGCTGGACCTTCAGGCCCAGGATAAATTACTGGAAGGGTCAGGACAGGGTGGACTTCATCATGGACTCCGTGGCCGTATCGGACGGACCCGGCCGGGAAGGGATCGATCCTTGAAGGACAAAAAGAAAGTCATGAGTGAAGCGGCCGGGCTGGAGAGGCCCTCTAAGCTCGACCCAGCCGAGACGAAGTCCCTCCGCCTCCTCAGGGACAGCTTCGTCGGACGTTTCCCCGAGGTATCGAGGGTGATGTCCGTCAAGATGGCCTGGCACGAATTCTGGAGCAAGGCCTCCAGGTACCTTGCGCGGGAAGACCTGGTCCGTTGCGGCGAGGCGGTGGTCTTCGCCTCCGAGGCCCACGGCGGGCAGACCAGGCTGACCGGTGACCCCTACATCATACACTCCATAGGCGTCGCCTCCATCCTGGCCGACATGGAGCTGGACACGGACACCCTGGTGGCGGCCATGCTGCATGATGTGCTGGAGGACACCCAGGTCGAGCCCGATGCGATAAGGGAAAAGTTCGGCGAGCCAGTCCTGACTCTCGTCGACGGGGTGACCAAGCTGGGGAAACTCCCCTTCAAGACCTTCGAAGATTACCAGGCGGAGAACCTGAGAAAAATGTTCCTCGTCATGGCCAAGGATATAAGGGTGGTACTGATCAAGCTGGCCGACAGGCTTCACAACCTGAGGACCATCCAAGTCCTCAGGAGGGACAAGCAATTGAGGATCGCCAGGGAAACCCTGGAGATCTACGCTCCCCTGGCCCACCGGCTGGGTATCGACCAGATGAAAAGGGACCTGGAGGATCTCTCCTTCAAGATCACCGATCCCGACGCTTTCCTCGATATAAAGGCGAGGGTCAGGAAAAAGCTTCCCGAGAGGGAGGAAATAATCAACCAGGCCATCGCCATCCTCCGTAAGCGCTTCGACGAAGAGGGGATCCCCACCCTGATCACCGGCCGGGCGAAGCATTTTTACAGCATCTACGAAAAGATGCGCAGGAAAAACATCTCCCTCGAGGAACTTTTTGACCTGCTGGCCCTCAGGATCACCGTGAAAGACGTCGCCGAATGTTACACAGCCCTGGGCATAATCCACACCATCTGGAAGCCTCTGCCGGGGCAGTTCGACGACTACATAGCCAATCCAAAGAGCAACCTTTACCAATCGCTGCATACGACGGTTCTCGGCCCCAGTGGGGAGCCCCTGGAGATCCAGATCCGGACCAGCGACATGCACTGGATAGCCGAGTACGGCGTCGCTGCCCACTGGAGGTACAAGGAGAAGAGGCACAAGATCGACAAGCTCGACGAGAGGCTCTCCTGGATAAGGCAGGCGCTCGAATCTCAGGGCGAAGGGGGCGAGGCCTCCGAGTTCCTGGAGCACGTCAGGGATGACGTCCTTTCCACCGACGTCTTCGTCTTCACCCCCGACGGTGACGTGATCTCCCTTCCCCACGATTCCACGCCCATCGATTTCGCCTACGCCATCCACACCGAGATCGGCCACAAGTTCGTAGGCGCCATGGTGAACAACAGGATCGTACCCATCGATTACCATATCCAGAACGGCGATATCATTAAGATCCTGACCTCGCCCCAGGGACGCCCCTCCCGGGACTGGATGAAGATCGCCAGGAGCGGCAAGGCGAGGAGCAAGATAAGGTCCTGGTTCCGCCAGGCCGACAAGGTGGAGAAGCAGGAAAAACAGGATAAGGGGAGGGAGCTCCTCCTCCGGGAGTTGAAGCGGCGGGAGGGCGAGAAGGAAGAGGTGACCCACCTCTCGGGCCCCGCACTCAGGAAGGTGGCCTCCGACCTGGGGTACGGCCTCGGTGAGGACCTCCTTGCGGCCATCGGCGGAGGGAGTCAGAGCCCGTCCTCGGTGGCCTCGAAGTACCTGGAGATCGAAGCCTCCCGAACGCAGGCCGGCCCCGAGGTAGAAGAGGTCCAGGAGGAGGCCGCCCCGCCCAAGCGGGAACTGGACACCGAGATCGTGGTGGAGGGAAGCCGCGGTGTTATGGTCTCCCTCGCCAATTGTTGCAAGCCCATACCGGGTGACAGCATCGTCGGGTATGTTACGAAGAGCAGGGGGATAACGATCCACCGGAGCGACTGTCCCAACCTATCCGATCATCGCGAGGACCGAAAAGTTGAAGTATACTGGGGCGAACTGCGTTCGGCCCGTTACCCGGCGAGGCTGAGGATCGAGGGCGCCGACCGGCCGGGCCTCTTCGCCGAGGTCGCCCAGGCCATCGCGGGACTGGACAGTTCCATCACCCAAGTCCGGGCCTTCGTCGCTGGGAGCGACAGGGGCAGGATGGTCATCGACCTCCAGGTCAAGGACCTGGAACACCTCTACAAGATCATAGCCAAGCTGAATTCCGTCAGGGGCGTCATGGAAGTGCTCAGGGGGTGAGAAGGGCGTGAGGGCTGTAGTGCAGAGGGTGACCGGCGCAAGGGTCCTCGTTGGCGGGGAAGTGGCCGGTTCCATAGGGAAGGGTCTTTGCGTTTTCCTCGGCGTGGCCCCCGGAGACGGGGCGGAGGAAGTGGAGTGGATGGCCGGCAAGATCGCCAACCTGAGGATATTCGAGGATTCCAACGGCAAGATGAACCTGTCACTCCTCGACGAGAAGGGTGCCATGCTGGTGGTCTCCCAGTTCACCCTTTACGGCGACTGCCGCAAGGGGAGGCGTCCTTCCTTCGCCTCGGCCTGCGAGCCCGGAAAGGCCGAAAGGGTCTACGAGGATTTCATAAGGTCCGTCTCATCCAGGGGGATCACCGTCGAGAACGGTGTCTTCCAGGCATACATGCAGGTTGAGTTATGCAACGACGGGCCGGTGACGCTGATCATCGATACCGCGGGGGGTTGCTGATGTTCCTGGAGAGATTGCCCTTGGGGGCCCTTTGGACCAACGGTTACCTTGTATGGGACGCCCAGGGGGTGGGGTTTTTCATTGACCCCGGCGGGGACCCGCAGGATATCCTTTCCCTGGTCGACAATAGGGGCGTGGAACTGGAGTTCGTCCTCCTGACCCATGGTCACGCCGACCATATCGGCGGCCTTGGGGCCGTCAGGTCGAGGGCGAGGGGCGGAGTCCTGGTCCATGAAGATGACGCCTCCATGCTTTCCCAACCCGAATCGAACCTTTCGGCCTTCGTGGGAGGTGCCATCGAACTGGCACCGGCCGACAGGTTGCTTAAGGATGGCGACATCGTCCGCGCCGGGAGCCTCCAGGTGAGGGTCATCCACACCCCGGGTCATACCAGAGGCAGCGCCTGCTTCCTGGTGGGTGAAGAAGGGGAGGATCCCGTGCTGTTCTCCGGGGATACCCTCTTCGCGGGGAGCGTCGGCAGGTCGGACCTCCCCGGCGGGGACGAAAGAATCCTTATGGCCTCGCTGGAAAAACTGGCCTGTCTGCCCGATGCCACCAGGGTCCTCCCAGGGCACGGCCCGGAGACGACCATCGGGCAGGAGCGTCGGCACAACCCCTTCTGGCCCGGGGGCCGACGATGAAGAGAGCCGCCTCAACCCCTGAAGAGTTGCCAAGGGAGCGGGTCGAGCGCCTGGGGCCGCAGGCGCTCTCGCTGGTGGAGATCATAGCCATCCTCCTCAGGACCGGTTCCAGGGGGAAAAACGTGCTGGAATTAGCCTCATCACTGGTCAAGGAGTACGGCGGCCTCCAGGGACTGTCCAGGGCCTCCTTCAGGGAGTTCATGGAGATTGGGGGACTCGGTAAGGCGAAATCCGCCGCCCTGGTCGCCGCCCTGGAACTCGCCAGGAGACTCTACGCCGTAGAGAAGGCATCGGACGAGGGCGAAGGGCGGGAGCATTTCCGCTCCTGCCTGGCGCGGTGGAGCGCAAGGTTCTCCGATGAACCGAGGGAGTTCATCGCCGCGGCCTTCGTCGACCGGGGAGGGAAGGTCATGGAGGAGGATGTCATCTCCTGGGGAGGGCTGGAAGGGGCCGTACTGGACCTGAAGTATCTCCTGAGGAGGGCCGTCCGCCTTGATGCGGCGGCGGTACTCTTGCTTCATAATCATCCTGACAGGAGCCTTGACCCCAGCGTAGAGGACAGGCTGCTTACGGAACACGTGCAGAGGAAACTGGAAGCCCTCGGGATGGACTTCCTGGGGCATTATGTCACCGCCGGCGGTCAGCTGGCCGAAGTCCGGCACCGGGCCACCGGCGGCGGCCGAAATTCTGAAAGTTGGTGAGGCAGAGGTGTTCGGTCCCTTCTCCGGCATTTTCGGCAAGGATATAGGCGTCGATCTTGGGACATCCAACATCGTGGTCTGCGTCAAGGGCAAGGGCGTGACTATAAACGAGCCTTCGGTGATAGCTTTCCGCAAGGCCAGCAGGAGGAGCAATAAGGAGATCATAGCCTACGGTATCGAAGCCAGGGCGATGGACGGCAAGACCCCCATCGGTGTTGAGACCGTACAGCCCGTCCAGAGCGGCGTCATCGGGGACTTCGAAATGACGGGCGCGATCATCAGGCATTTCCTCTCGCTTGCAAATGACGGCATCCGTCCCATGGGGCATCCGAGGGTCATCATCGGCACCCCCGTCGATGTCACCGAGGTGGAGCGCAAGGCTTTCATCGACGCCACCCTCGACGGGGGCGCCAGGGAAGTCTTTGTGGTCGAGGAGCCCATTGCCGCAGCCATCGGGGTGGGATTGCCCATCGACGAGCCCCGGGGCAACATGATCGTCGATATCGGCGGCGGCACGAGCGAGGTGGCGGTCCTCTCTCTGGGTGGTGTGGTGGTGAGCAACTCCCTTAGGGTGGCCGGCGATGAAATGGACGCCGCGCTGATAAATATGTTGAGGCAGAACTACACCCTCTCCATCGGGGCCGCCACCGCCGGGGAGCTTAAGAACGCCATAGGTTCCGCCTTGCCCATGAATTCCGAGAAGGAGTTCGAGGTGAGGGGCAGGAACCTGAAGGATGGGCTCCCCAAGGGCATCAGGATCTCCAATACCGAAGTCAGGGAAGCGCTCAACCCCGTCCTGACCCGGGTCATCGAGATGGTGCGGGAGACCCTGGAGCGGACTCCCCCCGAACTGGCGAGGGATATCGCCGACCAGGGGCTTGTCCTTTGCGGCGGATCCGCCCTCCTGGAGGGATTGGGCAAGAGGATATCCCAAGACCTGAGCGTGCCGGTCCTGACCGCCGAAAGACCCCTCTTCGCCGTGGCTGAGGGTATAGGGAAACTGCTTGACCGGTTCGATTACATGAAGAAGACTCTCGTATCGGTGGGCCACGGTGTCCGGTAACGGGCGGCCGGGGCGGGGAGATGGAAAATAAGAACGGATCCATGAAAACCGGGGTGTTGAATTGCTCAAGGGAGTTTCATCCGCGTGGCTTCACGGTCTGGCGGCGACCTTCATAGGGTTGCTTTTCCTATCCGTTTCTTTCGGCTCACCGGCGGCTTACAAGGTGTCGGAAGTGGCGGCCGTCGTCCTGGAGTACCCGGAACGGCCCGCCCGGTGGACCCGTCGGCTGGTTTTAGAGGGTGTGTCCTGGACCGGGGGAATGAGAAAACTGCAGGAGAGGGTCAGGGACCTGGAGCGGGAGAATGCACGGTTGATGGCAGCGCTCGGGGTGAGGCCCGAGGCGTCGGTCCCGCCCATCCAGGGGGTCGTCCAAGCCAACATAGACGCCAGGCCGCCGGCGTTCTGGTGGTCCGAGGTAAGGATCGACCGTGGGTCCAGTGACGGGGTCAGGGAAGGAATGCCGGCCCTTTGGAAGGGTTTCCTGGCCGGCAGGGTCTCCCGGGTGTTCCCCGGCCACTCCTGGATCGACCTCCTGACATCGACGGGGCTCATGGTCCCTGTTGTGGTCGACGAAACCAGGGACCTCGGGGTGTTGACCGGTGACGGCCGCGGCGGCATCCAGCTTCTTTACATACCCGAAGACAGGGACCTTCGCCCCGGGATGCGTCTCAGTACGGCCCTGGTGAGCGACATCCTCCCCGCCGGACTTCCCGTCGGCGAGGTTTCCGACGACCCTCCCATCATCGAGGACGGTTTCAAGGTCTACCCTGTCCTGCCGGGCGCCGACTTCTCCGTCATGGATTCCCTCCTCGTCATGACCGGGGAGGGGAGACCCTGACATGATGAACCTCATCGCCCTTTGGTACCTGCAGGACCTTTCCCAGGTGCTCCTCTCGGAGAGGTTCCTCGCGCCCGACCTTTTCCTGTTCTTTTTGTTCTACCGGGTGACGAAAAACCCAAGGGAAGCATCCTCTGTGATATGGGTCGCCCTTGTGGCGGGGTTGTTGTGGGATTTCCGGTGGACCGCCCTCCCGGGTTTTACCGCAACGGCCTACGCCTCTCTGGCCGCCCTTTTTTTCATTATCTGGAATCATGTCCCTTACTCGGGGAGGAACGCCGTTCTTTTTTCACTCCTCGCCCTGGCGGCGCAGTTTTTCGCGAGCCTGGCGAGGTTCCTTTTCTGGGGAGGTTTTCGGGGCTTCCTGACCGGGGCCCTGGCCTTCCAGCTGTTTTCCGCCGTTCCCGTGATAATAGCGGCGGCCCTCGCTGCGGCGGCGGAGATGGATGAGGACAATGCCGGCCCTTAGGAGATCGCTCCTGACAAGGCTGAGCATTTGGAGGATCCTGGTGATGCTCTCCCTGGGGCTCCTCCTGGCGGTCCTTTTCCGGCTCCAGGTCCTCCAGGCCGACCTCTACGTCAACCTGGCGGCAAGGAACAGGCTGCGCCTGGTGAGGATGCCCCCGGCCCGGGGGAGGGTGCTCGACGCCAACGGAACGGTCCTGGCCACCAACGTCCAGACCTTTGACCTCATGGTCTACCCCCTGGACCTGCGAAACCGTGAAACCGCCGCCGAGGTGAGCCGTTTCCTCAAGGCCAAGGGCATCCCTCTTGACGAGGAGCAGATGCTCGCGAGGGTGGCAAAGGAGTACACCGTTCCCTACAGGGCGGTTACCCTGCTGCCGAACCTGACGCTGGTGCAGATCTCCTCCCTGGTGAGCGCCCCCGATTTCCCCGGCCAGCTCATACCGGTGCCCGTCTGGAGGAGGGTTTATCCTGCCGGCCCACTGGTGGCCCACGTGCTGGGGTACGTCGGCGAAGTGACACGGGAGGAATTGCAGCGCTATTCCTCGGGAGATTACCGCGGCGGGGATTTCGTCGGCAAGGGGGGTATCGAGGAGTACTACGAGGGGCTTCTCAAGGGGACGCCCGGCGAGGAGGCCCTTGAGGTCGATGCCAGGGGCAGGAAGGTAAAGAGGATCGCCTACCTCGAGCCACGGCGGGGGGAGGACCTCCAGCTGGCCCTGGACCTCGGGGCCCAGAGGCTCGCCTCGGAATTGATGGCGGGCAGGGCAGGGGCGGTGTTCGCCATGGATGTCCACAATGGGGACGTGAAGGTCCTCTTTTCATCGCCCGGGTTCGATGCCAACCCCCTGGCCTGGGGCATCTCCGGCAGGGAGTGGGGTGACCTGCTCAAGGACCCCCTTAGGCCCATGCTCAACAGGGTTATCGCCGGCACTTACCCGCCGGCCTCGACCTTCAAGGTCATCCCGGCCTTCGCGGCCCTCGCCGAGAACGCCGTTACCAGGAACACCACCTTCACCTGCACCGGCGGTATGAGGGTCGGGAACAGGCTCTTCCGGTGTTGGAAGAGGGAGGGGGGTCACGGTCCCGTCAACGTCGTCACGGGGCTTCGCGACTCCTGTGATGTTTACTTCTACCAGGCCGCCCTCAGGCTGGGCGTCGATAAGCTGGTGAAGTGGGCGTCCGCCTTCGGTGTCGGGGAGCCGACGGGCATAGATCTTCCAGGTGAGGCGCGGGGCAACGTGGCTGGGCCGGCTTGGAAGCTGGAACGCTTCGGGGAAAAATGGTATCCCGGCGATACGGCCAATTACTCCATCGGCCAGGGTTTTCTACTCCTGACCCCGATCCAGTTGGCCAGGATCTACGCCGCTATAGCAAACGGCGGGTACTTGGTAACGCCCAGGCTCCTGGAGGGGACAGAGGAGCGTGCGTCGGCGAGGCTCCCGGAAAAACCCCTGCCGATCGTACGACAGGGCGTCGAAGAGGCTGTCCTCAGGGGTACGGGGCGCCGGGCCGGCGCGTACGGAGTATCCGTGGCGGGAAAGACCGGCACCGCCCAGAATCCCCATGGTGAAGACCATGCCTGGTTCGTGGGTTATGCGCCCGTGGAGAATCCTAGGTACGTGGCGGTGGCCCTCGTCGAGGCAGGGCTTCACGGCAGCTCTGCGGCGGGGCCTGTTGTAGGGGAACTCCTCGGTTACCTGTGCAAATTTGACTGACCAAATACGCGCGACGGAGGAAAGCGATGACCGCCAGGAACGTCAAGGATATACTGGAACTGAAGGGGGAGGGTGAACATCTCAGGCTGATTGTCCCCCGGGATATGAAGGGCCGTGACGTCCGGGCCCAAGCGGGAGATTTTCTTGAAAAGGCCGCCGCTATCCTCAAGGACGCCCCCGTCGTCGTCGAGATCAAGGGGGATGGTTGGGGCAGGGAGGATGTCTTCTCCGTCGTGGAGGCGCTCCTTTTGCCGGCGGGGGCCTCGGTCCAGGCGTGGCATCCCGAGGAAGAAGACGTCCGTTCCTGGATGAAAAGGGAAGGTTTTGCCCTCTTTCCCCCTGCCTCTGAAAGGGGAACACCCGCACCCGCGCGGCCCGTCGCGGAAAGCCTCGTGGTGGACGAATCCCTTAGGTCCGGCAGGAAGGTCGAGCACGACGGCGATGTCATGATCCTCGGCAACGTCAACGAAGGGGCCGAGGTCTTCGCCGGAAGGTCCGTCCTCGTCCTGGGCCGCCTCCGCGGGTTGTCCCACGCGGGGTTGAACTTCCCGGGGGAGGCCTTTATCGTGAGCGGGCAGTTCGAGGCGAGCCAGGTCAGGATCGGCGACCGGATCAGTTACATGGACGAGGACTGCCCCTGGTGGGGCAAGACCGTCAGCATGAGGATCCTCGATGGCTCGATCGTGGTCAGGGAGATAGTCCCATGAGCGGCATGAAAAAAGACGGCCCATCGGCCGAAACGGAGGAATCGCGCATGGAAACCCGTGTCATCGTAGTAACTTCCGGGAAGGGAGGGGTGGGAAAGACCACCGTCACGGCCAACCTCTCCGCCCGGCTCGCCATGGAAGGGAACAAAGTCGTCGCGATGGATGCCGACATCGGCCTCCGTAACCTTGACGTCGTAATGGGTCTGGAGAACAGGATAGTGTACAACATGGTGGATGTCATCGAGGGGGCGTGCAAACTGCCCCAGGCCCTCGTCAGGGACAAGCGGGTCGAGAACCTCTATCTCCTCCCGGCCGCGCAGACGAGGACTAAGGATGCCGTAACCTCTGACGAGATGAAGAGCCTCTGCGATTCCTTGAGGGGGGAGTTCGACTTTGTCCTGGTCGACAGCCCCGCGGGGATAGAATCGGGTTTTCGAAACGCCTCCGCCGGAGCCGATGAAGCCCTGGTGGTGGCCACGCCGGAGGTCTCCTCGGTGAGGGATGCCGACAGGATCATCGGGCTCCTGGAGTCCTTCGGCAAAAAGTCCATCAACCTCATCGTGAACCGGGTCAGGCCCGATATGGTCCGCAAGGGGAAGATGCTGGGCGTCTCCGACGTGAGGGAGATCCTCGCCGTGGACCTGATCGGGATCATACCGGAAGATGAAACCGTTGTCGTCTCCACCAACAGGGGTGAGCCCCTGGCCCTGTCCAACACGTCTCCGGCCTCGAGGGCCTTCGAGAAGATAGCCGGCAGGATCCTGGGGAAGGACATCCCCCTCCAGGACCTGGATGACCTGGAGGAGAAGGGCCTGTTGGCAAACTTCATCAAGCTTTTCGGACGCCGGGAAGGGAGGGGCTAGGTGATGGGGTTCCTGGACAGGTTTTTCCGCAAGGAGACACCCAGGCAATCGGCCCGGGAGAGGCTGCAGCTGGTCCTGATCCACGACAGGGCCGACATCTCGCCGGACACCATGGAGCGGATAAGGAAAGACCTGATTAAGGTCATTAATAATTACATGGTCATCAACGAAGAGGGCATCGAGATGGACCTCGAGAGGGACGGGAGGTCCGTGGCCCTCGTGGCGAGCATCCCGGTGATAGAGGTCAAAAGGAAGCGTCCCAGGAAGGGAGATAAATGACGTCCTTAGGGCAACTGCGGGAAGAACTGTCAAGGCTGAAGGATATCGACAGGGTCCTCGTCGCCGCGGTCGTCCCCCTCATGATCATCGGAGTCCTGTCTATCTACAGCGCCCTCGCCGGAAAGGGGGGGGTGGCGGTGGACATGGCTCTCAAGCAGTCGGCATGGTGCGCCCTTGGGGCGGCCGCCTTCGCCGCGGCCTTCGTCTTCGGGCACGAGAGGGTGTTCCAGTACGGATACTGGATCTATGGGGGGGCTTTTTTGTCACTTGTGGCGGTCCTAGTGGCCGGCTACACCGCCAAGGGGGCCACGAGCTGGTTCGACTTCGGGGCCTTCCGGTTCCAGCCCTCGGAACCGGCGAAACTGGCCCTGTCGGTCTCGCTGGCCCTTTTTCTTTGCCGTTACCCCCCTAAGACTCTGACCAACGTAGCCGGGGCCATGCTGCTCTCCTCCCTCGTGATCCTGCCGGTGCTTCTGCAACCCGACCTCGGCGGGGTGGTGGTCTACGCTTTCATGATCTTCGTGGCCCTAGCCCTGGCCGGCATGCCCCGCAAGTACATCCTGCTCCTGGCGGGGGTCGCGCTCCTTTCGTTTCCGTTGGGGTGGTCGATGCTCAAGGAGTACCAGAAGCTGAGGATGCTCGTCTTCCTCAATCCCTCCATCGATCCCTTGGGGGCCGGCTACAACGTGATCCAGTCCAGGATAGCCGTAGGAGCCGGCGGTTTTTTCGGAAAGGGCTTCCTACAGGGAACTCAGAGCCGCCTCCATTTCCTGCCCGAGGCACACACGGACTTCGTCTTCAGCGTCTTCTCCGAGGAGTTCGGTTTTGCCGGCGCCTCCCTTGTCTTGGCCCTCTTCGCGATACTGTTGTGGAGGATGCTCAGGACGGCGGCGAGGTCGAGCGACCCCAGGGCGAGGATCCTGGTCGAGACGGTCTCGGCCTGGATATGGTTCCAACTTTTCGAGAACATTGCCATGGCGGTGGGGATAGCCCCGGTCACGGGTCTGGCCCTGCCCTTCGTCAGCTACGGGGGGAGTTCCATGTTGTCCCTTGGGGCCGCCCTCGGACTTGTCCAAAGCGTCCATGTCTCGTCGAGGCCCCAATATGAGTGATCTCAGGGTGGAGGCTTTTCATGGCCCGCGCTTTCGGTGAGCTGAAGGACCCCCTCTGGGAGATGCTCTCCTCGGTGAAAAGGCCCTCCCGGTATGCCGGGGGGGAATGGGGGGCCGACGGCGGCCGCAACAGGGGCGCGGAGAGGGTCTCTCTCTGCCTTGCCTTCCCCGACGTCTACGAAGTGGGCATGAGCTACCTGGGGTTCCAGGTCCTTTACGACCTGGCGTCCAAGGCGCCCGGGGTCAGGGTCGAGAGGGCCTACTGCCCCTGGCCTGACGCCGAATTCTTCATGCGCGAAAAGGGCATGGTGCTGCGTTCCCTTGAGACCGAAAAACCCCTCTCCTCCTTCGACGTGGTCGGGTTCACACTCCAGTACGAACTGGCCGCTACGAACATCCTGACCATGCTCGACCTGGGGGGCATTCCCCTTAGAGCTCCCGAAAGGGGTGAGGATTCTCCCCTGGTCGTGGCGGGCGGGCCCGGGGCCTTCGCGCCGGAGCCGCTGGCGCCCTTTTTCGACGCCTTCTGCGTGGGCGACGGAGAACTCCTTCTGCCGGACCTGCTTTCCCTTTTCCCGAGGAAGGGGCGCCCCCGGGAAGAGCTCCTGGAAGAACTGTCGAAGATCGATGGTTTCTACGTCCCTGCCTTCCACGGAGGCGGGGCCGTCAGGGGCAGGGTGCTGATGGACCTCGACCGGGGGTTCATCCCTTCGGGGATGATCGTCCCCTCCAGCGAGATCGTCCACGACAGGGCGGCCGTCGAGGTCTTCCGGGGGTGCACCAGGGGCTGTCGATTCTGCCAGGCCGGTATGATCTCGAGGCCTCTCAGGGAGAGGTCGCCCGAGGTGGTGGCCGGGGCGGCCATGGAACTCCTGGAAAGGACCGGCTACGATGAAGTCGGCCTCGTATCGCTGGCGACCTGCGATTACAGCGGGATAGAGAAAGTGGTGGACCTTCTCGGGCCCCAACTCCGTGAAAGGAAATTCAGGCTTTCCCTCCCAAGCCTCAGAATGGATGCCTTCTCCGTGGGGCTCGCGACGCGCCTGGAGGAACTGGGGAGAGGAGGGCTTACCTTCGCCCCCGAGGCCGGGACCCAAAGGCTTCGGGATGTCATCAACAAGGGCGTCACCGAAAAGGACATGGAAGATACCTTCAGGGAGGTCTTCTCCCGTGGTTGGGAGAGGGTGAAACTTTACTTCATGATGGGCCTGCCCACGGAGACGATGGAGGACATTGAGGCCATCATGGAGGTCTCCGCCCTGGCCCGTGAGATGGGGAGAAAACTAGGTAAGAAGCCCAGGATAGGGGTCTCCGTGGCTGGGTTCGTGCCGAAGCCCCACACCCCCTTCCAGTGGGAGGCCCAGGCCACTATGGAGGAACTGGCGGTGAAGGGAGGCGTTCTAAAGAGAATGGCGAAAAAGGCGGGCATCACGCTGAACTACCACGAACCGGCCCAGACCTTCCTCGAGGGCGTCCTTGCCAGGGGTGACCGCAAGGTGGCCAACGCGATCGAGAAAGCCTGGAAGGACGGTGCCCGCTTCGACGGCTGGACCGAGTGCTTCCACATGGGAAGATGGCTGAAGGCCTTTGACGCCTCGAGCATAGACCCGGCGGACTACACAGGCAGAACAAGAGGGCGCGATGAGCCCTTTCCCTGGGAGATCGTCGACGCGGGCGTCAGCCGCTCCTTCCTCTGGAGTGAGAGGGCGAAGGCCCTGGCGGGGAAACTGACGGCCGACTGCAGGGACGGAGCCTGCAACCTTTGCGGGTGGCAGGGAAGGGGTTGCCCCGCCTTGGAGCCTACCCATGGCCAGGGTTAGGATGATCTTTTCCAAGAGAGGGCGGGCCTGTTTCGTACCCCACGTGGAGATGCCGGCTCTCTTCTGCCGATCTCTTCGGAGGGCCGGCGCGAGGGTGCAACTTACCGAGGGCATGAGCCCCCGCCCTAAGATAAGCTTGGGGCCCGCCCTTCCCGTGGGGGTACCGGCACTGGCGGAACCACTGGAAGTATGGATCGAGAACTGGGAAGATAACATCGGCGAAGCCGTCAACCGGTGCCTACCCGGGGGCGTCGATGTGCTTCGGTACGGCGTCGTCGAGGGCAGGCCTCGGCTCAACGAAGAGTGCGTCGCCGCCCTCTACGGGGTATTTTTCAGGGACCCCCGGGCCTTTGAAAGGGCCAAAGCCATGGTATCCGACGGATGGGTACCCGTCGAAGGGACCCTGGGAATTACGGCCTCCGAGGGGTGGGTGGACGTGGCGGTGGCATCGCCGGGACAGGTCGGCGGCGGCACGATCGTAAAGGGCCTCGTAGGTGAAGGGTTGGTCCGCTCCTGGTCTGAACTCCTTGTTACGAGGCCGGCCGTGGGCGGATGGTCGGGCGGCGAGGTCATCCCCCTGGCGTGCGAAGGGGGTGTTCAGGGATGATCTCCGACCGGAAGATCTTCGCCAATGCGATCGACCCCGAGGAAACCAGGGTCGCCGTCGTGGAGGGCGGCCGCCTCAACGAGGTGTTCGTGGAACGGATGTGGGACCGCCAGCGGAGCGGTGACATCTACAAGGCCAGGGTCGACAGCGTCCTCCCGGGGATGAACGCGGCCTTCCTCAACCTCGGGGAGGGCCGGAATGCCTTTTTATACCTCGAGGATGCCCGGGGGAGCGTGGTGAAGCAGAACGCCGACCTCCTGGTCCAGGTGACCAAGACCGCCAGAAAGGGCAAGGGTGCCAGGGTGACCACGAGGCTGTCCCTCCCAGGGAGGTTCCTCGTCCTCGTGCCGGGAGGCGGCGAGACGGGCGTCTCCAGGCGCATCCCCGAGGAACGCAGGGAGCCCTTGAGGTCCCTGGCCAGGGAGATCAGGCCCGACGGTTTCGGTGTCATCGTCAGGACCGCCGCCGAGGGTGTGGACAGGGAAGCCCTTGAAATGGACCTGGAAAACCTCGTCCAGCAATGGAAGGGCATCGTCGACACCGCCCGGGAACAGGACGCGCCCTGCCTCATCTACCAGGACCTCGGACTCGTGGGGCGGATCCTCCGGGACGAACCTTTCGGCGCTGTGGACGAGATCGTCGTCGACAGCGAGGAGGAGTACGCCCAGATCCTTTCCTTCCTGGAACGGTTCCCCTCCGGCTGGACACCCCCTGAAGTGAGCCTCTACAGGGGCAACATACCTCTCTTCGAATTCTGGGGTATCGAGAAGGAGCTGGTGTCGGCCCTCGACAGGAAGGTATGGCTCGAATCGGGGGCTTACCTCGTGATAGACCAGACGGAGGCGCTGACGGTGATCGACGTGAACACCGGGAAATATACAGGCGGGGGAGACCCCAGGAACACCATCCTGAAGACGAACCTGGAGTCGGCCCGGGAGATCGCTCGACAGTTGAGGCTGAGGGCCCTGGGAGGGATCGTGGTCATCGATTTCATCGACATGGAGGACGAGGAGGATCAAAGGGAACTCCTGGGAACGCTGAGGGACCTGTTCAGGAAAGATCGGGCCAGGGCGAGGGTCTTCGGCGTCACCGGCCTCGGGCTGGTGGAGCTGACCAGGAAAAGGGCCCGCGCGGACATAAGATCTTCCTTTACCAGGGGATGTCCCTTCTGCGGCGGGACGGGCGTTGTGCCCCGCGAGGAGAGCGTCGCGCTGTCGGTGAAGCGTTTCATCAGGAAAGTAATCCTGTCGGGACGCCCCGAGGCTCTCCTCATCGAGCTGCACCCCTCGGTGGCCTCCTTCGTCGCCGAAAACTTCCTCCACTCCTGGGAGGAGGAGTTCGGGACCCGGCTTTTCTTGCGGCCCGTCCATGACAGCCCCTGGGACAAGTATAGGCTCGAGGCCCAGGGGGTGCTGGAGCAGGTAGAGCACAGGATCTCTTTGCTGGAAAAGAGGGTGGAGGTCGGCATTGTCCATAGGACGGATCCATCTTAAGGGTTTTAAGAGCTTCGGCGGAAGCCACGAGATAGCCCTCTGCGAAAACTTCACCGCCGTCGTGGGGCCAAACGGGTGCGGGAAGAGCAATATCCTCGACGCCCTCCGCTGGGTTCTCGGCGACGGCAACCCCGGCCGCCTGAGGATACTCAAGCAGGGCGATCTGCTCTTCCAGGGGAGCATCAGCCTTCCCCCGGCCGCGTCATCGGAGGTCATGATCCACCTCCGGGAGGAAGAAAAGGTGAGTACCCTGCGCCGCCGATTCTCCAACGAGGAGGGCGGCATTCTACTCTTCGAGGGCAGGAGGATCAGGCTTGCCGACCTCGACGAGATTAAGCGGCGGTGGCGCCTTGAAGGAGACAGGTTCTCCTTCATCAGCCAGGGGGAGATCTCCGAGGTCATCCAGCAAAAACCCCTCCAGCGGAGGATGCACCTGGAGTCCCTCTTCGGCATAGACCTGTACAGGAAGCAGAGGGAAGAGGCCGCCCTGAAACTGGACGCGGCTTTCCTCGAACTCCAGAGGATCATCACCCTCCAGTCCGAACTGCTCACCCGGAAGGAGGTCATCGCCGACCCCGTCCTGAGGGCCAGGGAAGCCAAGGCCGTCATTGACGACCTCGAGCGTCAGAAGAGTCGTCTTTACTGGATCAAAAGGGCCAGGTCCGAGAGGGCCATCGAGGGCATCGAGGCCGAGTTGTCTGACCTCGGGGCCCAGGCCCGGGCTGCATCGTTCTGGGCTTCAGGCTGGAACAGGGCGATGGAGCGGCTGGAGGGGACCCTGGATTCAGCCGCCGGAGGCCGCAGCGCCATGGCCGTCCGCCTCGCGGGCCTTGAAGGCGACCTCGATGGTGCTAAAAAAAGGCTCTATGCCCTTTCCACGTCCCTGGCGGGATCGCTGGAGAGGAGGAGGAGCCTCCAGGACGACCTCGCCCGGGAGAATGAGGGATTGACGGGCGTGAGGGCGCGGCTGGAGGAACTCCAGGAAGAGGCTGACCTCGCCGGGGAGGAGGAAAAAGAGGCCTCCCGCTCCTTCCAAGAGGCCGAAAACCGGTGGGAGCAATACCGTGGACAGGTCAAGCAGAGGCTGGACGCGATAAAAGCACTCCGGCGGGAGCGAGCCGCCGGGGAAGCGGCTCTCGTGACGGCCCGCTCCAGGGCGAGAGCCCTGGGGCTTTCGTACCTGGAAGCCCTGGACGAGATATCCGGCGCCGAGGAGAGGATGACCGCCTCCGGCAGGGAACTCGCGGCGCTGAAAAAGGACCTGGAAGACAAAAGCCGCGCCGAGGAGGAGGCCCGCGGCGTCCAGAGGGATGCCTACGCCGCTTTCCAGCATTCGGCGGCATCGCTCCAGAAGGTCTCCCGGGAGATCTCGGCCCTGGAGGGGCAGGTGGAGACCCTCCGGGAGACGGCCTTCACCCGCCTTTACCCTCCAGCGGTCCAGCACCTGGTGGCAGCTTCAAGGCTCGGCAGGATAGACGCCTCCCCTAGGCCGCTAGCCGATGTCATCACCTGCCCCGAGCGCCTCGTGACCGCCCTGGAGTCCTTTCTCGGCGCAAGGCAGTACCTCCTGTTCGTGAAGGATATCGATGAAGCGGGCCGCTGTATCGCCCACCTGAAGGCCCGATCCGCCGGCAGGGCCACCTTCCTGCCCCGGGAGAGCGCCAGGCCCAGGACGCCGGCGCAAGGCATCGCCGGAGACCGCAAGGGGATCGTGGGTTGGGCCAGGGACCTCCTCGGGGTGGAGAACGAATGGGAGCGCTGTGTCCTCCACGTCCTCGGGGACCTCCTGATCGTGGAGGATTTCGATACGGCCAGGGACCTCGCCAGGGAGGGTTACCGGGGACCGGCCGTCACCCTCGAGGGGGATGTGTTCCAGCCCGGAGGCACTATCAGCGGCGGCCGGGTGTCGAAGGGACCTGGAGTCATGGAGATCAGGAGGGAGATCCAGGAAAAGGAAAAAACGGCGGGCGACCTGAAGGCCGAAAAGGCACGGCTGGAAGGATCCATGGCGGCGCTGGAAAGGGAGGAGGAAAGCGCCTCGGGTTTGTTGAGGCGCTTGTCCGATGAGAGGAGATCCCTCGAGGAAAAGCTCCGGCTGGCCGAAGCGGCCGAGGGTGAGGCCGGGAGGGCTCTCTCCCGGGCCGAAGGCAGGAAGAAGGAGGTGGAGGCGGCCCTCTCGAACTGCGGCAGGGATCACCTTGAGATCACGACGAGGCTCAGAGAACTCGGGGGGGACGCACCGGAAGACCCAGACCCCTCCGGTGAGGTAGAACTCGTGAGGGCTCTCGAGGAGAGCAGAACCAGGGCCGAGGTGGCGGCTGAAAGGTCGGGCAACGCCGTAAGGCTGCTTTCCATGGCCCGGGAGGAACTGCGGAAGGCCGCTTCCCGGTGGGATAGGTCCCGGCGCGAACTGGAGGAACTGGAACGAACGGCTTCGTCGGTTTTGAAAGACCTTTCTGAGGGGGGCAGGGCTTACCACGCCTCCTGGTCTCTGTTACAGGAAGCCCTGTCCCTGTCTCAGGCCATGGACGCGGACCATGCCGGAGCCCTGGCAGCCCTCGAACTTGCCCGGAAAAGGTCGTCCTTGGCGTCGTCCAGGATGGAGGGCCTGGACTTGGGGATACGCCAGGCGGAACAGCGGCTGGAGTCGACGAGGGTCGAGGTGGCCGAGTCGATCGACATGTGGGAGGAGCGGTTCCCCTACCCGGGCGGGGATGGTATCGACACCAGGGAATACGAAAGGATAAGGAGAAATGTCAGGGAATTGGAAAGGAGCCTTCGGGAGATCGGCGATGTTGACTTGGGCGTCCTGTCGGAGGACCTGTCCCTTACGGAAAGGCTGGAATTCCTGGAGGACCAGGTCCGCGACGTCTCGACGGGCATCGAAGAACTGAGGAGGCTCATCGACGAGACCGACCGCCAGGCAGGTGCGCTGTTCCTGGAATCGCTCAAGGCGATCGACAGGAAATTCTGCGGCCTTTTCCAGAGGCTCTTCGGCGGTGGTGAGGCCCACTTGAGGCTCTCCGACGGCGACAACCCCTGGGAGGCCGGAGTCGAGGTCATCGCCCGGCCGCCCGGCAAGAGGCCCCAGCACCTTGCGCAACTGTCGGGGGGCGAGCAGTCCTTGTCGGCCATATCCCTTCTTTTCGCCGCCATGGAGGTCGCCGGCGCACCCATAGCCGTTCTCGACGAGGTCGATGCCTCCCTCGACGAGGTAAACCTCAGGCGCTTTTCGGAACTGGCCAGGGAGTACTCCCGGTCGATGCAGCTTATATGCATGACCCACCGCAGGGCCACCATGGAGAGGGCCGACCTCCTGTACGGGATCACCATGCCCGAGCCGGGGCTTTCGCAGGTGGTGGGCGTGAGGGTGGAGGACTGGGAGTGATGAGGACGACCCGGGATGCCATACTTTACGGGATGCTGATGATAGAGCAGCCCGAGGAAGGCCCCAGGGTGAGCGTGGACAGTATCTTGCTGGCTTCCTTCGTGAAGGCCCGGGGAAGGGAGAGGGTCATCGAGCTGGGTTCCGCCCACGGGGCGGTGTCGCTCCTCGTGGCAAAACGATTTCCCCAAGTCACCGTCGAGGGGCTCGAGATCCAGCCGGGTCTGGTGGCCTTGGCCGACAAGAACGCCGCCGGTAACGGCCTGCAGGAGAGGGTCACCTTCAGGGAAGGAGACTTGAGGAGGGTGAGGGAGATCTACCAAGCCCAATCCTTCGGCGCCGTGGTGGTGAACCCTCCCTACGGCGAGGCCGACCACAGCCGCCCCAGCCCCTTTGAGTCCGAGGCCGCCGCCAGGCACGGTACCCTTTGTACGCTGGAAGAAGTGGTAAAGGCCTCGCGATACCTCCTAGCCAACAAGGGAAGACTCTTCATGGTCTTCAAGGCCGGCAGGGTCGCTGAGCTCCTGGGCCTGCTCTCGCGGGAGAGGATCGAACCCAAGAGGGTCAGGCCGGTCTACCCCGCCCCCGGCCGGGACGCGGCGGTGGTCCTCGTCCAGGCCGCCAGGTCCGCCGGCAGGGGTTTGACCCTGGAGCCGCCCCTTTTCATCCAGGATGAAAAGGGAGAGTACACCGGCGACCTCCTCGCCGCCTACAGGATAGGTGGGTGAGATGCCCCTGCTGGTGGTGCCGACGCCGATCGGCAACATGGAGGATATAACCCTCAGGGCCCTGAGAGCCTTGAAAGAAGCCGATGTCATCGCCTGTGAGGACACCAGGAGGACCATGAAGATCCTCTCCCGTTACGGGATAGGGACGCCCCTCCTTTCTTACCATTCCTTCAACGAGAAGGAACGGACCCAAGACCTGGTCGGAAGACTCTCCAGGGGGGAGACCGTGGCCCTCGTCTCCGACGCCGGCACCCCGGGTATCTCCGACCCCGGTTACGAATTGATCCGGCACTCCCTCGAGGCCGGTTACGAGGTCGACGTCCTCCCCGGTGCGACGGCCGTCGTGCCGGCCCTCCTCCTTTCCGGTTTTCCCCCCCGTCCCTTTCTCTTCGAAGGTTTCCTACCTAAAAGGAAGGGAGAGCGGAGGCGAAGGCTCGGGGAGTTACGGACCTTCGGCGGAGCCGTCGTCTTTTACCTCTCGCCCCATGGCCCGGCCAAGGTGCTCGGTGATATCCTCGAGGTCCTGGGGAACCGGCCAGCCGTGATCTTGAGGGAGATCTCGAAACTGCACCAGGAGAGGATCCCCGGCGACATCGCCTCCCTGCTGGCCCGCCTGGGCGAGAGGACCCTCAAGGGGGAGCTGGTCCTGGTGACGGGGCCGACGGCGGTCAGCCCGGATCCGCCCACTGACGACCGTGAAGAGGCACTCCTGGAGATGATCGAAAAGGACCTTCCTGAAAAGGAGGTTGTCAGGAGGCTCGTGGAAGAGTATGGTATTTCGAAAAACAAGGCTAAACGTTTGCTGTTGGGGAAGAAGCGCGAAAAGGAGGCCCTTTGAATGCCGGGAAAAAATTTTTATATCACCACGCCGATCTACTACGTGAATGATGTCCCCCACATCGGCCATGCCTATACGACCATCGCCGCCGACGTGATGGCCAGGTACAAAAGGATGTGCGGTTTCGATGTCATGTTCGCCACGGGCACCGATGAGCACGGCCAGAAGATCCAGCAGGCGGCCGACCTGAAGGGCTTGACGGCCCAGGAACTCGTCGACTCCGTGGTGGTCAACTTCAGGAATCTCTGGGAAGTGCTGGGGATCACCAACACCGACTTCATCCGGACCACCGAGCCCAGGCACGCCCGCGTGGTCCAGTACATATTCCGGAGGCTGATGGACCAGGGGGATATATACAAGGGCTCTTACGAGGGTTGGTACTGCGTCCCCTGCGAGACCTACTTTCCCGAAAGCCAGGTGGGCGACGGGAAACTATGCCCGGATTGCGGCAGGCCCCTCCAGAACATGACCGAGGAAAGCTACTTCTTCCGCATGTCCAGGTATGAAAAGCCCCTCCTCGACCACTACGAGAAGAACAGGGACGCCATCCTGCCCCATTCCCGGTACAACGAGGTCCTCAGTTTCATAAGGAGCGGCCTGAGAGACCAGTCCATCTCGAGGACCTCCGTCACGTGGGGAATACCCCTCCCCGGCGACGAGCGCCACGTGATATACGTCTGGTTCGATGCCTTGATAAATTACCTGACCGTCTGCGGCTACCCGGAGAAGGAGGACCTCGTGGGGAAGTTCTGGCCCACGGTCAACCACGTAATGGCCAAGGATATAATCCGGTTCCACTGTATCGTCTGGCCGGCCATGCTCCTGGCCTTGGGCCTCAACCCGCCGGCAAATGTATTCTCCCACGGGTGGTGGACCGTGGAAGGGGACAAGATGTCCAAATCCAAGGGGAACGTGGTGGACCCTTTCGAGATGGCCGATCTCTATGGCGTGGATGCTTTCCGCTACTTCCTCATGAGAGAGATCCCCTTCGGGCTGGATGGTGACTTCTCCGAGAGAGCGCTGGTAGGCCGTATCAACTCCGACTTGGCCAACGACCAGGGGAACCTGCTCAACAGGACCCTCCAGATGATCGAAAACTTCACCGGTGGGGCGGTGCCCTCTGGCCAAGGTATTTCTGATGAGCTCGACGGGTTGATCCAGGACATGACCCTGGCGACCCTTGGGTCCTACCGGACGAAGATGGACGTATACGCTTTTGACGAGGCCCTGAAGGACGCTTGGACCCTGATCAAGAGGGCCAACAAGTACATAGACGAGACGATGCCCTGGAAGCTGGGCAAGGAGGGGAACCTCGAGAGGCTCGGCCCCGTGCTGTTCACCCTCTGCGAGGTGCTCCGGTTCACCGCCGCCATGACCTCGCCCTTCATGCCGGGGACGGCCCGGAAGATCTTCGACCAGATCGGCCTGCCCGGCGACCCCGCCGAACTCCTGCTGGACGAACTGGAGTGGGGGCAGGCCGCGGAGGGTCGGCGGGTGAACAAGAAGGACGTCCTCTTCCCCAGGATCGACCTCAAGGTGTGGGAAAAACAGAAGGCCGAGAGGGACGCCCGGAAGGCGACCGGCCTTGACCCGGGGGACCACGAGCCGGAGGTCGCCATCGAGGACTTTCGAAAGATCGAGCTCCGGGTGGCCCAGGTCCTGAAAGTTGAACCCGTCCCTAAATCGGACAAGCTTTACAGGATGGACCTTGACCTGGGTTACGAGAGAAGGACCATCGTGTCGGGGATCAGGGAATTCCGTTCTCCCGAAGAACTTGAGGGCATGAAGATCATCGTGATCTGTAACCTGAAACCGGCCTCGCTCAGGGGAGTGATCAGCAACGGCATGCTCCTGGCGGCCGAGACGGCCGACGGAAAGAGCCTGGCCCTCCTCACCGTCGACAGCGATATAGCCCTTGGCTCGCGGGTCCATTGACGTCCCGCGGGGCACCCGCTCGTGAGGGGCCGGGTGTTCCCGGCCCCTTTTTCATTACCAGGAGGTGTGCTTTGCCCAGATTTGTCGATTCCCACTGCCACCTGGCGATGGGGGAGTTCACACCGGATCTGCCGGAAGTCCTTGCCAGGGCTGCCGAGGCTGAAGTGGATAGAATACTGGTCGTCGGTTCCGACGAGGAAGGAAGCGCCGATGCCCTTGAACTGGTGAAAAACGAGGGTGGAGGCCGGTTCTTCGCCGCCGTCGGCATCCACCCCCATGAATCCTCAACGGCCCTTTCGGGCATACCGCCCTCCGTCAAAAGGATGGCCCGGTCTCCTGAAGTGACGGCCGTGGGGGAGACGGGACTGGATTTTTTCTATGACCACTCCCCCAGGGATGTCCAGGTCAGGGTCTTTTCAGAGCATGTCGCCCTCGCGAGGGAGGTAAAAAAGCCGCTTGTCGTCCATGTGAGGGAGGCCTACCCCGAGGCTCTCGAGGTCTTGAGAAGGGAGAAGGCCGACGAGTGCGGCGGCGTCATCCACTGCTTTTCCGGGAACCTGGAGCAAGCGGCGGCCGCCATCGACCTGGGGTTTTTCATCTCCTTCGCCGGCCCCCTCACCTTCCCCAGGAACGCCGCCTTGAGGGAGACGGCGGCCGCCCTGCCGTTGGAGAGACTGCTTTGCGAGACCGACGCACCCTACTTGTCTCCCCAGCCCCGGAGGGGGCGGCGCAACGAACCCTCCTACGTCTCCTTCGTCTACCGGGCCCTCGCCGATGCCAGGGGCATCACCCTCGAAGAGTGCTCCCAGGCGCTGTGGAGCAACGCTTCGCGGCTCTTCCGCTGGGGGGCGTAGTGATGTTCCAGTTCCGGATCGGCTCAAAATGCCGCGAAACCCGTGCCAGGGAGGGCGAGATAAGGACCGCGAGGGGATCCGTCGAAACTCCGGTCTTCATGCCCGTCGGGACGAAGGCGACGGTCAAGGCCATGGCCCCCTTCGAGCTCCAGGAAATGGGGGCGGGGATAATACTGGCCAACACCTATCATCTCTACCTCCGCCCGGGACAGGAGGTCATCCGGGAGGCCGGCGGCCTTCACCGCTTCATGGGGTGGCCGGGGCTGATCCTCACCGACAGCGGCGGGTTCCAGGTTTTTTCGCTCTCGGCATTGAGGGAGGTCTCCGACGAGGGAGTGACCTTCCGGTCCCACCTCGACGGGTCCACGCACCTGATGACACCGGAACTGTCCGTGGAGATCCAGGAAGCCCTGGGCAGCGATATCGCCATGTGCTTCGACGAATGCGCCCCCTACCCGTGCACCGTCGAGGGGTCAAAGGAGGCCGTCCGGAGGACCCTGCTCTGGGCCCAGAGATGCCTTGACTCCCACCGGCCGTCGGACCAGGCCCTTTTCGGCATAGTCCAGGGTTCCGTCTTCGAGGACCAGCGTATCGACTGCGCCCGCGAACTGGTGAGGATGGGCTTCCCCGGCTATGCCGTGGGAGGGCTCTCCGTGGGGGAGTCCCACGACTATATGTACCGGGTGCTCGACGCAGTGGTCCCCGAACTCCCCGAGGACAAGCCCCGCTACCTGATGGGGGTGGGTTACCCGCCGAACTTGGTCGAAGGGGTCGCCAGGGGTATCGACCTCTTCGATTGCGTCCTCCCGACGAGGAACGGCAGGAACGGGACGCTGATGACGCGGCGGGGGAGGATGAACATCAAGAACCTGGAGTACGAAAAGGATTTCAGGCCCATCGACCCGGAATGCGGCTGTTACGCCTGCCGGAACTTCACCAGGGCCTACATCCGCCACCTTTTCCGTTCTGGGGAGATCCTGGCCTCAAGGCTTTGCACCTGGCATAACCTCCACTACCTCCTTGAGTTGATGGGAAACATCAGGGAGGCCCTGCGATCGGGCACCTTCGCCGATTTCAGGAAAAGGTTCAACGAAGACTACAAGGACGGGGGTGACGGGGATTGAGGACGGAGATCCTCGTCGTCGACAGGGAAAACCCTGGGGAGGAGCCGATCATGAGGGCCGCCAGGGTCATACGGGGAGGCGGCTTGGTGGCCTTCCCGACGGAGACGGTCTACGGCCTCGGGGCCGACGCCCTCTCCGCTGTAGCAGTCCAAAAAATATTCCGAGCCAAGGGGAGACCTGCCGACAACCCGCTGATCGTCCACGTCGCGGCCAAGGAAGAGGCCGCCCTGGTAGGTCAACTGGACGAGAGGTCCCGCAGGCTGACGGACCTCTTCTGGCCGGGGCCCCTTACCCTTGTCATCAGGGCGGCGGGAGCGGTGCCGAAAGAGGTCACCGGGGGGCTCGACACGGTGGCCGTCAGGATGCCCGCCCATCCCGTTGCGATCGCCCTCATTAAAAGTTCCGGTGTCCCCCTGGCCGCCCCCAGCGCCAACAGGAGCGGACGGCCCAGTCCCACTACTGCCGGAGCCGTCCTGGAAGATCTGAGAGACAGGGTCGAATTGATCCTCGACGCGGGTTCCACCGCCGTAGGCGTCGAGTCCACGGTGATCGACGTAACGGGAGAACACCCCGTGCTGCTCCGGCCCGGCGGGGTGCCCTTGGAGGATCTTGATGAGGCGGTGGGGCCCGTCATCCTCCCGACAGGAGGGCGGGGGAAGGAGCGCTCGCCTGGGACAAGGTACCGGCACTATGCCCCGTCCATACCGGTCATCTTGGTCGAGGCCGGGCAGGTCCGGGCGGAAGGGCTCCGCCTGGCCGGATGGGGGACCCCGGCGGCCTACGTGGGGATGTCCCCTCCTCCCGCCGGCGCGGCGGCGTCGGTGCGCTTCACCTCCGTCGAGGGATACGCGAGGGGGCTCTTTTCCGCCCTGAGGGAGCTGGAGCGCTCCGGCGCCGAGGTGATACTGGCCGAACTTCCTGCGGAGGAGGGCGTGGGCCTGGCGGTTCGTGACAGGCTGGCCAGGGCGGCTTCCGGAACGGAAGGCCCCCTGGACCACTGGCCATGAGAACGGTCCCGGCCCGATATCACCTCGACCGTTTTT
>Ga0208198_1000624_pt1 | contig 37584 bp, 38 predicted proteins | sample AD_JPNTR2_MetaG_FD_184446 | JGI IMG/M metagenome (GOLD analysis project Ga0208198, IMG submission 184446) | Active sludge microbial communities of municipal wastewater-treating anaerobic digesters from Japan - AD_JPNTR2_MetaG (SPAdes) (version 2) | ecosystem: Engineered > Bioreactor > Anaerobic...
CGAATATATATTGGATCGTCTGACCGGGAGGTATCGTATTCCCCCACTGTGCCAACTGCTCCGTGAGCGTATTCTTACTCCTCTATCATTTCCTGCTTGATTTTTCCTACAGTTTCTGAGTAGTTACGGCTATTGCTAATATAGGTTTTAAAAAAGGCTTGAATTATTGGAATGGCTTTCTAAAAAAAGACGGCTATATTGCTGTAACCTATGAGTCATGGTTTACCGATGAACGCGGACATGATCAGGGTAATCTAAACTGTTCCATGTTAAATAGTTTTCCCAGCTTCATTTCAAGCCGGATCATACAGGGTTGAATTTTCTTTATTATGGGAGGTATGACCAGATACAGGATAATCCCTGTTGTAATACCGGCAACAACATCAACAAAGTAATGTGCATAAATGAATACAGTGGAAAGGTACAACATTATGGTAAGAGGCAGGTATACCCATGCAAGCTTGCGATTATACATGAAATTTAAGACTATTGAAATAAATGATATTGCTACATGTGATGAAGGAAATGCTGCACCACCTATATTCATGTTATTAAATATACATTTCATGAAATCAGTAATAAAGTATCCATGAAACCTGGTATACCATACATGGTACAGTTCGGGAAAAAAATACTTTGGCCCTTTCACGGGGAAAAATACATACAATATGTACATAACATAAAAAGCACATGTGATAATGGTAAGGCTGCGTATTGCTTCCTTGTATTTTCCTTTAAAAAACAATAGCCACCAGCCTGTTGTTATCAGCAAGTAATAAAAAAAATAGCTAAAAAAGAAGATTTCGGTTATCAACCTGTTATCGGGAACCTTTTTATAGAATATTGTTGAAGGCTGGTAACCAAATAGTGCAAAATCCATGTTTGCAAAAATAGCATCAAATGACAGGCCGTTATACATTAACTGGGAAAGAATAATACATTCCCTGAAAAAGAGGCCATATAAAAGTTGAACATAGAAAATCCGCAAAAACATGATAAACCTGTTCTGTTGTGCATTGAAAAGACGGCATAAAACGATAATACCCATGGGAATCAGCAGGAAATATATCCCATATACTATCTCCCTGTCAATAGGAACGTCCATAACATATATAAACATCTTTCCACTATTCCAGAATGAAAAAACAGAGAAAAGTATACATACACATATTGTTACAATATCCGTTGCTAAAAGATACCTGTGCTGGTATTCACCATATGCAAGATGTGATTTGGATTCTATTTGCTGGAGTCTCATAATAATTATTCACCTTGCTTTGTGCGTTCTGCGCAATGGTAGCCTGAAATCTCTCCATCTTCAGGTTTCTGGTAAAACCGATACCTCTACTGGCATCCAGCATGTCGAATGTATCATCATGAAATGAATCACTCAAAAAAAGCTGTAACGTACACTGGCAATATTCTTGATGAGAACGTAATCTATATTGGCCTGTGATGTCATTCCTGTGGGTCAGATAACACAGTCACTATCTCTGACATGTACTAACATTTCAAGCGAAAAAACGAAAGGGTGGTAAATAAAGATATAGAAAATGATTTTGAAAATGAAATTGTTTCAATTGTTTTTTTGGTTTATAGTTACTATCGCAGGTAAGATATTAGTTCAAAATTGCTGAATCATAGTATAAATTTTTACAAAGATACCCATACTCGCTCCTGTTATATGATTTGCCCACATTTTTCTGTTCAAAGAATTTTTGTAAAAAATAAAATATAAATTGGATCAAAACGTTTTGCCTCGTAATTTAAAGTAAACAATAAGGTATAATTCCTGATACAACCTGCAAATTTTGAAGATAAATATAAAATATTTGATAAAGTTCGTGCTGAATATCGTGAATTGATGGAAGAAAATACAACTAACGCTGCAACGCAACGTTTATGGAGAATGTGGATAAAAAAATTAGTATTGAGAAATAGACAATAAAAAAGGGTAGCACTTTATAAAATTAAAAATAACATGAAAAGAACTTGACAGGGTACATTATTCAGAAATATTATAATAACCAGAAAAATCAGAATATTAGGAGATTACAGCTATGGACACATTGCAATGCTTCGATTCAACATGCTGTTCTATTGAGGCGGTTGTTTCAGTTGATGAACGTGGACAGATAGTTCTTCCTAAAGAGTTGCGTGATAAAGTTGGGGTCAGAGCAGGGGATAAATTTGTCATCGCAAGTTTACAAAAAGACTCATCGTTATGTTGTATTGCATTCATAAAAGCGGATGCATTAAACTCCATTGTTGCTGAACAGATTGCACCGTTATTCAAGTAATTGAATATATGTACAGGTAATGGTTAATTAAAAAGGAGGCTTACTGTGGATTCACCTGCAAAAATAAAAAACATTGTTAAGCAAAATTATGGGAAGATTGCATTATCTAAAACTTCATGTTGTGTTACCGGTAGTTGTTGTTCATCTGCTGATGTTGCTAAAAATGCCGGGTATTCTGCTGATGAACTTGCTAAACTTGATGATGCCAATTTAGGGCTTGGATGTGGTAATCCAACTGCTTTATCTTCACTGAAAGCCGGTGAGATTGTTCTTGATTTAGGAAGCGGTGCTGGCATTGATTGTTTCATAGCAGCAAAGAAAGCAGGCAACAGTGGTAAAGTCATTGGTATTGATATGACACCTGAGATGATCCAATTAGCAAAGGAAAATGCAAAAAAACTTAATTTTCATAATGTAGAATTTATATTGGGAGATATTGAGCATATACCGGTTGAGGATAATACTGTTGATATCGTTATATCCAATTGTGTAATCAATTTAGCATCAAATAAAGAGCAGGTGTTTAACGAAGCATACCGTGTGTTAAAAAGTGGTGGCAGAATGGCAATATCGGATATTGTATTAAATGGAACATTACCGGAAGAGATTGAAAACTCAGAATTAGCATATGCGGGATGTATTGCTGGTGCCGTTCAAAAGGAGTATTATATCTCATCGATATATAATGCTGGATTTAAAAATGTTACCATTATCAACGAACGTGCTTACAACACTATTTTTGATAATAAAGAATTAAAAATAGATGATGTTCAAGTATCAAATTTGAAGAATTATAGTGATGTAATTAAAAGCATAAGTATTGTAGCATGGAAATAGGTTTACTAAATGTTAGATCAGCATGGTTGCTATATTTCTTAACGTATTTTAATTGGAGGGGCAAATGCACGTAGATGAAGCTTCAAAATTTTGTGAAAATTGGCTTAATTCATGGACTGGGAATCAACCAGAAATATTAATAACTTTTTATTCTGATGATGCATTCTATTATGACCCAACTGCAAAACAAGGATTCAAAGGGCATGAAGCAATATTACCTTATTTTACAAAGCTATTGAACAATAATCCTGATTGGAAATGGTCTGCTGAAGAAGTTATACCCACTGAGAGAGGTTTTGTTTTAAAATGGAAAGCGGTAATACCAGTGCGGATAAAAGAAATAGTTGAATATGGTGTAGATATTGTTGAAGTTAAAAATGGTAAAATTACCAGGAATGAAGTTTATTTTGATACATATAGTTTAATAACTATGATCAAAAATAAATAGTTTATTATTCAATCCTATAAAAAGCATTAATAATTTATACTATTATCATAAATTTCCTTGCATTTTGGCTATAGATATTATCTAATTCCCTCAATATATTTTTGTTACAATCATTATTGTTATCAATTTTTGGATGGTAAGCCATGAAAGAAGGATATGTAGTTCCCACCATGGGAAAAATTGCTTATGGATTGGGTGATTTAGCCATCAATATTGCCTATACAACAATTGGTTTTTATCTTTTATATTTTCTGGTTAATGTTGCTGGAATTCCTGCACAGTGGGCAGGTTTGATCTTTTTAATTGCTCGGGCGTGGGATGCTATCACCGACCCTATTATGGGGATGATATCTGACAGGACAAAATCAAGATTTGGCAGACGACGTGTGTATTTTTTGTTTGGGTGTATTCCGTTTGGACTCATGTTCATGTTAATATGGATTGTTCCATCCAGCAATCAACTACTATTGTTTGGATATTATACTGCTATTACCATACTGTTTAATACCGCTTTCACCGTTGTTGCTGTTCCTTACAATGCACTGATGCCGGAGCTATCGCAAAACTATGATGAACGGACAAGTATATCCGGCTATCGCATGTCACTTTCATTTGTTGGTAATCTGGTTGCCGCTGTAGGTGTGTCGTTTATCGTTGATGTTGTCTTCAAAGGTAAGGAGCATTATGCAACCAGCTATCCTATTATGGGAGTTACTTTTGGTATTATTACCATAATTTTAATTTTCATTATGTTTTTGGGAACCAGAGAGCGGGTTCACTCTGATGCAGTGGTGCATGATGGACTTATCAAAACATTTAAAGCTGTATTGAGCCTTCGTGAATTCAGAATAATACTCGGGATGTTTTTATTCAACATGATTGGTTTTGATCTTATTCAGGCGCTTTTCATCTTCTTTTTAAAAGATGTAATTCTTATTTCTGAAGATATGACGTTTGTGGTTATGGGTATTCCTTTGATTGTAGCGGTACTTTCAGCTCCATTGTGGATTTTTGTTTCGGATAAGCTTGATAAACGCAAAGCCTATATGATTGCTGCTATTTATTTTACACTTTCATTATTATTATGTTTGATAGCTACGGTAAACAATCTGCAGTTTGTAATCATCATTGGTGTACTGGCAGGTATTGGCATTTCTGCATCGCAGATTATTCCTTTTTCTATGATACCTGATGTCATTGAATATGATGAATATTCCAGTGGCATCCGTCGCGAAGGAGCTTTTTATGGGATTACAACATTTTTGTATAAGGTTGCATCAACAGCGGCAATTGCGGGAGCTTCAGCTATGCTGGCATATTTTGGCTATGTAGAAAACAGCACCATGGCATAGCCACAGTCGGCAATTAGTGCCATACGATACATGATGGCTTTTGCACCGGGCGTATGCTTTTTAATTTCGGTGTGTTTTGTCTGGATGTTCCCCATTACCCGTGAACGTTTTGATGAAATAAAGCATTTACTTGATGAACGAAAGAAGCAACGATGATGCAATGATGCGTTAATATTTTATGTCTGGTGGAGATTATGAAGCGCTTACTATCATCAGGAATTATTGTCATGGCACTTATCAGTATAGTCATGGTATCCTGCTCCAGGAAAGAGAAGGGGCGTTTTTATAGTGATGAATACCATTTTTCAATAGTATTCCCAAAAACATGGGAGATACAGCAAAAAGAGATGGGTACCGTTGTTATAGCTCTTAGTCCTGAAGAAGGATTAAAAGATGATTTCCGCGAAAACATAACCATAACAACAGAGTATGCTGGTGATGATGTAACCCTTGAAAAATATTTTGAAATATCACAAAAGAACATGAAAAGCTATTCTACAGATTACAGGCTTTTATATAAAAACTATACATGGCTTGCTAAAAAGAAAGCTATGATACTGGGATTTACCTATTCAATGAGTGGCTTAAAGCTCAAAGCATTGCAATATTATATCATTAATAATAACAGAGCATACGTCATTACCTGCACCGGATTGCCACATACCTTTGGACGCTATGAAGAACGTTTTTTAACAATTGTACGTTCGTTCAGATTTGAAAAATAAAATCACCTGCTGGCATAACAATATAAACATCCAGACCTGCAGGTATTATATGCTCCTATGTCGACACTTTTTGCACACAGACAGTTTTTACGCTGATGAGCATCTCCGGGTACATTAAGTTGAATGCTAAAAATATTCGATAGCAACTGCTGATCTATGCACGCTCCATTACTTATTCCATACAGTGAAAGCTCGCTGCAACAGCTCTGTAGGTGCATGCTTCGCTCGTGTGCAATGGTTGATAGCGAAGAAAAAAACTGTTCCATCTGTTCTGCGTTATAATCTTCAAAGGGATTTAATACTATATTTCTATCGCCAAGATGTTTGGTAATGCGTTTAATCACGCTCCTGTAAGGCTCCATGATGCTGACAATTACTCGTGTGGTATGGTGGTGCAGTTTGGATGCTATAGCACTGAAGTTGTTGATATGAAAATCAAAATCCAATTCCTGTGAAAAAACTATTGGGTCATACCGCCATATAACCTTTTGCGCTCCAATTGTGTTGCTTAACGTTTTAAAGATTTTTATGCTCTGCGATAGTTCCGGTGAATGAGTTTCAAGCCATTGAGGATAGCCGGTGATGGTAAATAAAAATATAGAGTGATATCCCCTGCCATCCAGTTCATCAAGGTATTGCAATAGCGGGGCAGGATAGCGAGTCCAGAATACTATCGCCTCAACATCTTCGGGCAGTAGCGATATCTCCCTTATTTGATTGGGATTGTATGGATTTTTTACCGTACAACTGCCCCTGTGTATGCAATCCATAAACCACTGCGAATAAAAGGCAGGGATGTCTGTTCGCCGGCTGGCACTTATTATCATGAGCTATCGCCAAAACTATTATTGAAAATTTTCTTGCTGTAATGCTTGTTTGATAATGCTGTCAATGTCAAGCTCTTTGAATAGCACGGTGAAGATTCCGTATGGTGGACTATAAAACGATACCACCTTTTTTGTGGTAGGGTGGGTAAATTGTAAAAAGCATGCATGAAGTGCAATCTGATTGTCCGGGGTGGTGAGGTGTGCACCATATTTTGTATCATTAACAATGGGCATAGCGTGATGTGAAAGCTGTGCGCGTATCTGATGTTTTTTGCCGGTATAAAGGTTAACCAGAACAAGCGAAAACGGTTCATCATGATATATAACCTTATACTGCAGTGCTGCTGGTACAGCGTTTTTAGTAACACCAACATGTGTTGTACTGTGAATGCGGACAACACTGTCTTCAAGGAGATGCCACTGGTTATCGCACGGAGTAATTTTTGATTCAACAGCAGCACAGTATAGTTTTACAACCTCATGACCTTTAAACTGCGAAAATAACCGTGACGCCGCTTTTGATGTTTTTGCAAATACCATAATCCCTGAAACCTGTTTATCCAATCGGTGAACAAGTCCTGCATAAACATTGCCGGGTTTGTGGTAAGTGACTTTAATATATTCCTTAATTATGTCCAGCAACGACTGCTCGTTTGTTTTATCTTTTTGACTTAAGATCCCTGCTGGTTTTTCAACAACGATAATATGATTGTCTTCGTAAACAATGCGGATATTTTTATATATTTTCATGATGACAATGATGCAGCGTGTTTTATGTATGTTTTGTTAAATAATTGCTACAATCTTCAGCATTTTTTGTGATGTACAGTTCAATCTCTTTTATGGTTTTTCCTTTAAAAGGATTGCTCCTTTCAAGTCTAAAAATTAATTGAGTAGCGCTATTGTAAAACATCAATACCGTATTGTTATTTAAAAGAATATATGTTCCACTTAATAGTTCGTTAAGGATTTCTTCTTCAAGCTTTACCGTCATTTTATTTCTGGGATAGCTATAAACTTTTTTCCATATCCCCTTTTTATTTTTTTGTACGATAGTTACTGATGATATGCCATGCTGCTGGCATAATGAAACAAAGGGATTGGCAGTGGGAGCCTTTTCTTCTTTTTTTGTTTCTTTTGTTATTTCAGGTTCCGGTTTTGTTGCCGCCTTTTGCTGAAAGATGATGATTACAGCCGTGCCTAAAATAATGAATGCAACCACAATGAGAAGATTTTCAAGGCACAATTTAAGAATAAGATTATCTGGCAGTGAATAGGTATATGCTGTAATTATGGTATATTGTGAAATATCATAAATGAAGAAGTAGAATTTACTGTTGTTATAATAGCGTGTTACCTGTGGAAATGATGACGATGGCAGTATTTTTTTTTGTGAGATATCAGCAATGATAGCATCAAATAATTTTTGGTTAATGATCTTATCTTTTTTTGCTGCAATTAAAACGCTGTATTCATTACTGGTTACAGCAATAAGGGCAAGCTGTTTAACGGCTTTAACCTGTTTTTCCAGACATTGAGCTAATTCTTTATCACCGCGGATTGTTGTGCTGTTTGTTTTTTGAAGTATGGTATTCAACTGTTTTACAACATTACTGTTTTCAACTGTTAAATATCCTATGTAATGAGGTTCAAAGGATGCAGCCCTGAAATGGGAATACATCACAACAGTTGCAATGCATAGCAATAGAGTAAATACAATTATAATTGTTTTTTTCATAGATAGTTGTATTAAACAAACCTTAATGATAAATAATTACAATATATCATATCTGTATTCAATATCGGAAAATTATATCACAATACTGAATACAGAGAGTTGTTTTGTTTATCTTAATTCTAATGTTATTGATGATACTTCAATGAGCGGATGTTCATCAAACTTTTTATTAAGGTCAATAATTGTTTCAATATCACCAACAAGTTTTCCAGTGCCTTTTAGTATATATTCATGATCAGAAGTATATAGCTCTGTTCCTCTGGCATCTTTATGGATTTCTTCTTTGGGTTTATAATCTACCATTTTAACTGACTTTGGTAACGATTTCAAAATGCTTTTTATCTCATCGCCATATTTTTTTGCATAGGCTTCAAAATTAAATTCAAATGCAGCAGTAGCAATCTTTTTTACCGATTTAATATACTTTATGTTGATTAGTGAACCATCAGATTGTTTTTTTATAGATGCTTCAAACTTTTTCCATGAATTTGCTTCAATAATCACATGTTGCAATTTTGATTTTAGTGAAAGCCATTCTTTCATTACATTAGACAATGTTGTAGTCTTAACGTTTACCTTCTGGCTTAAATAATAAATAAAAGTTTTACCTGTAGCTAACTTATAACCTTCAAGCAAACCATAAATAAAGTTATAATGTCCTTCTATCACTACTTCATAAAATGTTTTTGCCATAATAACACCTCTTATAATAATTAAATTTTAAAATGTAAAACAATGCACATTATAATGCAGTTAAAACACTAATTACACTTATCAATGAGGGCGATGAAATCGCCCTCATCTCTATCTATTAATTAATATCTATCGAAAGAATACATATGTGACAAGTATAAAAACAGGAATAAGAATTGGAATTGAGAATTTAAACATATAGCCAAAGAAACTTGGCATCTTAATTCCTGCTTCTTCGGATATGGATTTTACCATAAAGTTTGGCGCATTCCCAATGTAGGTGTTGGCACCCATAAATACAGCCCCCGCAGCTATTGCCTGCAGGTATATATTTTGTTCGGCAATGAGCCTGTGTACAGCGTCTATCTCGGGCATGCCTGCATAAAAACTCCCTAATGCAGTGTTGAAAAATGTTAAATAGGTTGGTGCATTGTCAAGGAAGCTGGAGAGTGAACCTGTTGCCCAGAAGTAATGCGCTGGTTCTTTAACAGCGTTGATCAAGAATGCCAATGCGCCATGCTCACCAGCTTTTAATATTGCCAGTGCAGGAATGATTGTCATAAATATCCCTGCAAATAAATACGCAACCTCTTGAATTGGAAACCATGAAAATTCATTGTCCTTTCTTATTTGTTGTGTAGTTGTTTTTAGTGATAGTAACCCCATAATTATGAGTACTGCATCACGTATAAAATTTTCTATAGTTTGATGCACACCCAATATATTTACTTCGCCTAACTTAACAATGCCACTGAATAAAACACCACCAACAACACCAGCTAAAAAGATAAAGTTATGCCATCCTTCAACTTTTAATGCTTTCTTTTCGCCATATTCTTCTTTTGATTTATCTTCTTTACTGTAAAAGTATGAATCAATGATAAAGTACAAAGCTAAAAGGATAGCTAATGCAAATCCCCATACTGTAAATAGATGAGTTAATGTCCAGAAGAACGGCACGCCGTGTAAAAAACCTAAAAATAGTGGCGGGTCACCCAATGGTGTTAATGAACCTCCAATATTGCTTACTAAAAATATAAAAAATACTATTGTGTGTACTTTATGTTTGCGCCATGCATTGGAGCGCAATATGGGGCGTATTAACAGCATTGAAGCGCCGGTTGTTCCAATCCATGAAGCCAATAAAGAACCTATGAGCAATATGATTGTATTTACCATAGGTGAACCCTTTAAAGTTCCACGGACCAGAATACCACCTGATATTGTAAAAAGTGCCCATAGCAAGATGATAAATGGGATATAATCAATTATATAAATGTGCAAAATCTCATGTAATGCTATCCCCTTATAGTAAATAACAAAAGGAATGGCAAATGCCAGTGCCCACAAAGCTGATACCTTGGGGAAATGATGATGCCAGAAATGAGGCGCAAACAGTGGGAATAAAGCTATTGATAGTAATATTCCTGCAAATGGTAGGGCTGACCACAATGGCAATTCAGTGCCAATATCATGGCTGCCATGAACTTGCACAGATTCAGCAGTCACTTCATGCTGTGCTGTTTCAGCAGCATAACATACCGATGCAAGCACAGGTGGCAGTACAATTGTAAAAATTACAAGAGCTATCGTACAAAACACTTTTACATTTTTCATGCCGATCTCCATTCTATAATTTATGTATTATTGTGGCAATAATTATAATACGTATATTATTGTCAAATAAAATACTGAGTTTATTTTTATTGAACGGATGATGAGCATTTTTATGGGAAGGAGTTTGTGATATGCCAAAAAAAGCTTTGTATATCTAAACTATTGTTTAGCTGGATAAATTGAATAATGAAAAATCCACTTGACGAAATTATAGAAAGGGTTACAGTTTTCAGCAAAACACAGATGGTGATATATACTAAATTAAGTATGTATTATCATGCAATTTTTATGATAAAGACAAAGTAAGGTTTGTGGGGGAAGGAGTCAGGCGATATCGCAATCATGCAAACTAAAATGAATAAATGCTTCATATACTAAATCAGCAAATGGGGTACTAGTTGAGCAGGCGTTCAGGCCGTTTAGCCTGACATAGATTGTATTATAACCTGCTTTGCAGAATTAGATTACACTTATAAATATCAGGTGAAACGGCGGCTTTAAACAAGAAAAACTATTTTAAGGATATACAATGAAAACGCTTCATAAAATAATAATCGGTGATTCAAGGCAGATAAAAGATGTTCCGGATGAATCAGTTCATCTCATTATTACATCACCCCCTTATTGGCAGTTAAAAGATTATGGGAATGGGAAGCAGATAGGTTTTAATGATACCTATGAGGAATATATTAATAATCTCAATTTGGTGTGGAACCAATGTCAAAGGATTTTACATAAAGGTTGCCGTTTGTGTGTCAATATTGGCGACCAATTTGCTCGTTCAGTTTATTATGGAAGATACAAAATTATTCCAATAAGAACAGAAATCATCAAGTTTTGTGAAAGTGCAGGGTTTGATTATATGGGCGCCATCATATGGCAGAAAGTTACTACCTGTAATACTACTGGAGGAGCAACAGTAATGGGTTCTTTTCCTTATCCAAGGAATGGAATAATTAAACTGGATTATGAATTTATTTTAATTTTTAAAAAATATGGAAATCAGCCTGAAGTGAGTAATGTAATTAAAGAACAATCAAAGTTGACCAGGGAAGAGTGGAATCAATATTTTGCAGGGCATTGGAATTTTCCTGGTGTAAAACAGAAAAAACATCTAGCAATGTTTCCCGAAGAATTACCAGGACGGCTTATTAAAATGTTTAGTTTTATTGGAGATACTGTTTTTGACCCTTTTCTGGGAAGCGGAACTACTTCTTTAGCGGCTAAAAATTTGAATCGAAATTCTATTGGATATGAAATAAATGAAGACTTTTTACCCATCATAAAAGAAAAACTTGATGTAAAGCAGGGGTCAATATTTCAAGATATAACTTTTGAGATAACTAAACAGGATGAATGCAAAGGAGACTTTAAAGAGGAGATAAAAAAATTACCTTATATTTTTAAAGATCCTATAAAATTTGATAAGAAAATTGACCCGAGAAAATTAAGGTTTGGTTCTAAAATAGACAGTACTCGTTCTGAACATAAAACTTCTGAACATGAAAACTACTTAACTGTAAAAGAAATAATTTCACCAGAAATATTGATATTAAATAATGGATTAAAAATACGGTTATTAGGAGTAAAAGAAAACCCGGAAAAAAAAGGAGATGCTGTTCAATTATTAAGAGAAAAAACCAGAGGAAAAAAAATTTTTTTAAAGTTTGATACTACTATAAAATATGATGATAATAATACTTTACTTTGCTATCTCTATTTATTTAATAAGACATTTTTAAATGCACATTTGATTAAAAATGGTTTAGTTGATGTTGATACAGCATTTGATTACAAGTACAGGTCAAAATTTTTATCAGAAAGGATTGCAACATAATGGCCAAAGAATGGATATTTAATAGTGTATTGATGAATGGAGGGAATATTATTTCAAAAATGTACGAACTAAAGAACACATCGAAGAACTTGGTAGAAAACTGTATATAAAAATAACAGAAGTTATTCAAGCAGAAGTTGCTGAAATCACGGAAGAAGATTGTATTAAATATATGCTTCAGATGGTAATTGACCGAACCTTTGATGGTTACATGACTGAAATACAAACTATATATGGACAACTTGAAAAAATCTTAAATGTAAAGATTGAACCAGCACCAGATGAATGGGATAGGTTATTTAATATAGATTTCTTCATAAAAATAAGAGACAAATTTATTGGACTACAGATAAAACCTATAAATAGCGGCATACAATTGCCTGAAATTTTCAAAGAAAAAGCCATACAAGAAGAAACACACAAACAATTTACTGAAGGTTTTGGTGGGAAGGTCTTTTACATTTATTCGGTAAAAGCAGGAGAGAAAAAGGAAATATATAACAAAGAAGTTATCGAAGAAATCAGAAAAGAAATTAAAAAATTAGAAAAGGAATGAATTGGGTTGCGCTATATCACAAATTTATATAATGATTTAATTCATGAAGTTTACCGTGAAGAATATATACTTTTTGTTGTGAAAATATTGTCAGGATATTTTCCATGTGTCTTATCAAATGTTCTGGCTGATCTTAATTTATCAACATCGCTCAGTTCTGTGTAACTAACAGAATGCCATGAGTTACTGAAGTTTTTGAAAATAAAACGAACTTTATATTTATTTGCAATTGTGCGCATCATCTTGCTTACACGACGCCGCAGATCATGACGCGATGTGGCGCAGACCGAACGAGCGACAGTGAGTGAAGCCCATAAGCTTTGTTATATGCAGTGCCAGTTATTTATACTTACTTCCTGGACCAGTTTTCTATTTTTAATCCTTTAATTCTATTAAAATGTTTTTCATTATTTGTGACTAAAATTGAATTCATGGTCAGCGCTGTTGATGCTATTAATAAATCAAAATCATCTATTGGAGAACCTATCTTTTGCATATTTACTTTTAATTCACTGGAAGTTTCAATGATAGCTTTATCTATATCGATGATTGGGAATAATTCTTTTATCCGATAAACTATCGCTAAATTCTTTTCATAATTTTGGGATTTTTTAGCACCAAATAACAATTCTCCATAGGTGATTACCGATATTGCTTTTGGAATATTCTCATTTTTTAAAAAATACTCATGAACAACCGAATCACCCTTAAGGCTATAAATAATTATGTTTGTGTCAATCAAATATGACATGTTCTTTTTTAAACCTTTCAGAGTTTTTACGTGATTTTTTTATCGAATCAATTATTTCATCTGCACTTCGATCATCTTCCCATGCACCAGAAAGTGCTATAAATTCTCTTGTTGGATTACTTTTATAAACCGCCGGATTTGAAAGATACTTTTCAATAATAGAAATTACTTCCTGGCTTATAGATCTGTTTTGGCTTTTTGCAATAGCTTTTAGTGAAGCATATAATCTATCATCAATATCGCGAACTTGTAGAATTGCCATAATATCACCTCCATTGCAGATAATATAGTTAATATTCATGAAAAGTCAAGCATTTTTCATGAAAAACGGGCATTTCATGTAACGTCCGCGGGCAGGCGATAGTTGGCTTGTTTCATTTGATTAATTTAAAAAATAAATCTTTTGTGTCAATAATTTTCCATAAAAGCAAAAAAGGGCAATGTCGCTTGCCCGCTGGTATATGAAGTAGCGCGCCCCATAAATAAGCGCCGTAGCCAAGGATAGCGGAGGCGCTTCTAAAAAAATGTTGAAATTTTATACCTTATATTTTTAAATGAATCTAATTATCTAAATAATCAGGAATTATTATGGGATATTATAGCGAATATTTAAATAAAAGAATGAATTTTGAGGATATTGTCAAGGAAAGGAAAGAGCAATTAAAAAAATATCTAATTTGAGAAATAAACGTGATATAATTGTATATGCAAGTGATTTAACAAAAAATGCACCAACTTTAATTGATTATTCTGATTTATTACCATTTAATGATCAATTAGCGGATTTAAAAGGAAAAGAAATTGATATTATTTTAGAAACTCCTGGTGGTTATGCTGAAGTTGTAGAAGATCTTGTAAATTTGGTAAGAGATAAATATGAAAAAGTTGGAATTATAATTCCTGGCTATGCAAAGAACGCCGGAACGATTTTTGCAATGGCTGGTGATGAAATTTTAATGGGTCCGATGTCGGCTTTGGGACCAATAGATGCACAGATATTATCTAATGGGAAAAGATTTTCAGCTGATGCATTTCTTGAAGGATTAGAAAAGATTAAGAGAGAGGTAGAAGAAACTTCAAGGTTAAACCCTGCTTATATTCCAATTTTACAAACCATTTCGCCAGGTGAAATTCAACATTGTGAAAATGCCCAAAATTTTTCAAAAGTTTTGGTAACAAAATGGTTAGCAAAATATAAATTCAAATATTGGGAAAGACATAAATCAACAGATAAACCAGTAACGGAAGAAGATAAGCAGCTACGAGCGAATGAGATTGCGACAGAGCTTTGCAAGCATTCTAGATGGTTAACACATGGAAAATCATTAAAAATTTCCGATCTTAATAATTTAAGATTAATCATAACCGATTATAGCAAGATTGAAGAATTAAATGAAGCAATAACAAGATATTATACCTTATTAAGAATGACTTTTGATGGAAGTAATATTTATAAGCTATTTGAAACTATAAGTGCACAAATATATAGATTTGTAAATGTTCAAGTGATTGGCCAAAAACGTGATTTAAATGAAAAAAATATTGCAAAAATTGAATTTGAATGCCCGAAATGTAAAACAAAGCACAATATACAAGTAAATATTGGGAAAAGCAAACCATTACAAAAAGGATTTTTGCCTTTTCCAGAAAATAATAATATATTTAAATGTACAAATTGTGGACATGAAAGTGATCTTACTACAATAAGATTGCAAATAGAATCAGAAATTGGCAAAAAAATTGTAAAATAGGAGAAGATTATGAATAATGAATTAAAATATAAAATAATATTTGATAAGTTAGAGGAAGCAAAAAAGCAACAATCAGATATTTCAAATACGAATATTAATGAGATATCAGCATTAGATCATGAAATTCGTGAATTAAAAAGTATCATTGAGGGTTATACTCCAGAAACTATCTCAACATTTACAGGGTGTTAAATTTAAACTATTATATATTTTATATTAAGAAATGTTATAAAGCCGGCCACGGATGGCCGGCTTTTCTACTAAAGGGGCGCACTATGGCATATAACGTCTCCGGCATAGCCGAAGTTTCGCAGAAGCGCAGCGTGTAGCCGCTGTTATACGCCGTTCAAAAACTATTTAATTGCGGTAATATATACTTTAATTCTACTGAAGAATAAATCTCCATTTGATATATCTTGATCGGATACTGTCCCTACAAGTTCTATTGTTGTAGCAGTAGCTGTCTTATATGCCCCTAGATTGATTTTTACAGTATGAGGTCGCTTGTAAATTATATTATTATTTTCATCAGTAATAATTAGTATTAATGAAATTTCGGAAATATATTTTTTGGTGTTATTGAAGAAAACTAAATCTATCGACTTTATACATGAATCATCGAAACCAACAATATCATTTCCGCAATAATACCACTTGGCACTAGTTAGTTCTATTAAAGAATTTAGATCAGTTTTTGAATAAGCAATGGAACCATAAAAGACACAAATGCATACGAGACAAAGTATACGTTTCATTTTGAACTCCTCCTAAAGTTAATAATAAACTCAACGAATTGAAATGAAAAAAGTGTATATGCGATTTAAGTCTTAAACCCACCAGCGGGAATGTGTTTGTTATTCTCATGCCGCCATTCGGCAATATTACTAAATAATCCATTTGCTTCTAGCTCGTACATGGAGGATATAACCATGTATGGTTCATATTTCTCTGATAAGTCACTTGCAATATCATTTTTACTAATTATAGGATATGGACCATTTCCTGGATTTATAACTTTATCTTTATGTTTGTTGTGAATGTCGGATAAAATCAATAATGATGAGAACGATAAATTATCCAGAATATCGAGAAATTTTGACTTTTTTAAGTTATCAGTATTAGTATCTTCAATCCCATTGATTAATGCATTCGTAAAAAAATCAAGTTTTTCTTCGTTATGAGCTTCAAGTGCATATTCAAAAGCTTTGTAAATAAATAATCTGCCTTCGTTGGTATTGAGCCAATCATTAGAAAACAGCAATTTTATATCGGAAACTTTTCTCTGTAAATCGTTAATTAAATTTAGGAACCTTCTATCGGAAACATCTTTTTTCCATGCCTCATAACCTGCAATGAAAAGCTTAACGAATGGAATATCAGAAAGCAATTCAAAAGAAATACCCTTAAAGATTGCTTTAATTGAATCATTGTTGAAGTTATCCATAATAGCCTCATGAGACATATTCATTTTGCATATCATATAACTTGTTTATAAACGAAACATATTCGTATATACTTTTAATTTTGGGATTATAGACGAACCTGTTTTGTCTATCCTTATTTTGCCTGAGATGCCAGAATTTCTGTCTTTGACAATTCATTCCAATCAACACCTTCCTTCTTTAAGGTCGATGCTATCTAACATACTTTTTATTTTACCCGGACTTTTCATGCTACCGTGAGTATACATTACTGTTATCTTGCTGTTGTTATGCCCCAATAATTCCTGAATGTATTGTAAATCAGCCTCGCTTTTCAGCAAATGCTTAGCAAAGCTGTGTCTTAAGCTGTGCATTGTTATTTCTTTTCTAATGCCTGCTTTTTCACATGCATGCTTCAATATATTATCAAGTGTTCCATCTGTATCAGGAAAACTCCAGTATTTCCCCTCAGGATACCATCTGTGCCCGGCAATTATTTTTATTTTTTGCACAAATTGAGGATTATATGGAAAAGATTCTATAAGAAATCCGCTCTTATCTTTTTTAATTGTAATCATTTTTTACCATATCATAGTATGATATATAAAAAAATTTCAGAAAATTAAGAGTTTACATTTTTTTAATATACATTCGTTAATGCTGTCACTTTTATATCACTATCACATTTTTTTGTCAACTTTAATTTCCCATTGAAACTTTATGTTAACCCCTTTTTCATAGCGTGCTTTCAAGTTCTCTCCGGGAGGAATGAGATTAACATGTTATTATCAAAATCAAAATTTATGCTTGTATTTTTTTTTTGATCATCTATAAAAAATTGATAAGCGCATAATGCTTACGTTTACCGTGCTGTAATAAAAATTGTATAATAGTTAATTTCATGAAATTATTTATACACCTTAATCATAACTATCATAATCACATCTAAACAATATGTGCAGTAGCAAAGAAACTCTTAATAGTAAACAGTTAGTATCATAATGAAATCACTTTCATTACTTGTTAAGCCGGTATCGTATCTGTGCAACCTTCATTGTACCTATTGCTTTTACAAGCGGGTTGATGCACTATATCCTCAAACAACTATAATGTCGCAGGAAGTGTTGTGCAGGTTAATAATTTCAGCAACTAATACCGGTGCCGACTTTATCTCGTTTTGCTGGCAGGGTGGTGAGCCAGCATTAGCAGGACTTGATTTTTTCAGGGCGATAGTTACCTTACAGAATAACTATCGTAAGCAACATCAGGTTATTGAAAATTCAATTCAGACTAATGGCGTCTTGATTGATGAAAAGTGGTGTAGTTTTTTGCAGGAGAATAACTTTCTGGTGGGGATAAGTCTGGATGGACCAGAAGAAATCCACAATAACTATCGCCATACCAATGCTGGCAGTGGAACTTTTGAAAAGGTGATGCAGTCAATAACATTGATGAATGAGCACAGGGTTCATTATAATATTCTGACGGTACTGAATGATATAAATATTCACCATGCAAAACAGGTATACAGGTTTTTCCGTGAAAACAATTTTGCATATCTACAGTTTATACCATGTTTTGAACATGATGACAATGGTGCTCTGCTGCCGTATAGCGTTACGGGTTTGCAACTTGGAAGGTTTTACTGTGATCTTTTTAATGAGTGGTATCGGGATGGGTTTCCGTATGTTTCCATCAGGCTTTTTCAGGATTTGCTTATGTATTCGTATGAAGGGGTAAAAGCATCCTGTTGCTGGCTGCCATGCTGTGATTCGTATATGGTGGTGGAGCATAATGGTGATTGTTATCCGTGTGATTTTTTTGTGTATCCGCAGTGGAAGTTAGGTAATATCATGAGCCACAGTATACTGGATATATTAGGGAGTCCTATTCGGAATGCATTCAGCATGGTAAAACAAAACATGGCAGATGAATGCAATGAGTGTTCCATAAAAGATTTTTGCATGGGCGATTGTTCTCGCTACAGACATGGCAGTACCATGAATGCAATGAATGCTTTAAATAAAAGTGAATATTGCACTGCATGGAAAGTGGTGTATGAACACTTTCAACGCTCTGAAGGTGAATTGCAACAACGAATTAGAAGGTTGCAAAAATCTCTCCAATCCGGTTCGTTCTTTAATACATAGCGCAATAATACCAGCCCATGTGGTTCGGGGATAAAATTTAAAAAATGCTGTGGCAGAGCACCACTGGCTTTGTGATACAAATATATTTTTTATGATAATGTGCTGCATGGTCGCGTTTCATTTGTTTCAGATGAGCAATAAAGGAAAGTCTCAAAGGAAAAAATTCTGGATGGCTCCGGCGCATGGAGCCTCGTTTTCGCATGTAAAAAAAAAATAAGAATTAGTTTCTTTAAGTCAAAGGATAGTGATACATGGAAGAGGATAACAAGAGTATTGAAAGAAAAAGCATTGAAACCGGGTATCGATTCTTTTTTTTGAAAAAAAACTAAAAAATAATGAAAATAGTTAAAAATAGATAAAAAGATAACATATTTATAAATAATAACAAATAAAACCGTATATTAATCTATAACAACATATAATCATATTCATGTTTTCTACCTACGGTGACGAAAAGTCGAGCAGGGATAAGTGTCTTCTGACATTGTTCTTTGAAAACACCTTTTGGGGTAGTGGTTTGATATCAACAATGAAGGTTTGATCCTTTGTGGTTCTGGTCTTGTATTTGCCCAGATACAAGCCTGGAACATAGCAGCATTACAAATGCTGCTAACACATTACATTGCGCTGTCTGCCCGGTGCTATGTAATATATGGCAGGGAAGCCAAATCTTATGTGCAAAGGAGTGTAAAATGATTATCAACCACAACATGAGTGCTGTGAATGCAAACAGAACTCTGAAGTTCACGCAATGGAGTGTGAACAGGAGCATGGAGAAGCTGTCGTCTGGCGAACGTATAAATAGAGCTGGCGATGATGCTTCTGGACTGGCAGTGTCTGAAAAGATGCGCACCCAGATACAGGGTTTGAGGCAGGCAGAACGGAATACCGAAGATGGTATGTCGTTTGTGCAGACTGCAGAAGGGTATCTGGCACAGACTGCCCAGATAATTCAGAGAATAAGGGTTCTGGCGGTTCAGGCTGCCAATGGCATCTATACCAATGCAGACCGTCAGCTTATTCAGGTTGAAGTGTCTGCCCTGGTTGATGAGGTTGACCGTATTGCATCTCAGGCAGAATTCAACAGGTTTAAAATATTAACTGGTGAATTCTCCAAAGTTAATCCAAAGTCAAGTATGTGGTTCCACATGGGTCCTAATGCTAATCAACGCGTGAGGGTATTCATTGGAACAATGACTGCTCAGGCTTTCAGGATGAAAGATGCAACCGGTAAAGTTGCTATTACCTTAACGTCACCAGGTGGAGCAAATGCTTCCATTGGTATCATGGATGCAGCATTGCAAAAGCTCTCAAAACAGCGTGCAGATTTAGGTGCTTATTACAACAGGCTTGAGCATACTGCTAAAGGGCTTATGACAGCCTATGAAAATGTGCAGGCATCAGAATCCCGTATACGGGATACTGATATGGCTGAGGAGATGGTGGATTTTACCAAGAATACGGTACTTGTGCAGTCAGGCACTGCAATGCTGGCACAGGCTAATTTACAACCCCAATCGGTGTTACGATTACTTGTGTAGCTTAGTAGACACGTTATGGTTCTTTGAAAACATTTGTGATGATTCTCACTCTCCCTGGACTGTTTTCCCGGGGCTGTCCTTTCAATTCGGCTGCTTGTTCTGGCGGCCGGTGATGAAGGGAGGGCGTCACCGGCTGCCAGAGATATGGTGGCCGATGATGTCTGGATGATGGGCAGTCCGGGCAACATGGGGAGTAAACCCCTGGTCTAAAAATGACCATACATGTTCATGATGAACATGTTTAAAAACCTGAGATATCTCAACATAAACAGTGGGATATCCTGTTAAAGTTCAAGGGAGGGAGAGTCTATGAGAATCAATCACAACTTAAGCGCTATATTTGCTAACAGGCAGCTTAAGATCGTATCATCGCGAATGGATAAATCCATTGAGCGGTTAGCATCCGGCCAGCAGATTAACAGGGCTGGGGATGATGCTTCAGGGCTTGCTGTGTCTGAAAAGATGAGGACACAGATTAATGGTTTGTTCCAGGCTGGACGAAATGCTGAAAATGGGCTTTCGTTTATTCAGGTTGCTGAAGGGTCTCTCCAGCAGATTAATGATATTCTGCAAAGGATCAGGATGCTTTCTGTACAGGCCGCACATGGTATTTATTCAAATTCCGACCGTGCACAAATTCAGGTTGAGGTTTCACAACTGATAGACGAAATCGACAGGATTTCAACATCAGCAGAATTCAATCGGATGAAGATGCTAACAGGCATTTATGCACGAAATTCGCGAACAGGAAGTATATTCTTCCATGTAGGACCAAACCAGGGACAAAGGATTAGAGCTTATATTACTACTATGAGTGCCAAAGCTTTAAACCTTTATGATGGTAATCGAAAGCGTTCAATTTCCACTGTTGGTCAGGCAAACGCCATGATAGGGTATATCGATGCAGCACTGGATAAGCTGAATCGACAAAGGGCAGACCTTGGTGGCTACTACAACAGGATGGAAAATACCATCTATGCTCTGGCAATGTCCTATGAAAATATGTTAGCTGCCGATGCCCGTATCAGGGATGCGGATATGGCTGCTGAGATGGTTGAGTTTACAAAGGACCAGATCCTTGTCCAGAGTGGTGTTGCGATGCTGGCTCAGGCTAATTTTAAGCCACAGTTAGTATTGCATTTATTGGGATGAGGGTATTACCCGGTTTTCGCAGTGCCAGCCGGATTTTGCCCTCTCCATAAAAGAGGAGAGGGCAACAATTTTTCACAAGGATGTTATCATGTACCTACAAGGAGGTATTAACTATGGATATAAGTAAAGTTACAGGTAATATGTCTGTTAACACCTTTAAGGTGAAGCAGCAAGAGTATAAAAATGAAGAGAAAAGGCTATACGAAGAATCTAAATTTACACGGGAAAATTTAGATGATGCTGTGGAAATGCTCAATGCTACAGCAAAAGTTATAAATAACCGTATAGCCTTTTCGGTGGATGAAAAAACCGACAGAGTAGTTATGCGTGTAGTAGATGTAGATAACAACGAAATAATCAGAGAGATTCCACCCAAGGAAATGATCAGATTAGCTGCTCAGATTAAAGATATGATAGGCATGTTTGTAGATGAATCAAGATAGTATTACCATAATATGTCACTTTAGTGATTGATGATTTTTGCCGATAATGTATTGAAATAGTATGGGTATGGATATATCTTTACTATTATCTTACATGAAGGGATACATGTATGCCAGTCACTTTAGGCGGCGTAGCATCAGGGATGGATACTGACCAGATTATTCAAAAGCTGGTTGAGGTAGAAGCAAGGCCAATACTGCAGTGGCAGGAAGAAAAAGACCGATACTCCCTCCGTAAGGAAGCTTTGCGCCAATTGCAAACCAAGCTTACCACCTTGAATACTGCAACCAAAGATTTATATGGATTTAGATCCCCTTTTAAGGAAAAGGGTGTACGCATTTCGGATCCTGAGGTGCTGCAGGCACAGGCTTCACGGTTTGCTGAAAATGGAACTCATACGCTGGAAGTTGTTAATTTAGCATCAACCCAGAAAATATCAACTGACCAGATTAAAGAAGATGAAATCTTGCCACCCGGGACTTTCAGTATAGAAGTTGATGGTAATTCATATACTATCAAATTCCGTGGTGGTAATTTAAAATCGTTGAGTGATAAGATAAATGAAATTGCTTCAAGTGTTGTATCGGCAACAACAATCAGAACGGTTGATGATAAAGGTATTTTAAGCATTGAATCTAAGATATCAGGGAAAAAAGGTGAGTTAAAACTAAGAGGTGACGAAGAGTATTTAAAAAAGATAGGATTGGTAAAAGGCGAAAAAGGTGCAGAAAAAGAATTTCAAAAAATTATTTTTGATACCAAGTATTTTACGGCTTATACTGGCGAAAAACCAATTGAAGATGAAGATGGCGTTTTATCGGTTGATAAAGAAGGTAAATCAGTTATTATTGATGCTAAATTGTGGCGCGAGTACATCCTTCCTGTTGAATATCAGACAAAAAAACAATCTGTATTAGAAGTCAATGTAACCTATTCAAAAGAAAAATCAGAAGAAGAAGTTATACCGTACCGGTTAGAAGTTGGGCCTGATGAAACTACTGTTATTAAAGGGATAGAACTTAAAGGATATAATGTATCACGCGAAAGACCGCTTGAGAAAAAACAAAAAAAAGAAATTGCCGATATAATAGGTGTAGGAGTTATTTCCGTTGAAGATGGGAAACGCTCTGAGAGGATATATCCAATTGATGCAAACAAACAGGGTAAAATTGAAATACCAATAGGACAGGACTTCGCAGAAAAAAAAATAACAAAGATACTATTTTATTGCAATGATGGCAAGGCAATTTTTCAGGATGCAGCATTAGTTACTGAAACAAAAGGTGAAGGTATTCTTGAGCCAAAAAATATCATCACACAGGCCGATGATGCAAAATTAAAATTAAATGGCATAGAGATAGTACGGCAAAAAAATTCCGGCATAGATGATGTGCTAAAAGGTGTAACAATCAATTTAATGAAACCATCGACCAAACCATTAACAATAACTATCAAACAAAATACCGAAGCAGCAATTGAAAAAATTAAAAAATTTGTGGAAGCGTATAATGATTATTTAACATTTAACAATGAACTGACAAAGGCTGTTAAAAGTGATAAATTAGGCGATTATCAGAAGGATAAATATAAAAATGGAATTTTTATGGGTGATATGTCGTTAATGCGATTGCAAAACGCGTTGAAAACTGCAGTAACTGAAGCATATCCATCAAATGTTGAAAAGCCTGTTAAGATGTTATATCAGATGGGTGTTTCTACAGGTGAAATTAATGCAAAATGGGAAACAATTAAAGAAGGTAAACTCATTATTGATGAAGCAAAGCTTGTTGAAATTTTATCAGAGAATCCCGAAGGTGTTCAGGAATTTTTTGGTTCGGATAATGATGGGGATAATCGTATTGATAATGGATTTGCTTACAGCATTGAAGGTATTCTTGATCCATATGTCAGTGCAGGGAAAAATATTATTGTTTCAAAGATGGATTTAGAGGATGCGTCAATTAAAGCTACCAATAATAGAATTGAACGGAAGCAGGAGCATCTAAAAACGTATGAACAAAAATTACGACAAAAATTTGCTTCTATGGAAAAAGCCATATCGGGATCAAAAGCACAAAGTAACTGGCTTGATATGCAGATGAAAAATCTACCCAAAGACAATGATAATAAGTGACATGAGGTACACTATGCAACTTTTAATTAATGATCATCCTGTTGATTTTGCTGTAGAAAAAGAAACCACAGTTAAAGATATAATGGGTTCAATACTCAATTGGGCATCAGAACGAAGCCTTGTTTTTTCGGGAGCGATAGTTGATGGGACAGTATATCAACTGGATAATGCACCGGATATTTCCATAGAAAAAGTTAATAATATAAATTGTTATGTACAGTCGGTGAGTGATATTGTTATCGACTCTATAAAAGAAGGTATTGCATACTGTAATAGGGCATGTCAGCATTTAGAAAATAAAAGCAATACATCATTGTCCGCCGATGAATTGCTTCAGTTGCAAAATGGTTTTGAATGGATTGTATCGGTATTACAATCGGTGTTGCACATGCTGGGTTTAGAAAGGGATGATTTACGATTTAAGGATATGACGGTGCAGGAATTCATTGGGTCAGTATATTCATTTGGACATAACATTTCCAGTAGCACCGATATAAATTTGCTTACCACAGCTAACAATATTTTACATGATACCATGACGCTTTTCAGAGTTTTGCTATGCAGTGATGCTTTAAAAAGTCTGGTAGTACAGAGTGTTGATTCCCCGGATGTACTTTTTCAAACAATGGTTGACCTTAAAGGAATGGTAGGAAAGCAGGTTAAAAATTTAGAAGAAATTGCCGGATTATATCAAAAAGGCAATGATAGCGAAGCACTTGAAATTATCCATACACTTGTTGATTTTTTATATCTTTACATGCGAACATGTTATCAGGTTTCACCGGTATTTAATATCAATATTGCCGAATTTATATATAATGGACAATCGCTGGAAGAGCTTAATATAAAAATTCAGGACATGCTTACTGAGATTGTCTCCGTTATGGAAAACAATGATGTGGTGAGCCTTACTGATATACTGGAATATGAGTTGAAACCACTGATTAACGAAATTGATCATTACATCGATATTCTATTGCAAAATATAAAATCATAAAGGCTACCCCTATATGGGTGCACTATTATAGCAATGAATAATCCCAATTATTAAAACCCTGGTATGGGTGATAGTATACTATAAAAATTGTAAGTTAACGAGCAGATTTTGAAATCAAACCTGGTATGGCACTGAGATAGTATGTTATTCTGGAAACATGGCATGTCATTCTGAACAAAGTGAAGAATCTCGGTGTTTTATGAAACGAATAGATTCTTAAAAACTACGTTCCTCAGAATGACAAAATGGTGGAGAAATTCTTTGGTTGCTTTTCTATTCATAGTAATATTGATGAATAATTTTATCTTTCTTTGAGGAGTAATGCGTTGGGAAAAAAGAAATTATGGGGCGGGCGTTTTTCTAATGCACCATCAAAAGCAGCAGAGGAAATTGCAACATCGCTCCACTATGATATGAGATTATATAAACATGACATTCGTGGCTCATTAGCCCATGCAAAAATGTTATGCAAGCAAAAAATTATATCACAAAAAGATTGTGATGACATACAAAAGGGGCTTTCCATCATTGAACAGGAGATTGAAAACGGAAAATTCCCATTCAATGAAACGCTTGAAGATATACACATGAATATTGAAGCACGCCTGACTGAGCTCATTGGTGATGCGGGAAAACGTTTGCATACGGCACGCTCACGGAATGACCAGGTCATCACTGATGTGCGGTTATATCTTAAAGATGAGATGTATGAAATAAAAAAACTGTTAATTCAATTAATAGTTACTATCGTACAAAAAGCAGAAGAAACAAAACATATTGTTATGCCGGGATATACACATTTGCAGATTGCACAACCTGTCAGGATGGCTCATCATCTGCTGGCATATGCATGGGCAATGCTTCGCGATGTACAGCGGCTTGAATTTGCTTATGTGCAAACGGATGAACTTCCTCTGGGGAGCGGAGCGCTGGCAGGGGTTAATTATACTACTGACCGACAGTTCCTGGCAGATGAGCTTCATTTCGGAGCTATCGCTCATAATTCAATGGATGCAGTAAGCAATCGTGATTTTATTGCTGATTTTTTATATTTTTCATCAATAATGGGGATGCATTGTTCACGGTTAGCGGAAGACATCATTTTGTGGTCAACTGCTGAGTTTAATTTTATAACATTATCTGACAGCGTTACTACCGGCTCTTCAATAATGCCTCAGAAACGCAATCCTGATGTTGCTGAGCTGGTTCGTGGAAAAACAGGCAGGTTGTATGGCAATTTGATTACTCTGCTTACGCTACTAAAGGGTTTGCCCATGACCTATAACCGCGATTTGCAGGAGGACAAGGAGCCATTGTTTGATGCCATTGATACGGTAAAGCTTATTGCCAGCGGTATGAATGAGGTGATAACCACCATGCATGTTAATGGAGAAGTAGCACGTAAGGCAATCTATAAAAATTTTTCTACAGCTACCGATATTGCAGATTATCTGGTCATGAAAGGCACACCTTTTAGACAGGCGCATGAGATAGTAGGTTCAATAGTTAAATATTGTGAACAACATAATGTGGATTTCTTTACATTGCCACTTGAAGCATTAAAAAAGTTTTCTGAGCAATTTGACAATGATATTTATGATTATATCAATCCTGAAAAATCAACAGAACGAAAGCAATCGTATGGCAGTACCTCGCTAAAAAGTGTTGAACATCAAATCATGGTAATCCGGGAAAAACTGCATGAATGTGGTTATTGACAGTGTAACAGGATTAGATATAGTACACCCATTTACAGTTTCAATGAGAATACTCTGTGCACTGGTTGCAGGTTTTATTATTGGCTTTGAACGTGAACGAAATTATCAGCCGGCAGGATTGCGCACACATATGGTATTGTCACTGGGCGCATGTACTGTCATGATCCTGTCATATTTTATTCCTTATGCTTATTCACCGCAAAACGCTGATCCTGCACGACTGTCGGCTCAGGTTATAAGCGGCATTGGCTTTTTAGGTGCAGGAGCCATTTTTAAATATGGATTCAACATTAAGGGGCTTACCACTGCCGCTACAATATGGACAACATCAGGCATTGGCATGGTTTTTGGTGCCGGTTTTTATTTTTTAGGAGTGATAGCCACCCTGTTTTTGGTAATAACATTACAACTGTTTGAAAAGGTTGAAATGTGGCTTGTTGAGCAAAAAAAGACAAGGATTTTGCAGGTAACGTATTATTCAGATGCTATAAGTGGCAAAGAGATCCTTACAGCTATAAAAAAACATACCGGTGATATAGATGTGCGCCAGGTTTCGGTAACAGAAGATGTTGAAAATAAAACGTCGGATTTTGTGGTAAACTGCCGAATAGATGAAGATTTTAGCCTGCGGTTACTGTTCGATGAGATAAAACAGTTAGGACATATCAAAAAGATAAAAATAGATTAAAATATACAATTATACAATTAATCCATAGTTTGCAAATAACTATAATTCTTGCTGGTAATGTCCTTATAGATAGTTACCTTAGAAAAGATTTAATCGAATGAGGTAAATAGGGATTTTGTAATTGTTTTCTGTAAATTTCAAATTGTACTACAGATTATGAATATCGTGGATTCTTCCGGGTGGACTCATGATGTTCATTTCAAGGATTTACCCAATGTAAACTATTTTGAAAAAAAGAAATAAGATTTTATATACTACTGCATGCTGTATCAGTGATAAAGATTATTGTTAATTATTGCCTGTGCTATAGCAATATCTTCAGTTGTTGTGATTTTAATGTTGTGATAATAATTACCGGTGATAGCTTTGACAGGATGTCCGGCAATCAAAACCAATGAAATATCATCAGTAGCGTCATTAATAGAATGTGCAAGTGCTTTTTTATGAGCATCCATGATTAGAGAATAATAAAAGCATTGTGGCGTTTGTGCTGCACAGATTGCATGTCGAGGTAAAACTTCTACCACGCTGTCATCTTTTATCATGGCAATAGTTTCCTTGACCGGTGTGTAGATACCGCAGGCGCCGTATTGCACTGTAGTATTAATGCAGTTCTGAATCATGGTTTGTGTAATAAAAGGGCGTGCAGCATCATGAATGAGCACAATATCGTTATCATTGCATTGAAGTGAACAGAGCGCATTATAGCAGGATTGCTGCCGGGTTTTACCTCCATTGGTTATTATGACAGTGGTTTGAATATTGTAATCGCACAAAAGTGACTGGAGTGTTTTGTGATAGTCAGGATGAATGGCTATAATAATAGCATCAAACAGCGAAGATGTATAAAAGGTTTCTATTGCCCATATAATAATTGGTTTGTCATTCAGTGCCAAAAATTGTTTTGGGACAGCACTATCCATCCGCTGTCCCAGTCCCCCGGCTAATATAATTGCATAGTGTTTCATTGTTGTTCCCAGATGCGTTTTGCCAGTGATGCAACCCGCTTTCCCAGTGCTGCAGCATTCTTTTTTGTCTTCTCGTCAGGCGAACCAGTGCATGATACTCCATAATGACCGGTTGCTTCCATGGGATCGCCAACTATTATCATCCCATAGATGAGCATTGCCTGCAGTATTGAAAGCAGTGTTGTCTCTTTCCCTCCAGATGGATCACTTGATGTAGCAAATGCCGCTCCAATCTTATTTTCCATTTTTCTTCGGATAATGACATATTCATCAAAAAGATGTTTTAACTCGGCTGCCATTGTTCCAAAATAAACAGGTGAACCGGCTATAATACCATGGGAATTTAAAAAATCATCTTTGGTAACCTCGCTGGTTGAACGCACTATAGCCTGTGCATTCTCAACCTGTTTTACTCCTTCGGCAATGGCTTTTGCAAGTTCATGAGTGTTTCCTGAACGTGAGTAATACAATATCAAAACCTGCACCATGTTATACCTCGTATAATACTGTAATGAAATACAATTATTGGAAATTAATTTACTGTATATGATTTATACTATATAAATAATAATAGTATTTTTAATTTTGTCAACAGTTACCTGTGTTTTTTTTGCGATAGTTACTGTAAAATTTAGCTTGTCAGCTACTATTATAGATGTTTATATAGCTTTTCAGTGTCATTACAAACACTATCACACCTGCAATGCAAGTATGTTTTACAGTGTGTATGTGCACATACAATTGTTATCGAATGAGAAAAATAACTATGAGCTATCAAACAATGATATCACAAAGGGCAAATGAATTTACATCCTTTATAGTAATGGATGTGATGGCAAAGGCAGAAGAATTGGAGCGCAAAGGCGAACATGTTATCCATCTTGAGGTTGGTGAGCCTGATTTTCAAACACCGGAGGTGATTGAACAGGCTGCAATTGAAGCATTAAAAAAACAAAAAACAAAATATACCCATGCGCTGGGTTTGCTGGAATTGCGTGAGGCAATCAGTGAATACTATTATAATGAGTATAATGTTTCTATTTCGCCTGACCGGATACTGGTTACTACCGGAACGTCACCTGCTTTACTTTTTGTAATGTTAGCCATGCTCAATCATGGTGAAGATATTATAGTATCAAATCCGCGTTATCCCTGTTATCAAAATTTTATTAAAGCAGCCGGAGGAAGGGTAAATGAAATAGTCACTTACCCTGAAGAAGGATTTCAATACAGGCCTGAAGATATTAACAGGGCTATAACAACAAAAACAAAAGCTATCATGATAAATTCGCCATGCAATCCAACAGGGATTGTAATGGATGAGCATGCATTGAAAAATATTGCACAGTTTCAAAATCAGTTTATCATATCCGATGAGATTTATCACGGACTTGTCTATAACAATAAAGCACATTCAATATTGGAGTTTACCAATAAAGCGTTTGTTATTAATGGATTTTCCAAGCTGTATGCCATGACAGGATGGCGTTTAGGTTACTGTATATTTCCTCCAGAATTTACCATGGTTATGCAGCGCATACATCAAAACTTTATGATATCGGCAAACAACTTTATTCAATGGGCAGGAATAGCTGCATTGAAGTATGCTAAAAATGATGTTAAAGCCATGCAAACTATTTATAATGAGCGAAGGCAGTATATGATACAGGGTTTAAAAAGGCTGGGCTTTATAGTCCATGTTGAACCAACGGGCGCGTTTTATGTTTTTGCTGATGCTCGTACATTTTGCAGTGATTCATATAGTGAAGCATTTAACATAATTGAAACGGTGAAAGTTGGTGTTACTCCCGGCATTGATTTTGGTAGTGCAGGCGAGGGCTTTTTACGTTTTTCTTATGCAACATCTATCGAAAATATTGAAGAAGGATTAAAAAGGATAGAACAATATTTAAAAAACAGGTAATGCTGATCATTGATGCTGACAGTTTATTTTTTTAATTGCTCAATATATTTACAGTAACTATCGCATAGAAAATTTTTAATTATGAAATGACAGCACTGCGGTGAGATGTGATTAAAAAAAATTTTTAAGCAGGCGATACACGATATACTATACAATATATATACTGCCTCTATGTAAACAGTGCTTTAAATTCATCTATGCTGGTTTTGCCTTCCATAACATTGCGGGCAAGTTTAATGATGTTCATATCGCCAATAACAATGCTGGCAACCGGAGTTTTTTCTTTATACAAAAATTTTACATATCGTGATGTATCTCTTTGTGAAAGCACTGTGCAGTCTTTGCGGGTAAAATCACCAGCCGAATAGAGATCAATACCAGTAATTTTTAATACTACCGATAGCAGCGTGCCGTTATATTCATTGTTAACGCCAGCCATATTGAGCCCTGCTAATTTACCCTGTTCGCGTGATGCAGTCCATATCCCATAGCATATCCCGTTATGCTCGCTGGGATCACCAGCAGCAAAAATATATGGATCGGATGTTTGCAGATAGTTATTGATGATAATTCCACGGTTTACAGTAAGCCCTGCATTCTTAGCTAAATCAGTTCTTGCCTTAATACCCATTGAGAATATGACCGTGCCTGCATCAATAGTTCTTCCCGATGTACAGTGCAGTGTTAGCCCGTGTTCATTTTTATTGATTGTATTGTTTGTATTGATTGAAGCAATCGATTCTGATACAATAAATTGCAAACCTTTTTGTTCCAGTAACTGTTTGATAATAGCAGCACCTTCATGGTCCAACTGTTTGGGAAGCAATCTGTCATAAAATTCAATGACGGTGACATTACAGTTGCGTTTGCACAGGCTATGTGCTGTTTCCAATCCTAAAAGTCCGCCGCCAACTACAACAACATCTTTATTTGCGGCATTATCAATATGTGATAGTATAGCATCAGCATCTTCAATCTCACGGAGGGTAAACACACCGTTAAGGTTGTTTCCGGTAATATCAGGTATAGCAGGGTAAGCGCCGGTTGCAATACACAGCTTATCATAGTGCATGTCAGCGCCGTTGTGCAATTGAATAGTTTTTTTGTTTTTATCGATGGCTAAAACGTTAGTGGTAAATAGCAACTCTATGTGTTTTTCATCATATACCGCAGGCTTATAAATGTAAAGATTTTCAAGGTTAATAGTTCCGGACAGATATTCAATGAGGCGCGGGCGATAGTACATATAATGAGCTGATTGTGTGACAACAGTTATTTCTGATGAACTGTCCTGTGAACGTATTGCAAATGCAGCTTCAGTACCTGCAACGCCATTGCCAATAATACAGTAGTGCATGGTTTACCCCTTTCGTAACTATAGGTGACATTGTAAATAATATTCGAAGATGGTTTTCAAAGGATTCTATCCCTGCCAAATAATGAACATCAAACAATACATCTTTTTATCAGAAAAACAATACTATAGTGCAAAAATAGAATATTGTGTAATATTTTCAACCAAAAAATGATCATGGCATGGGTCAATTGATTTCACAATATAAAAAACAAAATCATATACCAAAGCAAAAACTATTGCACGAGTACTCGATGCCTGGCATATTGCTGCCCATTGTTAATGGAAATTATACAAAAGGAAACAATGCCCCCTCGCCTTGAGAAGGAGAGGGTCGGGGGTGAGGTCAACAACATCTATTATTGAAGATATTATCCATGGCTATGATTAAAATATTTCAACCATTGCACTGCCGCTTATTTTTTCAATGTGTGTATATGATTTATACAATGATTCATCAGGAAAATCAGGTTTTTTTTCATCTTCACCGTCGTTGTTGTAGTCACGCTCATCCCATTCAATTACGCCAACACGGTAAAAGTAAATACCAGGTGATGGGAGATTGGAGTGTATAAAATGTGAAGTTGATGGATTACCAAGTGTTGCATCCTGTTGAAAATATGATGAATTGCCAATATCATAGTAAGCACCAACTACAATCATTTCAGAAAACTCATCATTTGCATCTCTGGTCATATATATCTCATAGCCTGCAAATGAATCGTAATCAGGATGAGTATCCCATGATACCATGACTGAACCGCTGTCATAATAGGCATCGATGGAAAAATTTGCGCGGTTTGTTAGCTCAGCTTCTATTGAATCTGCTATATACGAGCAACCAATGCAGCTTACTAAAAACAATACTACTATTATTTTTGATAGTATGGATTGCATATTATAACCTGAATGAAGCGCTTCCTTCAATGATATATTTATCAACTGACTCTACCAGTTTTTCAAGTTCGTAGCTGTCGTTATAGCTACCTTTAAGAGTGAATGTAAAAAGCGGTGACGCAATATCCATCATGGCAAACCAGCCTGTCACGTTGTTGTTATTATGGTTGCTGTGGAAGCTAATAGCAGGATCATACCAGTGCGTTACACCCAGCCATACAAAGAAATCCCATCCGGGTTTATGTAAAAAATCATAGCCTGCTTTCATGGACCACATTTGTAGTACTGGTATGTCTATTGTTTCCAGTGTTCGCTTATCAATGAGGGTCTGGTCAACATGCTGTAGCTGAATGCTTGCTGCCATATAAAAGTTGTCAATATTTTTCCTGACAGTGGCATAGTATGAATACAGCGTTGCACTGTCACGGGAACTATCGCCCAACAATTTTTCATTTTTTACCCAGACCGGATCATAGTCCTCGTCATTATACTTTTTAAATTGTTTATACCCTATGATGATAGCAGGCATGTACTGTGGTGTTGTTTTTACAATGGAAATAAATTGAGTAATGTTTACACTGATATCGGTTGCTTCTAATTGATTGCTGGCTGCTGTTGATTCCCATGTTATTGCATTAAAAAGGGATAAACTGGTAAGAAGGCGTTTTGCAGTCTTTGATGGATCAAAGTTGTAATCCAGCGTGCCATCATCATTGGGTTCAATTTGCTGATTGAAGATAACCCCGCAGTGGATGGTGATATGAGGAACAATGATAAGCGTCAGGGCAGCGATGTCGTCAAAGAATTGTGAAAAGACATAATCAGAAGCTTTTTCGCTGCCTGCACTTCCACGACTAATTTCAACGGTTCGTGTTAATCCATAGTGATAGCCACATACAGAAAGTCCCAGTAAAACTGAATTTTTTTTCCAGGATTTTTTAATGGGTAAAGCTCCAGTTGCATTGGTTATATCAGTTTGTGGTGATTGCTGGTAATCGTTGGTTGTAACATCGCGGGGTGTATACACTGGTAATGCCAGCAACATGCTGGAAAAGGTTCGGACAAGTTTCATGGGGACCGCTTCGGTTTCACCGGTGCCGCGATTATATGCGTTAACATCAAAATCAAAAACCCAGTTAACATTGACATACGCATCAAAGTAGCAAAAATTATTTTGCATATTGTCCCAGCGTTGATAGAAGATGTGCTGTATTGTCTGGCTGCGGGATGCAGCATTATGCAATGTAGAAGCACTGTATACCTGCTGGGCATGCAGGGGCGATAGTAACTGTAAAATGAGATGGATGCTTATAAAAAAAATAACTATCATTTTATAAGCTTGCAGTTTGCCCCCCATGACAGAAACTACCGCAGTCATAGTGTTGATTGTTTTACGATGTATCAAAGCTAACTTCATACTATTATTGAGATAGTGCACTGTATTCATGTAACTAAAATCTTTCAATTTATAGAGAACGCATTGCTTCATCTGAAAGAGCAGTTGAAGAAGTACTCTCGCTTAAAATAAAAACCTTACTCGTTCAGAAACCTCCCAATTTTCATCTCCTCCTTGTCATTGCAATGTGGCTATTGTGTAAACTATCATTATAGGTTATATGAAATAAGTTATTGCAAGTAAAATATTGATATATCATTTTCGAAATATCAAAATAAAAACTTTTTTTAAATTTCAAGATATTTCTTTTGTAACAAAGCAGGTTGGCGACTCTACTACAATAGAATAAAAAGATAAAAAAATAATAGTTAATTGCCACTTTCACAATTTTATGAAATAAAATACTTTACAAAAAACATATGCCGTTTTACTTTTCGGCAAAGCTTTTATCGTTTAGTCCTTGAAAAGAAATATTTTATTTTATTTTAGTGTATAGTAAGCTGGAGGATATGATGCTAAAAGAATATGCTACCGAGAATGTACGTACTGTTGCCATAGTAGGTCATGGAAGTACTGGAAAATCTACATTATTTGATGCAATGTTGTTTGTTGGCGGACAAATTGATAAAATTGGTAAACCCGACGATGGTACACTTACATCGGATTATGATGATGAAGAAAAATCTCGTAAAATGTCAATACGCAGTGCATTGGGTTTTGTAGAGTTAGATGATACAAAGATAAATATTATTGATACGCCCGGAATGTCAGATTTTGTTGGCGAAGCACGTGCAGCATTGCAGGTAGCCGAAGCAGCTATTGTTGTGGTTGATGCCGTTGATGGTGTACAGATAGAAACAGAAAAAGTATGGCGTTACCTTGAATCAAAAAAAATTCCTCGAATTATATTTATTAATAAAATGGACAAAGAACGTGCAAACTTCAATACAATACTTGAAAATCTTAAATCGCATTTTAATGCTAAGTTTGCACCGCTTTGTATTCCTCTTGGTGAAGCAGATAAACACAGTGGTGTTGTTGATTTAATTGAAATGAAAGCTTTTGTGCCTAAACCTGATGGTAAATTTCAGGTATCTGATGTGCCGGCAGATTTAAAAAAAGCAGTAGATGATGCACGAACCAATGTAATGGAACTATCAGCAGAAGGTGATGATGCACTTATTGAAAAGTATCTTGAAGGTGAAGCATTAACCGAAGAAGAAATGGCAAGGGGGTTAAAAACTCTGGTGGCAAAAGCTCTGGTGTTTCCGGTAGTTTGTGGTTCTTCGCTCAAAGCTATTGGAGTTAAAAATCTTCTTAATGTAATAAAAAATTATGTACCAGCATGGGAATTAAATAAAAAAATTGAAGGCATCAATCCAAATAATAAAGAAGAAAAAGTAATTATTACTTCACATCCCGATGCTCCGTTTGCAGCAGTGGTGTGGAAAACATACATTGATCAGTATGCAGGGCGGTTTAATTATTGTAAAGTGATATCCGGTAAGTTATTGCCTGAAACTGAAGTATTGAATAGTACAAAAAATTATAAAGAACGTATTAATAAAATTTACACGATGATTGGCAATAAAACTGTTGATGTGTCAAAGGTGTTGCCGGGAGATATAGGCGTGGTGGTAAAACTGGATAGAACTGCTACCCTTGATACATTATGTGATCCAAAACAGGCGGTTATATTGCCTATCATACAGTTGCCTCATCCAGTGTTCTCGTATGCTGTACAGGCAGCCAAAAAGGGTGATGAAGATAAGATTGGTCAGATATTTTCCAGAATAACTGATGAAAATCCAACAATAACCTATGAGTATAACCCTGAAACACATCAGACCGTTTTATCGGGGATGGGCGAGATGCAGCTTGATATTATATTAAAATCTATCAAAGAAAAGAATAAAATAGATTTAATTACTTCTGAACCACGTATTGCTTACCGGGAAACAATCACAAAGAAAGCCGAAGCACAGTACAAACATAAAAAGCAAACGGGTGGACATGGGCAGTATGGCGAGGTATTTATCCGCGTTGCACCTTTAGAGCGGGGTAAAGGTTTTGAATTTATAGACAGTATTGTTGGCGGAGTCATTCCAAGAAATTTTATACCCGCTGTAGAAAAAGGATTGCGTGAGGGTATGGAACGAGGTGTGTTAGCACGATATCCTGTTGTTGATATATCAGTTGAATTATATTATGGCTCGTACCATGATGTTGATTCTTCTGAAATGTCATTTAAAATTGCTGCTATCCAGGCATTAAGAAAAGGACTTGAAGCAGCCGGACCAATTTTACTTGAACCAGTAATGGAAGTAGAGATATTTGTGGATAAAGAATACATGGGGGATATCCTTAATGATATCACCAGCCGCAGAGGCAGGGTCCTTGGTATGGGAAGTGCTGATGAAGATGGTAATTCGCCAATCTCGGTGGTTAAGGCTACTGTACCATTAGCTGAAATGTTGCGATATTCCATTGATCTGCGAGCAATGACCAGTGGCAAAGCTACATTTGAAATGCGCTTTTCGCACTATGATCCTATATCCGGAAAAATTGCTGAAAAAGTAATTGAAGAACGCAAAAAAGAGTTTGCTGAGGAAGAAGCAAACAAATAAAGAATGATTTACATAACTATTATAATCAAGCCACTGGTAGCAGGTGGCTTGTTTTATATTGACAGTCATTATCAATTACACTATATTGTAACTACATGAGTTATACTATATGTATGTAATGTCAAAAAGAACATTCCGTGACATGCATGGAAAAGTAAGTAGTTGTTGTCATTTAAAAGTAAAGCTGATAGTCATTTTACACCAATGGAACCTGTGCTGATTGAAGGTAAAGCAAAGAATCTCTTTAAGTCGTCAAGTTGAAGGTTACCATGAAAATTATAGTTTTTGAAGATTCTCGCTATAATGATTTTTATCCCTTTACCATGACTCGTCCTGTATGGGATTTGCGATGTGGCTTATTTACTATATGGCAGCGTTATTGCCGTTTCTATTCATCGGATACTTTCTATTTTTATACACGGCACTATCTACGCGATACTGCTGCTCATAATTATCCTGAGCTTGTTATCAACAGCCCGGCTGCTATTGCAAAATCTGAGACGGTGGTCTTTATCAATGCAAGGATTATATATCCGGAACTATCGCACATAAACAATAATACTGTTTATTATCATGGCGGCATACCTGTTCTGGCTAAGCTTACTAATATAGCTATCCCACAGTTTGCCACAACCGAAGATGTACAAATATTTTTACAGGATTTTCCTCATCAACATGAATACAGTGGATTATGTATCTCTTCAATATGGGAATTGGTTTCCAAAAATAAAGAAATAATAA
>Ga0208198_1000628_pt1 | contig 37473 bp, 33 predicted proteins | sample AD_JPNTR2_MetaG_FD_184446 | JGI IMG/M metagenome (GOLD analysis project Ga0208198, IMG submission 184446) | Active sludge microbial communities of municipal wastewater-treating anaerobic digesters from Japan - AD_JPNTR2_MetaG (SPAdes) (version 2) | ecosystem: Engineered > Bioreactor > Anaerobic...
ACAGGAATCGGTCTTGCCTCGGTTCAACGGATTGTTCGTCGCCATGGCGGCAACATCTGGACTGAAAGTGTTGTGGATAAGGGAACGACTTTTTATTTTACATTGGAATAGGGGGGAGTTAAGGCCGGCTTGCCTGATGTTGTGCTTCTGGACATAAAGATGCCAAGGATAGACGGCTTGATGTTGTACCACTTCAACCCATCCGGAGTAAGAACTGTGCACAACTGCTTTCCCTATCTTTTTCTCCCAGGGCGCACTTGGAGGGAAACAATGTCATCCTGGTTAAGGTAGTATAGTAAGTCGCCTATCCGTTCCCAGCTGTACTGTTTTCCTTTAACATCAATGTATGGTTCACTCCAACCAAACTTAAGGAGCCCAACCAGCCCACCCGGAGCCGCCAGAAGGTCCTTTGCGGCCTGAGGGGTGTCTACCAAGACATACTTGCTCCTCGCACATCTCGATATGCTATACTCTCGCACGCGCCTCTTTCACCGCACTTACGTACTGCCTCGCACGCTCAGTTAAATCATCCCATCTTTTCTCATGTACTATTGTCTTATCCACAAGCGCACTGCCAACTCCTACACATGCAGCGCCGGCATTTATGTATTCGCTCACATTGTTGATGTCAATCCCGCCTGTCGGCATGAGCTTCACCTGAGGCAAAGGTCCCAACACATCCTTAATGAAAGACGGTCCAAGGCTAGTAGCAGGGAAAACCTTTACTACATCGACCCCTGCCTCCCAGCAAGTTAGAATCTCCGTTGGACTAAAGGCACCTGGAATCACTATCTTGCCATAACGATTACAAAGTCGGACCATGTCCAAGTCGAGTATTGGACCAACGATAAATTCAGCTCCCGCGAGAATGCAGGACCTTGCAGTCTCAGCATCAATCACAGACCCGGCTCCCACAATAGCCTTGCCATTCAGCACTTGTGTAGTCTCGCTAATTGCTTCCAATGCTCCCGGTGAAGTCATCGTTATCTCAACTGCCTTGATTCCTCCATCAGCTAACGCAGAGCAGATATTCACCAAGTCATCAGCACTGCTGACTCTTATTACAGCCACGACTCCTGACTCTATGATTACATTCAGCCTTTCCTCTTTGCGGCTCATTCTCTTTCCCACCCCCCTGAAATCTTCATGAGTTTTATTCCTCATGATCTTAGCTTCAAGAGCAATACCGAACTGCCAGACCAATACATCTTCTTAGAGCACACATGGGTTTGGTTTTTTCCACATCACGGATGACTCACTCTTAAATGACATAATGGATGCGTTCAGGCTTTCTACTCGCCTCAATTGAGTGCTATCAACCATTATTCCGGACCAAAACATCTGCTGTCATGACAGATATGCCATTCTCAACCTTTGTTATGGCAGGCAGATTGGGAGTCAGCGTAATCTGTTCGTTCCCGTCTGCATGAACCAATATGGTGTCTTCTGCTTTGAATCCTTGAACTGACGGATTCCAGGCATAGGCCTGTCCAAACTGGATCTCAGACTCTAAGTCCGGAGTGACCTTGTATTCTCTGGTGCGATAGCCTATTGGACCACCCTGGTGATGTAAACGCCATTCATTTGCATAGCCCTGTCTGTCATATTCAGTTGCTATCTTTCTAAGCACTTCATTCGCTTTTACGCCCGGCCTGGTATTAGCAATAGCTGTCGTATTAACGTTAACTATCGCATCTCTTCTCGCCTCAAACCGATCATCGATTGGCCGGAAACTCACAAATCGCGTTATCGCAGCCATAAGCCCTCTGAATCTAGTTACAAGCACTAACATGACATACTCTTGTATACGCCTGTCTGTTGGCAGTGGGTGCCTGTATGAATAAGCCCTTTCATCAGCTCCCACCAGAACTACATTGGGTTCCAGTTCATTCCCCATACTCTTATACATCATCATTGCAGCAACTTCGAATTCGGACATTCCAGGCTCAACTGAGAAACAGACTTCCTCCATTACTTGTCCCGTACGCCGACCAAGCTCGCGATAGGTTTCGAGCTCAATCTCTGAAAGACGCATTCGCAATGGCTGGATCGATCCTTCCAACTCTGTATCCGTCACCCACTTGCCACCTGTAAGCTCCAACAACAGCTTCTGCCTGCTCAAACTATCATGCCATGGGTATTGCTTGGCTATGACAATGGCGCTATGAATCTCCTCAGTCATTAGCCTTTTGGTATCTATATTGTCGCCGATCAGGTAGACTTCATCTTCACAGATTAAGACATTACAGATTCCTTTAACTGCAAACAAGCCGATATGAGTACGCGCTCCATTTAGCAACCATGCCAAATTATGTTGCTCAGTAATAAGTAACGCATTGGCTCCCTCCGACTTGTATATCCCTCGCAATGCTTTTAGCTTGGCTCTCATATCATCCATCATAGAAGCACAACCTCACTAGAGTTCCAGTTCGCGCCGATGCAGATTCAGGTAAATTCATTTGCCCTCCCATCCCAGGCCGGGCTCTGAAGATTCTGCAAGACGCAGAATTCCTGCTTATACTCCGCTATACGCTGCAAATCCGCCGTCAACAGGCACGATGATTCCGTTAACAAACCTTGCCTCATCAGAAATCAGCCATAGAATCGTGCCGACGAGGTCGTCTGGAACGCCATAACGTCCCATAGGCGTATGCTCAATAATCCGCTTCCCGCGCGCAGTAGGTTTGTCAGTCTTCTCGTCCACAAGTAGGTAGTGATTCTGTTGCGTCAGCAAGAATCCAGGCGCTATAGCATTAACACGTATGTTCGGAGAATACTCTTGATTCATATAGACTGCCAACCACTGCGTAAAGTTATTGATTGCAGCCTTGGCAGCCGAATAGGCAATCGTTCTCGTAAGAGGTCTGAGCGATGCCATCGAAGAAAAATTGATGATGACGCCCTCACCTTTCTCAGCCATCGTCTTGCCAAAGACTTGTGTGGGCAGAATCGTGCCCATCAGATTTAGGTTCATTACCCACTGTATTGAGTCAGATGGCAAATCAAAGAATGTACGATCCTCGCTGGTTGTGGCTTCCTTCTTATTGCCTCCCGCTCCGTTGATTAGGATATCGATTGTACCGAATGCATCCGTTACTGCCTTTTCGGCCTTATTCAAAGAATCCATTGATAGAACATCGGCCTGTACGGCAATCGCCGTTCCGCCATTGGCAACAATATCGTCTGATACAGACTTTGCACTTTCTCCATCGATGTCGAGCACTGCGACTTTAACTCCCTCGGTAGCAAGAGCCTTTGACAAGGCACTGCAGATAATGCCACCCCCGCCTGTGACTACTGCCACCTGTCCATCAATGTTGAATCCTCGTCTCATACTGATCATGCCTCCATGTATAATGGCTTGTCTTGCTTTTGAATCACAGATTCAGAAAATCTCTTGCGTTCCCGTGCAACAGAAGTTCCACATCATTTCTGATGTCATCTGCTGTTACGGACCATCCTGTCTCAGCCAACCCCACATACTGTTCAGTCAGTACATGGCTCAATACCGCCCGGCTATGCCGCCATTTGTATATGAGTTGTTCAAACACTCTGGCATCAGAGTGCTGAGGAATGAAGCTAAGGCCAAGCATTTCAATGCGCATATTCGTAATTTCAGCGATTAGACTTGGGTTATTGAGGAACCACCAACATCCAAAAATCATGAGGTTAGGAAACTTGCGAGCGGATACACAGAGTTCGTGTTGGTTCTCGCGTGCAAGCATGGTTACCAAGAACTTGCACCTTGGGTTCTCCTCACAGAGGTGTTCAACTGCAACTATTGATGCTTTCCCTACACTATCCCCACCCAAACCCATTCGAGGGTTGACGCTCTTCTTTACGCCGATCATCAAGGCAAGCGGAATCCCCGTCTCGACACAATAGGGAATGATTACTTGCTCCAAGAGCACCCCACGGATTGACTCATCCGGATATTGGAAACTTGGAGGAAGGGAGACGGCAAAATAAACCGGCTTGATTGCATCAACGGAATCTCTAATGAAACGATCCGCTTCTCTCAAGGTTTGCGCAGAAGCATCCTGGCAAACATCGTATCCACGGGACTTAAGGATCTCCGCCGCTTCTGGCCAGGAATTGAGCAACACATCTAATCGAAGCGCAGCTCTAAAACGAGTATCCGCATCTTCGTCAGACGCCCAGTATTGGATCTCGCTCTCATCGAAAGGATCATTGGTCATCACAACCGATTCCACTCCAGCCAGCTTGAATACGGTATCTACTCGTTCTTCGAGACTGACATGCTCAAAGAACTCACGATAGCCATCCAAGGTATTGGCTTTGGCATCAAGCCCCAACGATGTGAGTGTTGTTATTATGCCTTTGCATGCCTCGCTTACCGGAGAGCGTTCAATGAATAGAGTTTTCCATACATGATTGGCCTGCTTTTCCTTGGTCATCCCGAAGAATTGACTCGGATCCATATCCAAAACACGCAGAGTCTCAACGGTCAGATAATGATAAGTCAGCAACTCATCAATTCCATGAAGCAGGCACTTTCCCCAACGGGGACGATATAAGTGCGTGTGAACATCTATTACAGGCGTCGTATCTACTGCCTCTTTGACTACATCCGGAATCAAATCCACAGTAAGTGGCATCAGCGTCGTCTCCTTTCTGCAGCCGTATGCCTTACCACAACCGCCAACTCCGCCCCGCAGATGCTACTATGTATTTAGTTGGTCTACAAGCTCTTAATCTTGGCAACTTCAGGGTTAACAATACCTTTCGGCATTCTGCCGTCAAACACATCGAGCAAGTTGCTGACTGCACGTCGCCCCATATTCTCAACGGCTTCCCTTGTATGAGCACCGATATGCGAAGTCAGCACCACATTGTCCAGTTCCACTAAGGGGCTTTTTGTTGGAGGTTCCTCTTCAAAAACGTCAAGCGCAGCTCCAGCCAATTTCTTTGTAGCCAAGGCAGAATAGAGAGCCTCTTCATCAACTATTCCACCACGGGATGTATTCACAAGAATGGCCGAGCTCTTGACCGTCTCAAATTGGTCATGTGATATTAGGTGATGGGTCTCTTCCGTCAATGGGACATGCACAGTTATATAGTCTGATTGCGACAGTAGTTCTGGCAAAGGAACATAGACTACGCCTACACTATCTGCCCATTTTCTGTCCTCCAGAATATCACAGCAGATCACATTCATCTTCAACCCCATGGCACGTTCAGCCACTTCTCGTCCTATATGCCCTGCCCCAACAACACCAAGAGTTTTCCCTTTTAGCTGCATCCCTACATACTTGTTCCAGGTCCCTTGGCGTATTCCACGATCAGAAGTGCAAATATGCCTGGATGCGCTTATCAAAAGGCCAATCGTCAGCTCTGCAACGGCGGTGCTGTTCGCCCCGGGCGTATTAGCAACGACTATTCCCTTGTTAGTGGCATAATCGATATCTATGTTGTTCAATCCGGCACCATATTTCGATATGACCTTCAAGTGCTGGGCGCGCTCGAGCACTTTCTTGCTCAGTGGATCCAGTCCTAATATCACACCATCTATCTCCGGAATAATCTGAATGAGCTCATCCTCTGTCAGCGTACGACCATACGGATTCCTTATAACCTTACATTTAGCATTTTTCAGCATTTCAAAGGGAACCGCATCTATCTGACCAAAAGTACGGGGCGTCACAAGAACAGTCTTGGGCATTTAAAGATCCTCCTAGTCATTCTCAGAGTGCGACACGTATAAGTGGCCCGAGAAACTGCAGAATCGCATTGTACCGCTTCAATTTTGGTACGCACGCACATAACTTCAATCAAAAATGAATCTCTTACTTAGAACCTCTTGGGCACTATGGCGTTTCTAGTTGCCTGGATATTCTTTACTGCTCCTTCCGAATCGCAGAGACATACTCCGATAAAAAGAGCATCTATTATCGCCAATTGCACAATCCGTGACGATGTGCTTTCCATGCGATACAAGGTCTCGTATGCGTAAGTCCCTAACTTGATGTCTAGCAGTCGGTCGATGGGTGACTTCTTGTGCTGCGTTATTCCAATCGTGGTAGCTCCCTGTTCCTTCGCCATCTCAAGTGCCTCGATGATATCTTTAGTGCTTCCGGAATGCGAGATAGCTACTACCACGTCATCCGGCGCTAAGAGAGCAGATCTCATAGCTTGAAGATGCGAATCGTTGTAGGCAATCACTGGCTTACCTGTTTTCATGAACTTGTGCGCGGCATCCATGGCAATTGGACCTGAACCGCCTAGGCCGTAGAATTGAATGGTTCTTGCACGTGAAAGCGCTTCGACTGCTCGCTCCAACTCCCCAACAGACAGTACATTGAAAGTAGAATCCAGGGCGCCCATAATTGCGGCTAGTACTTTCTCTACGATTTCACCCATTCCGTCATCTTCTACTATCTCTTCATGCACAGTTTGAATTGGCCTGACAGTATCCCTGGCCAAGTTGATCTTGAGCTCTTGAAACCCCCTAAGTCCGACTGTCTTGCACATCCGTACTATGGTTGCCTCACTAACGCCTATTCGTTCTGCCAATTCTGTAATGGGTAGATAGATAACTTCCTGAGGATGCGTCAGAACATAGTCGGCAACCTTCTGTTCAGATTCCCTGAACGCTTTCTTTCTCTCTCTTATCTTCTCCATGGTCTCCCCATTCTGCACCATGTATCACCTCAGATTGGATTGGATTGGACCTAATCGAATCGGGTAAGGTAGTGTCACGAGATCTCCCCGACGTCATCCCTCTCGCATCGCAGAACCGTGCGTACGGGCAACATACACGCCTCCTGGCGATCCTCAGTCGTTTCCTTCTAAGAGAAGGTACAAGATGCCGACCTCATATTATATGAGGTCAATCAGTCTAATCTCATTGAACCATGCATGAGGGAGCGCCATGTTGACTAAAGGACTTGCTGAGTTCCTCTACTTTGTCATGAAGATTTTCTTATACTCGGCCTTATAGCCCCGTCGACGGAGTGTCCTGTGTAGGCCTTTTCCGCTCCTACATTTACTTCATTCTTAATCCTCGCCGTATCCAGCCCATGAGCTCCTCCAGTAGCGTCTTACAGTTGTGTATCCTGAAAACAGTTAATCCATCCTCGGAGGAAACGGTTTAGATGTTTTACCATCTCTTCTATACCCATCCCGTGGTGACGCGGGGTCAGCCTGCCGGAATTATACATTTCTTCTCTTCATCCAGCTTGACAGCAGCCTTTATATAGCATCCTCCTCCCAGATTGACGTTCCTATTTCTTCAGCTGCTTATCCAGTTCGTCCAGGTCTATCCTACGTCCCAGTTCAGCAGAGAGGTAACTGGCATATGTCAGCTGCACAACTTGCTTACCTAGATCGCCATCGGAAATTGGCTCGCGGTCATAATAGACTGCTTCCACAAAATCCTGCATCTCCTGGGGGTAGCCACGCATCCAGTCTTCGTCAGGCGAAGGGAAGCTCCAACCGGCCTTTGTTTCAATCTTCTCTGAAATGTACTCGTCCCCGAATACCTCAGACGCTGGAGCAAATGCCTTGATTGCATCGTTTGCAGCCATGTCAACCTTGATCACACTGTTTGAAGTGCGAATCTCGAGTGTATTTACTATTCCTCCAAGGGTGATATCATTGCTCGTGACTACGCCCTTGGTTCCATCCTCGAAGTTAATGAGAACTGCTGCCCAATCTTCAACATCATGCCACTCATCAACGATCCACTTGCTCTTTGCCTTCTTGAAGGCCGGTGTATGCGTAATGGTGCCCATTTCGGCCATGACCGACTTCACGCCTATGGGCTTTCCATCTCTTATTTGTCCTTCGAAGTTCTTCAAATGAATTACCAGGCCAAGTGGATGCGACCCAAGCCTTAGCAGCGATCCGCCGCCAGAAAGCTTCCAATGGCGCGAATAGGGCGCATGTGAACCACTGTGGCTTTCCTCGGACCTGATATCCAAGATAGCGCTCCCGCCTTCCTTAAGGAGGCGTTTGGCCTTAGCGACAGGAGGAGCATATATAAAGTCCTCAGCGTAACAGAGCTTCACGTTATTGTCCTTGGCCGCCTGTAAGATTTCCTCAGCGTTCCTCATGGCGTTTTCGTACATCACCTTCTTGCTTACAGAACCCACTTCTACATCCTTGTCGGCAAGCTCTTCTCCAAAATATCCAGTCAGTGGTTTCTCGCAGATGATGTGCTTGCCAGCTTCTGCAGCATCAATACATACTTGCTTGTGGATAATGTTGGGAACACATACATCTATAATGTCAATTTCTTTGTCATCCAGCAGATGACGATAGTCCGTATAATAACGCGGTATCCCGAATTGCTCTGCGAAAGCCCTGACATTTTTCTCTGTACGTGAGGCTACCGCAGCCACCTCAACGGGAACTCCGACAACCCTGGTTAGTGCATTCATATGTAGGTGTGAAACGAATCCGCTACCCACAAGACCAATCTTGATTTTGCTCACCGCATGCTCTCCTTTCTTCGGTCTCTTTCATTACGGATACTTATTTATTACGGAGTTCCTACACCGAGCCAAACTCCTCCCTATTCACTACAGCCGCTATAGAGCCTGAGACGCTCCTAATCTATTGTCCGCCTTACCAATCTCAAGACATGGATGGAACGCTATATGTAAATCCCAATTACTGATTAACCATAATCCCAAACCACTGATTATATGTATTGTTGAAAATATTTTTCCACAGCTAACCGCGACTTTAAGTAAGTTATTCTCCAAGTATTCCTCAAATTCCTTCTGATGGATGATAATTTTTTCCCACACGACATTGTCACCAGAAGTTTGACGTTTTGTCTGACCGGTAGAACTGCAGTGCCCAACTGGCAGGAATTCCACAAGCCATAGAGTGTGACATGTAGTGAACCGGCCCAGAGACTGCGTGGAATTCCTGCATCAAATAGCCCCCGCCTTCACTAGGCGAGGGCTATTATGTATGCTAAAATGTTATCTCGAAGCTTTACTGGTCTCCGACAATGATCCATGAGTCTCTGGTGGATGTCGGATCCTTCATTTACTCTGAGAAACCCCGCACCAACGAAACATAAAATGCTTTATTGATCTGCTACTACTCACGGTTTCATAACAATTTTTAAAGGCTTTTCTGTTTCCATCAGATCACAGACTCTATTGATATCCCACAAGCTAAAGAGCTCCGGATGTATGACCGATTTAATCTTAAGCTTACCAAGCTTGTACCATTCTTCCATTAATACTTCATCGCGGCCACAAGACCCCTGTAATCCCTTAAGAGTCTTCTGATCCCGGACCACATTCCAGGGTGCAAAGCTGACATGCTTACCTTCAAAACCGCTGCCTCCCATTAATAACGTACCGCCGGGTGCAAGCATATCCAGACCCTGAGCAACGGCCTTCACATTACCGGTAGCTTCAACTACTATGTCGGCGCCTTTACCCTTCGAAAGCTCAAAGACTCGTTCGACCGCGTCTTCTTCATCAACGTTGATGGTCACATCAGCGCCTAATTCTTTAGCAATCTTCAGACGCGCTTCATCACTGTTCAGTCCGGTTATCGCCACCTTATTGGGTCCGGAGGCTAGGGCAGCCTGGAGCAAGCACAATCCGAATGGTCCCGGTCCAAGAATTACAATAAAGCTACCGGGCTCGGGAGGGGTGTCCCGAAAGGCGCGCACAGCCAGTGTGGCAATTTCGATCACTGGCCCTTCCTCGTCAGGAATAAAGTCCGGCATTCGAATTAAGGTGTCTTCACGAACAGCAATATATTCAGCGAAACAACCAGGGGAATCAATACCAATATGCACCCAATTCTTGCAGAAATGATACATCCCAATCCTGCAGCCGTAGCACTCGCCGCACCATTCGATCCAACCGCCGTAGACCCGGTCGCCCACCTTGAATCTTTGGGCTTTAGACCCGAGTTCCACGACTTCACCGCATAATTCATGCCCCAAGATTAGAGGATACTTTACCTTACCGTGTCGGCCCATAAAGGTATTGTTTCGGATGGCGACATCAGTACCGCATAGGCCGGCTGTGTTAACTTTAACCAACACCTGATCAGGTTTAACTTTCGGAATGTCGGTGTCAATAATTAGCAATTCTTTTGATTCATCTTTTTTCAGTACAGCTTTCATATGAAGCGTCCTCCTTAACAGAGTATATTTTATAGGCGGGAACCTACATCATCCCAAATAACCGAGGGAAAAACAACACCAAGTCAGGCACATTCAACCGGAGGGGTGATTAAGCCGATAGTAATGGTTAGAATCTGGAAGAGTGCGACAAGGTATCTTCAAAGGAATCAATTGCATCATGCCGATACAACCAATGGTGAAACCAACAGGCACCCCCAGCGCCAATAGTACAAATAGACTTACAACTAATTGTGTCACTGCGATTTCCCCCTTGTCCCTTGTTTAAATTGCTTAGAGAGACACAATTATCTACAACAACTTTCAGTGATTGTAAAAGCATAAAAAACGCGCCAAGCGGAACAGCCAGATAAACCCAGTCCATAGACATCCCAGGAAGCGAAGCCCAACTCTGTGGAATCAAGTGAATAGTCTGGCGTGCGCCATAATACAGTAGGCAGCTTACAAAGACCATTACAATTAAATAGACAATAATGTTGAGAATGTGTTGAGCTTTTTCGCTTTTAATTCTTTGTCTAACCGGATCAACGCAGACATGTCTCGATTCATAGAGTAAAACACTGGAATATTTTGATGTTGTATTTCTACTCAAGCATGGCAAATTCCTTCAAAATAGTAAAAAAAAATTTCATGATTCATGTTTTGGAATTATAAAAACAACTCAATCTAAGAAATCTCCTAATAAAACAAGGTTTAAATAAGAAAAAGAATTTACATCTGGAAATCTTTAGCTGCATAATTTGACCTATCACTGAAACTGTAAAAACGTAAGCATTGGATCGGGTAGGAGGCTGGTCGTTATTCAGCCGGCCGACCTCCAACCAGCACCGTACGTACAGTACGGTATACCGCGCTTCCAGATTTTACACCTACGAGGCAAGATAAAGCTCTTTAAGGCTAAGGCAACCGGCTTTCTTAAAGGCTTCATTCAGCATCGCCCGGGTTAATATCCAGCTGCCGGCTACGCGCCAGTAGCCTAGTCTTGTATTTGCCCATTGCCACGCCTGCCGGTCCGGTATCCCTGCCTTCTTCAGATTTTCGTACCTCGTCCGTACTCTCTTCCAACGCTTCCACGTTATCATTCTCAGCCGACGTCTCAACCATTGGTCGAGTGTTTCCATGAGTTGCTTCATATCCGCCAGTTTAAAGTAGTTGACCCAGCCACGTATTATGTGGTTGAGCTTCGCTTTACGGCTCTCGACACTCATCCCGCTGCTGCGCCCTGTCACTTCCCGAAGCTTGTCTTTTAGCTTCCTGACGCTTTTCGGGTGAACTCTCAGCCGTCCTTCTCCTCGGTAGATATAGAATCCGTATCCCAGAAATCTCACGTCTCTTATGTCTGCGACTTGTGTCTTCTCCCGGTTCACCTTAAGGAACAGTTTCCCTTCAATGTATGGGATGATGTTCTCCAGCGTCCTTTGCGTCGCTTTCCTGCTTCTGCAGAATATCATCATATCGTCTGCATAACGCACAGAACGGTGCCCCCGCCGTTCTAACTCATGGTCGCATTCGTTCAGCATAATATTTCCTAGAAGCGGGCTCAGTGGCCCTCCCTGTGGCACTCCATCCGGGCTCTCCTCAAAAGCCTCGTCATCCATCACTCCTGCTCTTAGGAATTTATGGATGAGGGAAACCACTCGTCCATCCTCTATCGTCTCCGATAGTATCTGGACAAGCTTGCTTTGATTCACCGTGTCAAAGTACTTCTCCAGGTCCATATCAACTACGTATTTGTAGCCGTCTGCAATGTTCCTTTGGCATTGTCTCAGTGCGTCATGAGCACTACGCCCGGGCCGGAATCCATAGCTGTTTTCTTGGAATTGCTCCTCATAGATAGGACTTAGTACCTGGCTGACCGCCTGTTGTATCATGCGGTCTACGACTGTTGGTATTCCAAGTTTGCGGGTTTTGCCGTTTTCTTTGGGTATTTCTACCCGCCTTGCCGGTTGAGGGCGATAGTTCCCGTTTCTGAGGGATTCCAGCATTTCGTCCCGGTGTTCCCCCATCCACGGCCCTAATTCATCCACCGTCATCCGGTCAATACCGCCCGCTCCATTGTTCCTTTTGACTTGCCTGTAAACCCGATTCATGTTCTTCGGGCTTAAGATTTCCTCCAACAGCACTCCTTCTTGCTCACTTGTGGCGGTGGTATCCGTTTCGGCCATCCTTGGTGACATGTACACTCCTCGATATCTTTCCTCTTCCGGAGTATCGTTCTCGAGATAGTCCCACAAAGTGAGTTGTCTGTGCTTTAATTCATCACTTTTGGTAGCCTTCATTGACCTCCACCTCATCCGGTTCAGCCCTTCCCATCCGCCTTCCGGCTTCCGTTACTATGGCTTCAGCTGACTTCTCACGATAAATCTTGTTTCAACGGGGCTTCATACTCCGCTTCCGCCCGTCCGTGAGACCTCCCGGGGTAAGACACTTCATCTTCGTTCCATTTACCTGACACATCTACACTCTCGGGTCCGGGTAACTTTTGGGTTTGGTTTGTTTTGCAACCTTGCCCCCTCGAAATGCCTTATATGTGGTTCGTGTTCCTCAGGCCGGAACTTTGCCGCAGGCTTCCTTCAGATTCCACCTCGCGATGGACACCCTTGCTCTTGGCTTGCACTTAGTTGTTACCTACCCGTCGAGGGGACTTTCACCCCCGTATGAAGCGCCATGCCCGGCGCACAAAGAAAACTTGTCTGTTGCCGCAGCCAAGCAGGACTGTTGACATGGGCGCAGACAGAACGCAATCTACGGAGCAATTCTAATTGATACGGGGGTTACCCTGCGGGTTACACTGCGCTTCATGTCGTCGTGGAAAACATCCATCTGGTATCCGCTACGGACATGAATTGTAGAGAGTCTGAGATGACGCAAAATACCAGGAGGCAACTAAAGAAATGGAAGACAGCGGGAATTCTCTGAATCAGGGAATGTTTATGTGTGACATAAATAAACATAATAGTACAAGTTGATAGGAGTCATAATTTCATGGGGTACGCCGAGAGCGTCGTAAATCCTTAGATGCTCGGGTTCGGGCGTCGAGCCTTTGCAGGTCTTCAATGGTTCCGTTATCTGCAGTCGGAAGAACTACCGTACCGCCTGGTGGCTTGAGAGGACATCGCAAACAGTCGCCCACGAGTCGTGTATCCCATTGTCACGAAATCAAGCAACGAATGTACCGTTGTGAAACTGCATACCAGTAAATAAAACATTCGTACAAAAACAAGAAGGATTTGGAAGTTTAGCGTCGAATGATTTAGGTTACTGAAGATGAGAGAAGGTCTGAACTCCGCGGAAGGTCCTACGGTAACTGTACATATGTGGCTATTCTCCCGGGTATAACCAGCGAAAACCCCATCGCAACAAATATCGCCCTCCAAAAATCAATGTCTTCACTATAGAGGAACCAGTTCCAACTAAGGCACCAGGATAACAAGATATAGAGAAAGGAGGCACAGATGCTTCAAGGAGTCAACCCTTAGAAAGCCAATTTTAAGGAGGGTTTACTATGCTTGTAATCAGTCAAGAGAATGTTGTCCTGCAAATGTCCCCAAACAATGTACCGGTAGCCCACGCTTCACCAGGAGACAGCATCGTTTTCCAGACGCTTGATTGTTTTAGTAACGAGATTGCCAGGGAAGATCAGCTCTTCAGTTCTGTAGGCTGGGATCGCATTAACCCGGCTACTGGCCCTTTGTACGTTGACGGGGCAAGAGTAGGGGATATCCTGCGAGTTGAAGTGCTGGATATCAAACTTGACACACAAGGCGTTATGACAACAGCACCCAACCATGGCGCATTAGGACACATCATAGACAAGGAAAAGACGAAGATTGTCCCTATTGTAGATGGAAAGGCGAAGTTTAATGACCGGATTGAACTCGACGTCAATCCAATGATAGGAGTTATTGGAACAGCACCGGAAAAAGATGAGATCCCCACTGGAACACCTGGCAAGCATGGCGGTAATATGGACTGCAAACGCATTGGTAAAGGTTCTGTTGTCTATTTATCTGTTAATGTTCCAGGCGCGTTATTGGCCATGGGGGATGTGCACGCTCTTATGGCCGACGGGGAGATTATCGTATGCGGTATCGAAATCGCTGCAGAAATCACAGTCAAGGTAGATGTCCTCACCGGATTATCCTTGCCTCTTCCCATGATAGTTCAGGGTGAGCATGTTATAACGATTGCATCTGGCGAGACACTGGACGAAGCTGCAATAATCGCTACAGAGATGATGTTGGATTTTGTTCGCCAGGCACTCGGCTTGGATATTCACGAAGCAGGTATGCTACTGTCAGTTGTAGGGGACCTTCGCATTTGTCAGATTGTCGATCCGTTGATGACGGTTCGCATGGAGTTCCCATTGTGGATACTCGACAAATATGGATGCCGAATGACATAGAAAAAGGAGAGTTGAGTTATGAACGATCAGAGATTAAGACGAGAACTCAGTCTCTTTACAATGATTGCTCTAGGGGCAGGCGCAGTTATCGGTGGATGGCTTGCTGAGGCGCCCTACTGGTTTTCGCTTACCGGTGCAGGCGCTGCATGGATTTTTCCGTGCCTCGGTGTTCTGCTGATTCCTGTGGGCCTTGCGTTTGCTGAACTTACGGCTCTTCTCCCCTTTGCATCGTCAATAGACGTTTGGACCTGTAATGCCCTTGGGCATAAGGTAGGTTGGGCATCTCAATGGATGATGTTTCTGGTTCAAGTTGTTGAGCCTCCCATGATGGCTTTCATTTTCCTTACAGCCATCAACTTCTTCGTCCCGATTCCCCCGCATCTGATGAAAGTCTTTGCAATAGCGATTGTGTTTCTTTGGTATATTCTCTCAAACTTCAGGATCGGTTTCACCGGGACACTGGCAAACATCTTCTTCTACTCCATGGTGATTATGTCATTGTTTGTGGCGTTCATGTTCTTTAGAAGTGACAGTTGGTCATTTGCAAATATCTCAGGCAGCGGTGGTTGGTTCCCGCTGGGAAGTAGAGGTATTTTCATTGCTATGGCCGTATTCTCTTTGAAGTTCATTGGCTTTGAATTGACGCCCACCCTTGCTGAAGAGATGAATTTCCCCATTAAAAACATATGGAAGGTTGTTATGGGGGCTTTATTCATCCCGGCAATCCTGTATTGCATCGTCGTGTTGGCAATCGGCGGAATGGCACCCTGGCACTCAATAGCAGATATGATCATGCCCGAGCCGGAAATTATAAGGAACGTGGGACTCCCGGCATTTGTCAGCTTCATTGCGATTATTTCAGGCCTTCTACATGCACTGACAACTCTCATGGGATTCTGGACGTCATCAGCCCGGGTAATCTATGGAGCAGCCCAGCTCAATCAATTACCAAAACAGCTCATGAAACTGAACAAACATGGGCAGCCCGTCATATGCAATCTGGTTGTGCTGTTCTTCGGTATCTTCTTCTGCCTGTTTACCGGCGACAATTGGGTGCAGTATATCTATGCTGTGTCCTGTATTGCTGCGGGATTAGTGTATGGGATTGTCTGTGTGGATGCAATAATCTTGCGCAATAGGTACCCACATTGGGAACGTCCCTTCGTTTCCCCCGGTGGCAACCTATTGTTCGGAATCGGCATATTAACGTCCGCATGGATTGTCGTGGGATCCTGTCTTGAGATGCCTCTTGGCGGTTATATTTCGCTAGCCATCTACCTTGCCATCGGCGCACTGATATTTGCAGTAATGAACTCCTTACGCAAAAAGAATCCTGAGGAGTATGCACTTATCACCCTTACGCCGGACGACGTCAAGAAAATGGCCTAAGTGTAGAATCCTAACGAGAAAGCATAGAAGTCTAAAGGACAAAAATGTAGAGAAAACAAAAACATGATTAAAGTCTGAAAAGAACGATAAGGGGATCAAGTAAGGGATAAATCGATCGGGTAGGAGGCTGGTCGTTAATCGGCCAGCCGACCTCCAACCAGCACCGTACGTACAGTTCGGTATACCGCGCTTCCAGATTTTACACCTACGAGGCAAGATAAAGCTCTTTAAGGCTAAGGCAACCGGCTTTCTTGAAGGCTTCATTCAGCATCGCCCGGGTTAATATCCAGCTGCCGGCTACGCGCCAGTAGCCTAGTCTTGTATTTGCCCATTGCCACGCCTGCCGGTCCGGTATCCCTGCCTTCTTCAGATTTTCGTACCTCGTCCGTACTCTCTTCCAACGCTTCCACGTTATCATTCTCAGCCGACGTCTCAACCATTGGTCGAGTGTTTCCATGAGTTGCTTCATATCCGCCAGTTTAAAGTAGTTGACCCAGCCACGTATTATGTGGTTGAGCTTCGCTTTACGGCTCTCGACACTCATCCCGCTGCTGCGCCCTGTCACTTCCCGAAGCTTGTCTTTTAGCTTCCTGACGCTTTTCGGGTGAACTCTCAGCCGTCCTTCTCCTCGGTAGATATAGAATCCGTATCCCAGAAATCTCACGTCTCTTATGTCTGCGACTTGTGTCTTCTCCCGGTTCACCTTAAGGAACAGTTTCCCTTCAATGTATGGGATGATGTTCTCCAGCGTCCTTTGCGTCGCTTTCCTGCTTCTGCAGAATATCATCATATCGTCTGCATAACGCACAGAACGGTGCCCCCGCCGTTCTAACTCATGGTCGCATTCGTTCAGCATGATATTTCCTAGAAGCGGGCTCAGTGGCCCTCCCTGTGGCACTCCCTCTGAGCTTTCCTCAAAAGCCCCGTCATCCCGTCAATACCGCCCGCTCCATTGTTCCTTTTGACTTGCCTGTAAGCCCGATTCATGTTCTTCGGGCTTAAGATTTCCTCCAACAGCACTCCTTCTTGCTCACTTGTGTCGGTGGTATCCGTTTCGGCCATCCTTGGTGACATGTACACTCCTCGATATCCTTCCTCTTCCGGAGTATCGTTCTCGAGATAGTCCCACAAAGTGAGTTGTCTGTGCTTTAATTCATCACTTTTGGTAGCCTTCATTGACCTCCACCTCATCCGGTTCAGCCCTTCCCATCCGCCTTCCGGCTTCCGTTACTATGGCTTCAGCTGACTTCTCACGATAAATCTTGTTTCAACGGGGCTTCATACTCCGCTTCCGCCCGTCCGTGAGACCTCCCGGGGTAATGCCGTTTTTCTGATTGTCAAAAGGCACTCTGAGCTGACATTAGCATTGTTTGCGAGCAGGTTCCTAGGATGCGGAGCCTGGCAGGACACCTTCAGCTTCGCGCTTCTCGACACCTGTCGAAGCGTTCCGCCAAACATATGGATACCACTATGCTCGTGCAGGATATTCCAGGTCATGAGGCGAAGATTAGATTTCAAATGCAAAGGAATTTGTCGGGGGGGGCAAAGCCGGTGTTCGGATATACCAAGCCTTACAGTCTTGACCTCACCGTCAGACAAAATATTCACTATAAAGCTCACTATTGCGGCCTATGCTTCGCCCTTTCAAAGTACTACGGACTGCCCTTTAGGGCATGCACTAACTTCGACTCCGCATTGCTAACGTTGATTATATCCGCTCAATGGCCAGAGCCGCCATTATTTCGAGAAGTCTTCTGCCCCATAGGTTCTCACAAGAAGTACTACGTCATTGACAGTGATGAGCTCTTCATGAAACTGGGTTCCGCTTTCACAGTTGTCATGATGGATTTGAAAACCCAAGACTCCCTGGAAGACGGTGTCCGCATGGCCAGGATTCCCCGATTCATCTGTGGACAAGCCTTTGCCCGCGCCAGGAGTACCCTACACGAAAACCTATTTGACACATCCTCACTCATTAACATCCAGGAATACCAGAAGGAACTGGAATCTGCCGCTGTCGGGAGCAAGTCCCGCGTCTCTTTTGATGAACTGGCTGCGCCAACGGGACAAGGCCTTGCTAAGGTCTTTGAATATACTGCCACCCTATGCGGACTTCCGGGCAACGCCAAACCCCTCCGACAAATAGGCAATGCAGTAGGGAAAATGATCTATGCTACAGATTGCCTTGAAGACCTAAAGAAGGACATCTCGAAACACCGTTTCAATGCGCTTGAGACTTGCTCCATGGTGATTCCGAACCCGCCGACTATAACAGCTCAAGCATTCGAAGGGCTGAAGTACCTATCAAACCGGTGCCAGGCTGAAATCGCCTACGCCTTAAAACAACTGGAGCTCCTCCGCTACCGTCCGATAATTGAAAATATCCTCTTAACATCCTTAGGGCTTTATTTATCTAAATTCCTGACTTCCCAGTCGGCTGAGGCATCAACATCAAATCATGATAGGACCGGTGATATCCATGAGAATCGAGCCTCTTGAAATAGTGCTGTATAGTGACGAGCTTGAAGGCGCCTTAAAGAACATTGATATGCCACAGAACATCAGGGTGCGCACAGCCCGTTTCGAACCGGGAGAACTCGTAGTTGACGTATCGCTTTTCGGACCTGTACCGCTCTACCCTACATTTCGAGTATCTGTAGTTCAAGCTAAAGGCAGAACCATCTCACTTAAGGTGACTGCCCCCCTTGCGTCCCATCTGATTAATACCCTTATGTCAAAAATGGGATCTCACCTTCCACCCGGCGTAAGCTACCTGGGCAACGGAATAATAAGCCTTGACGTCCCGGAGTTTTCAAACGGGGCTATCAGTTCAATTGATATAGAAGGTATTCGATTCCAGGATGACTATGCGGTAATGGCTATAAAGGCGATAGATCTGAATATCTTGGCCATGTCCGATACAGGAGCGGTCAACCGGATGAAATCAGTTTAAGAAGTCTCAGGCCGATATGGTAGGCAGGACGGTTCACCACATATATCATTACGCCATATCCCATTCCGACTGTGGGCACTATCAGCCGGCTCCACTTGACAGCCAGAGCGCTTAGGCCATCTCGTGACATACCCGCCCACATCCGGAAGTTCCGGAGAGCGCTATAGTTCGCTGACGCCATTAGCTTTACGACATCCCCTACCGTAACATTCATTAGTAGGCCTATTGCCCACACATTTGCAGTAAATGTTACGGCATAGGTAAAGAGAAACACGATCCACCACGTTCGACGGTTCATGCCCTCCAGTGCCGCTCCCGGCCTGTTAGGCTTCTCACAGTCACCGCGCATAGGCAACATCAACGCGACCGGTGTAACCAGGAAAAGGCACGTGGCCAACTTCGCCGGCCCAAAAGTCATACCCACTATCAAGTTGAGGCATAGAGCCACACCTAAGGCCCAACGCATTCCGTGCATAGTTCCGATAATTGCGATAAAGCTGGCGCTCATGTAGTTAAAATACGCCCCGATGCCGGGCATCGGCGTAAACACCCACCAGACTATAGCACATAGGGCTAGAGCGATAGCTGATTCGGTCAGAGGCTTTGCCCTATATCCAGCCTTCATTATCTCGGTGAGGCCTCCAAAACCACGATTCAAACATCTCCATGCCAACAGATTCAAGCGCCTGTTTCTCGAGGCTTGTAGGAAACACTGACAACGCATTAAGCGCTTCGGACCTGAACTTACCCAAGATGCTGTCAAGCCACAATCGTACCTGACCTTCTTTCATAAGCCTGGTTAGCTCGATCTCAGCGAGCTTCTTCCCTTCCCCGCCTTTTTGAGCCAGTTGGCACAGGTTCTCAAAGCGTTCCTTGCCAAGATACATCGCCAGACCGACTATTGGGAGCCCTACCCGCCGTCCTACAAGATCACTTAGCGAATCGCCTTTTACGTCCGAATCGAACCCGGATAGGTTATTAATATCATTTGCTGTCTGGAAGATAATCCCGATTAACCTTCCGTATTTCGCAAGCGCGTTGACTTCAAACACATTGCCCCCGCCAAGCACTGCACCTATAGCCAATGACTGCTCTATGAGCGAAGCGGTTTTGCCTATGAGGACCCTCTCAACCCGATCCAAAGTGGGAATACCTTCGCACTCCACAAGTTCCAGCAATTCGCCGCTGCACATGTCATAATGCGCGGCTGTAAAGCGGCGCCTCACCTCTCGCCAAACCTCAAGAGGCACATATTCTTCCAAGTCATTTATCACAAGATATGCCCGGGCAACAAGAAAATCGCCCATGATGACGGCTTTTTCGGTTCCGTAAACATGGTGAAACGAAGATTCCCCACGCCGTAAGGTGTCTCCGTCAATTAAGTCATCATGGATCAAAGAGGCTTTATGGAGGAGTTCCAAGGCAACAGCAGCAGGTATCAAGGCTTTCTCCGCCCCTCCGCCGCACATCGTGTGTGCAATATGCGCCAGGCACGGTCGAAACCTCATTCCGCTGCCGACTGCAGTTAAGTACATTTTTTCAAACTCGGGCTCCAGGTCCGGACACTTTATAAGCTGCTGCTCAACTTCGTGTACGACACCGGAAAGGCACTCCTCATAGAGCGTGCGGGTATCCATTACACTACCTCTACATCCTTCATAGTCTCACGCTTCTCCTCAACTTCCGTGTTGGAAAGCCTTCCTGTCTGGGTCACCTGTAACGATTTTGACAGGCCGGTGGCAGGGTCGGAAATGGTAGCGTGCATTATCATGTTGGAGTCATACTCATAGACAACATCAATCGGATAACCGCGAGGCTTAGGCCCATCCAGGTTAATCACTGCCTTACCTATCTCAGTGCAGTTGGCAGGATCCCTATCCTCGCCTTGCAGGACCACCATCTCCACTATACTCTGGCCATCATCATCCACATAGCAAGTCCTTTTCCGTGACACAGGAATTGGGGTATTCTTGGGGATTATTATCTCATTTATGTCCTCACGGGTCTTAGAATCCACTAAAAGTATGCCATAGCTGTGACTTGTCACATCCTCAATCTTCGTGTCGCGGAGTCTTCGCCCTGTCTCAGTTAGAATAACCTCCGGGTCCCCCCTCCCGGCCAGTATTATCCCTGCATAAATTGCAGCCCCATGGGCTATTGCTTCATCAGGGTTAATACTTAGCGTAGGGTCTTTCCCTGAGATCCCGGTAATCAGTTGATGCACGGCGGGCATTCTCGTCATGCCCCCTACCAGCAGCACCTGGTCTATATCCTTCCATGTAAGCTCCGCTGACTGTAGGACTGACTCAAGCAAAAGCTCGGATCTGCTCAAAAGATCAGCGGTCATCTCCTCAAATTGCCCCCTGGAAAGCTCCACTGTATGACGTTTCCCCTCTGCGCTGATGGTTATCTTCGCAGATTCCCGAGTGGACAGGGTCTTCTTGGCAGCCTCCGCCCTCTGACGCAGATCCTGTAATGCCTCTAGATCTTCCAGGAGATCCAAGCCATGCTCACGCTCAAATTCCTGAGCGCAGTGCATGATGATACGATCATCAAAATCCTTCCCGCCTAACTGGTGATCACCGTCTGTAGCAACTACCCTGACTTTTCCCTCTTGAACTTCGATAACAGTTACATCAAAGGTTCCTCCGCCGAGGTCATAGACGATAATGCGCCGGTTTGTATCAGGGTTACTCATGCCGTAGGCAAGTGCAGCTGCTGTCGGTTCATTTATGATCGCAAGGACATTGAGGCCTGCGATTTTGCCCGCATCTATCGTAGCCTGCCGCCTGGCATCATCAAAATACGCAGGGACTGTTATTACTGCGCCGGGAAGCTCTGTCCCAAGTAAAGTCTCTGCATCTTTCACCAGTTTCTTGATGATCATCGCTGAGAGGTCTTCAGGATGAAACCTGCGCTCGCCGTGGATAAATACGTAATCAGGGCTTCCCATTTGCCTCTTTATGAATTCAACTACATTCTCGGGATCAGCCACAGCGCTGTTCTTTGCCACTGTACCGACGGTGACTTCGTTTTCCGCATCCAGCATAATCACAGACGGGGTGATCCGCTCTCCTTCGCCGTTAGGGACTATCTCAGGCTTGCCATAATCATTCAGTACAGCAAGGCATGAAAACGTAGTCCCAAGATCTATGCCTACTGCTTTCATCCGGTGTCACACCTCCACCCGAATAACCTCTCATAAGGCCTTGTTTGCTCTTGCTATCAGTTCCAGCATTCGTTCCGCTTCCTGTCTCTTTTCAAGATCGGGATGATTGATTCTTGCCCGGTAAGTATTGTACTTCTCCATTAACATCAGCTTCTTCCGTTCATTGCTTGCGGACGCCGGAATTCCAAGTTGGCTCCATATTGCGCTGTCCATCTTTTGCTGCGACTTAGGACGAGGAGACGCCTCAGGTTTTCTCGGACTCGAGCGAGTTTGCTCCTTCGAGGAACGCTGCCTACCGGAGACAGGAAGAGCGAATGTCAGCACTTTCTCCTTCCGTTCAAGAAGCTGTTGTCCGAGATAGACTCCTACATTGCAGTAACCATTGGGAACCCGGGAAGAATCGAGCTTAAACGCTTCATAAGGCATAAACATGGTAAAATCATCATTCTGACTGTTTACATACGGGGGAATAAAGTCCTCAGCGACACATGCAAAACCCTTGGCGTCCGTGTAATCATATAGCGCCCCTCGTATAGGCGCACCATTGGCATAATAGAACCAATAGATAATAGTTACCTTAGTGCCGGCAACAGAGGGTTGGTAGTTCATTATGCTCACCGAGCAATGAATCGCGAGGCCTCGCTTACCGCCGACCAAGGCATTATCTTCGCCCCAGGCTCCATGTATTTTCGCGGTTGTCATCCAGCGCTCTCCCACTTTTCTATTAGTCCACTGACATACTGTCCATTAGTCGCTTCTTTTCTGTCACTTCAGAATCGGTCAGCCTGCCCCTTTGCGATATATGCAGTTCAGCGCGCCTCCCGGTTTTCTTGTCTTCTATATAGGCGTGTACCATCATGTTAGCATCGTACTCATAAGTCACTTGTACAGGATAGTTCTTAGGCTTCGGCTTCTCAAACTCAAGCACTGTTTGACCTATAGTGACGCAGTTCTCCGGATCCCTGTCCTCGCCCTGAAGAACTACAAAGTCCACGCGCTCCTGGTTGTGGGATATGGTGACAAAGTTGTCAACTACCCTGGTGGGAATAGGGGTGTTCTTAGCAATCATGATTTGGTTGTACAGCTCGTGTGTAATCGGCTCAGCCAGAATAATGCCGAATGAGTGTGATGTCACATCTCGGATTTCGGTATTCGCAAGCCTTCGCCCTTCCGCAGTCTGAAGAATACGGGTGTCCCCTTTCTGCGCCATGATGATTCCTGCCTGAATAGCAGCGCCGATAGCGACAGCCTCATCAGGGTTTATCGCCTGACTCGGTGTTTTCCCTGACATAGAGCTCAGCGTATCGTATACCATAGGCATCCTTGTGGAGCCTCCCACTAAAAGGATGGTATCTATATCAGACCATGAAATCTTCGCGCTTGCCATGACTGATTCAACCAGGAGCTGAGTCCGCTGAAGCAGATGTCCGCACATCTCTTCGAACCGGTCTCGTGTCAGCTCGCAAGTCAAACGCTTACCTTCGGCGCTTATGCTGATCTTGGCAGATGTAAGAGTCGAAAGTGTCTTCTTTGCGGCTTCCGCGCGCTGCCTAAGATCCATTTGGACTTCCAGAGTCTCCAGAAGATCCACTCCGTGCTCTGCCTTAAACGCTTCATTAACGTAAATCATGATTTGATCATCAAAGTCATTCCCGCCTAGCTTATGATCGCCGTCAGTGGCAACGACCTTTATCTCGCCGCGTGATACGTCCATGATCGTAACGTCAAAAGTCCCCCCGCCAAGGTCATACACCATAATTCTCTGATTCAACGCCTTATCACTAAGCCCGTAAGCTAACGCTGCCGCTGTGGGCTCATTGATTATCCTAAGAACGTTAAGACCTGCAATCTTTCCCGCATTCAATGTGGCCTGCCTACGCACGTCGTCGAAATATGCGGGAACTGTAATGACTGCATCGGTTATAGGCTCACCAAGGAGAGTCTCCGCGTCTTTCACAAGCTTCTTTAGAATAAAGGCTGAGATATCTTCAGGTCCGTACTCATTGTCGCCATGGAGAAACATAAAGTCTGCATTCCCCATCTGACGCTTGATGAATTCCACCACATTGTAAGGCTCGCTGATAGCAGCGTTCTTCGCCACTCGGCCCACAACAACGGAATCGCCCTCGTCAAAGTACACGACAGACGGAGTTGTTCGTTCACCTTCTGCGTTAGGCACAATCTCCGCCTTACCGTATTCATTCAACACTGCCAGAGCGGAAAAAGTTGTTCCAAGATCAATCCCTACCGCGCGTCCCATCTATTCACCCACCCCTTCTTCACCTCTCCAACGAGCGACTACAACTGTCTCATGCCTGAGAATCGCATTCCCCTTAATAAAACCGGCTTTTACGACTCTCACTACTTTTCCGTCGCTGTCCGGGCTTTCGGCAGGTTCAACTTTAAGCGCCCGCTGAAGTTGCGGGTTAAAGGTATCCCCGTCTACGATAATACGTTCAATACCGCGCCGATAAAGAACCTCGAGTATCTCTTCAATCACATACCCTAGGCATTCACGGGCAACCTTATTTTCCGGCGCCTGCACATCATCACGTTGGACATAGCTTTTGACGTTGTCATAAAGCAAAAAAAGGTCGTTATATACCTCTTTCATACGCCTTTCAACAAAGTCGTTCTTGAACATGTCAAGTTCTTCGTAAAGCTTGGAGAAGGCCTTTTCCTTTTGCTCATCGTACTGGATCTTTTCGCTGAACATAGCGGCGAGGTTGTCTAGTTTTTGACAAACGCAAGGGATTATCGTATCAACCGGTTCAGCTATCTCCTCATCCAAGGCGCTGTCAGGGATATCCACTGAAATTCTCCTTTCGGGAAAGTAGTTGACCCGTCTATTACATCCGGCTACATGATTGGCAAATCAGGTAAAAACATATACCCTGTGCGCATTGTTCACCGGTATCGCCGGAGCATGGGTTACAGTCTTGTCCTGTACTAGGAGTAGGACTCGGTGTAGGGCGCGGCGTGTCGTCTCCGGGGTCAGCAGGCCTCCACCCACCCATAGCAAGTATGAAGGACTCGAGCGCTCCCACTTCAAGAAGCAGTTCTTCCGCCTCACAAAGCGCAGAATGGCTTCTTAAGTACATACCTTCTTGGTCTTCATAAAAGGCTTCCATAAGCAACTTGTAAATTCGCTGACCCATACTGTGATTTGGAAGACCGGATATGAAATCCTTGAGCTTTGCGCTCCAAGATGCGGGACTGCATTTGAAGTTCTCCCAGAGAATAGGGCCCATCATCGTAGTAGGCGCGTCGCATGTCACAGCGCTATCCCCTTTGGATGTTATAAAGAGTAAAATAAATCTGATGGTTACTTGGTAGTCACGTCATCTCTTGCAAGTGGAATCCAACAAATGTTGTTATGCACCAAAACGCGCATAACACTTGTCGTGTAGAATAGTCTCAGCACTCTATATTCGAGTTTACTCAGCAATTTCCTGCCTATCATAGGGTTTAATGGAAACTATGTCATATTTTGTGGATTTGTGCTTAGCACCACCGAAGCACGCAAGTCATGATATCATGGCGTGGCTGAAAAAGGCCTTCCGGGACACAAGACTCGCTTTGCAAGGCATAGTATTCATAGTTTTGCTGTCTGTCGGATTTTGCGTCTTCGACGAAGAGTTCCTGCATGTAGCTATTATCTATCCACGTGGTATGTCCGTCCTTGTCAGTAGTGGATAAACAATGGTATGTATGGCCGATTGAGCATACAACATAGCCGTTGCTTGCAAGCTCGTGGTAGAGTGATTAGTCAACCGCTCCGACTACGGCCAATACAAGCAGCGAGACAGCGAGAGTCTGGTAGAGAAAGTAGACGGGGCCATGACGGCCCCCTACTTCATTATGGTCATGTAATATCCCTGAAGCTGGGATGGGATATCGCCGAGGTAAAAGACCGTGTTTTCAAAGGTGCCGATATAGTCTTCCCCTAGCATTTGGTTTAGGTGAGAGCGCATGGTGAATTGCGGGAGCTTTCCGATTATCCTCTCACCGTCAAAGAGGAAGCTGACCTGGACAGGGGCGGCAAAGCTGCCGTCTGGGGTGAAGTCTCCACCGGAACTTATCACTACCAGGATGGCAGGCTGCCCATTCAGGGCTTTTGTCAGGTCTTGGGAATCAGTCCTAAAGCGCAAGGGGACTGTGGAGAGAGACGGCATATCGTCGCAGGCGCCTGATGCGGAACCTGTGTGCGGCAGATTGTAAAGCTCGGCAGTCTTCTTGTCTGTGAAAACGCTGACCGGCTTTCCGTCTTCAATCAGGACGTAGCGATCCTCCGGGAGGACGACGCCTTCCATGTCGAAGAAAGCCCCGGGTTCGTACAGGGGATTTCTGTTTTGCTCTAAAGTGACTTTTTCATTGAATAACTGCTCCCCCAGCTTGCCTGTGAAAATGGAGCTGCCGGTGGCAAAACGTTCACCGTTTAGGGATTTGTTCAGGAAGCCCAGGAGGTTGTCAGGCGTCAAGGTGAACACAGGCAACACTTCCCCTTCCGGCAAGGCCACCGGGTTGCGGTATGCCTCGAGGTAGGAGCGGTTAAATGCCCAAAACTTATCCAGGTCAAACTGACGGCAGACGCACATGATGAGGCCATCAAATAGATTGGCAGACTTCTTCTCTCTAAGGATCAGTCCCAGGGCGAAGTAAGCATCTTTGTATTCCAGATCCAGTCCTTCACTATTACGCATCTCTTTTGTAATTTCATTTGCGGAAACGGTCTCGCTGAAGTCAAAATCCGAATACTCCTTACTAAGGGTTTCCAGGACGGATTCTGTGATAGACATAAGTTCCTCAGCACTCATGGGGTTGTTGTTATAACTGCGGTGGTCCTTCCTGTCTTTTGATAAGGGATAGGGATAAGAAATGCCGGTGCCTAAGTTCCGGACTGCATTTTCCACAAGCTTATCCTCTGCCACCTCGCCAATTGCCCCGGAAATACCAATCTTCCCGTCTGCAAACACCCGTACACCCTTTTTTGCGATATCCTTGGTACGCACAGCATTGATCCGGGTGTTTTGGATCTTGGCTGCAGTTTCCTTTTCGCGAATGGTGATTGATTCTTGTTTCATTCTTCTCCCCCCCTCACTGAACCTTAAGTTTCTTGACCCTGGTGTATGGGCCGCCAAATCCAACAGGCAGAGGCCACTGTTCCATCTTGCCGCATCCGCCGCCGACAAAGCTAACAAGCTCAAACTCTTCGCTGACTGCGTCTACGTCTGCCAAAGTGGTAAATACATTGCCTGTAACAACCGAGACCTTGACAGGCTTGGTAATCTTGCCGTTTTCGATTTTGTATGCCCGGGCCGGGGCCAAGGTAAATGTGGACATGCCGGAACCGTGTTTAATTGTCTCCACGTAAATACCGTTATTCATCTCAGAGATAATGTCCTTGAGAGGTCTTTCGCCCTTTTCAATGTAAGTTGTGGTCATACGCACAATCGGCTCAAACTCAAAGTTCATGGCTCTGGCATTGCCGGTTAAGGATTCTCCCAATTGAGCGGCCGTGGCTATACTGTGCAAGCGTCCGCTGAGGATACCGTTGGTGATGATATATGTTTTCCTGCCTTTGGTGCCTTCGTCATCGTAGGGAACGTACCCGTTGCCGAGGACGGTGCCGTCGTCGATGATTGTAAGCAGATCCTTACCGATCCTCTTGCCCAGGGCCCATTCGGCTTTCATGGTCTCATCCCCCACCATGAAGTCGGACTCGCTCTTGTGGCCGAAACTTTCATGGGTGAACACCCCGGTTGCTTCCGGACTAAGCAGGACAGGATACTCACCGGGAATCACAGGCTCGGCGTCCCTTGTAAAGGTAACACTCTTGTCGAACTCGGTTTGGAAGAAATCCTCCAGGTTCAGAAGATCCTCAAAGAATACGCCGGCCCTGGTTGCACTGGTCTGGTTCTTGTTCTCCCCGGAGGCAAGTTCCAAGTTAATGCGGATTCCGCAAGTCTGCTTATCAAAGGTGACGCGAGTACCCTTGGATGTGTAGATAGACTTAACGGTCTTGTTATCCACATAGAAGGATGAATGGTGAACTATTACCGGGTCTCGTATGAGGGCCAGATAGCTTTCCAGCAAGTCTTGTTTTTCCTCAACAGGTATGTCGGTTACTGATTCCTTATCATATTGCAAGATTCTGTCTTGGTTTACTTCAAAAGCTTTGACAATAGGATGCTCAAGGATATCCGGATTCGCGGCGGCCATTTCAGCTAAGGTATCGATTTGAGCCTGGATACCGTCGATATCCGTGGTGGAGCTGTAGTACCAGCGCCTGCCGTCAAATACCCGGATGAATGCACCCTTGTTGTTGCGAATCTTGTGTTCCTCGAGGGTCAGTTTCTTAAAACCTATCTTTGTATCAAAAGTCTCTTCGATGCGAACATCAACATACAATCCTTTCGGGAACTTATACATCCTGCGCCTCCTTTTTGCACCTTAGCATTAAAATAGTTAATCAGAGGTTCAATTTTTCCATAATATCAAAGACTGCGGGCTTAAGCCTAAAGTCCATCTAACGAAATCTCCAATTTCCCGGATATGAAAGTGATAACATGTTCTGCATCGTCTATCGCCTGCCACATGTCGCTTTCAGTGAGTTCAATTCCCAGACCGTATCCAATATAGCTTGCTTGATAGTTTCGAGCTCTCGACGAGCTGCCGGATCCATGAAAACGCCCCTCCCTTCCCTACCGTTACCGGCGAAACAGCTGCTCTCAGGCTTTGGGGCTACAGTGCATCTCTGATTTTGCCATGAAAAATTGCTTTTCGAGTTTCGGCATCCAAACTCTGTGATAGTTCATTGGCTCTCCTCTTTCACAATCGTAATCACATCATTTCGTGCATGTTCCCGGGGTAAGACATAAAGTCCTGGTATTCTTCAGTATTCTCATCTATATAGACCCCTTCCTCAACTTCCATCGTTCCTCTTGGAATGCGTTTATTCATGGCCTTTTCTATCCTCTGCAGTATTTTCTCTTTTCGGTCGCGGAAAAAGCTTGCAAAGTCATCCGCGTACAACAATTCTGGTGAAAGGACATGGGACTTTAGGATATCTTGAAACTCCTCGTCGTTTACCCCGGCATGTCGTTGAATTCTGGCCAGATATCTGCTTGGAGCCTCACCGCTTACAATACGATTAGTACGCTGTGATAAAGGGGTCTTATTAATGATACAATTGTAATCATCCTTGCTGATACCATTTTTTTCACACCAGGCCACAGGAAAAATATGATGGATGTCGATTGACTCGGAAAAATAGGTACTAAAATCAATCCTTGTGGCTGAAAGCCAGTCTTGCGTTCCATCATCCATAAGCAATGCGTAAATCCCTTTATAAGCAGCGCTATTCCTGGTTCTCAGAGTATGCAGCCGAGATGGAGAAAAATTCGAATCATAAATAGTTTTAGGTTCGGGGCCATTGTTTTCAATCCAATCAACTACCTGAGGTAAATCGAGAGCATAACGAGTTTCATTTGCAGAGCCATAGAGCTCACCAAAAACGCCACACCAGAACCACTGCATTAACTTCTTTTTGTAACCTATATTATCAATTTTGTCGCCTAGAACAGCCAAAATCGCAGCCATTGGTATTAATTGGGTGTTATACGGTAAATCCCGAGCAGTGAAGATATGGTTTTCAAAAAGCATTTTAGAAGCTCTTATGAAACCTTGCACGATAGGATCTCTATGTTTTTGATAGTCCTGAAGTGATAGATTAAGTACATCCTTTCGTTTGCAGCTAACAGCCGGCAGATCCTCGTCGGGAATATCCTGTTGTGCTTGGTTTAGTTTATGGTTATAAGTGTTCAGCAATGTAATGGCTTGTATGACATCTGTATTACTAACATTGGAAAGCAATTTGTAATTTCTGAACTCCTCTTTTATCTTCTGCCAATCTGTTTTCAAGTCAAACTCATCAGCGGCAAAAGTTGCGGTCAGCAATTCAAAGACATTAAGAGGCACCCCGCCGGTATTCACCTTTTCAAAGACCTGACACACTGCTTCCTTAGGATTTTCTTTTTTCATAATAATTACTGGAAGCATGTATTGATTGAAACAATTGATGATCTTGGCCTCAAACTTGTCCCAGAATATGGACTTATCTTGGTTGTGCCGCCAATATGTATTATATTCTCGTCTCCATATGCTGTAATCATCTATCATGTTAACCGGATACATTAGATTCTCAAATTCGAATTCTTTTTCTGACAAATCAAGCACAACGCGTCGCCCGAAATCTTCGGTAATTTGCTTCTTTTCATTAATTGATACTATTGCCTCTTCAAGATCATAATTGTCGTCCATGGCTTTAACCATATCGATATAATACCAGCGTTTGATTTCATAATTCTTCTCATTTCTAGTCGTGACTATTTCGTTCGTTACAATTGTTTGGTAAAGTGAAGTAATCCGCTGCTGTCCGTCAAGTATAAGTAGTTCGGGCTTTACTTCGTTTTCAAGTTTTACGCCTTCTATAGGCTTTGTCTTAAATCTCACGTTTTCATTACCAGTCTCAAGAAGCATAACGGCGCCGATAGGAAACGCTTTTCCGACACTAGCTAAAATTCCCCTTATGCGGTCGTCATCCCAGATCCATCCTCGCTGGAAGTCCGGCAATTGGATTTTTCCTCTGTCAACATCCTTTAGTATTTCGAATAGATTTCTCTTGGTTGAATCAAAGGTCTCCACACCTATCATCAATTATCACCGACTTTCTCACAAGAGTACACTGCATCTCTGAATTGCTTCCGGATCAGTTGGACTGTATAATGTACGCCCAATTCCCCAACAAGACAAATCAATGATTCCAGGAAACTGAGGGCTTACCATTAGCCTTCTTTGCATTTACAGCTTGAGCCAAATAGTAGCTTCGTGGCTGTTTTAGACATAGCGCTCCGGTTGTATGATGGTCTAGTATGAAATGTGGTTAGAGTCTCAGTGGATATCCGGTTCGGACATTACCGGGCAAGGATTGCACAAACCCACAATATGGGTAGAACCGTCAAGTCAGATGATAAATTGTAACATCTGGCCAATGTTCCTTTAGAGTCTCTGCTATTAGCCGGCGGTGGCAATGGTCCGGTTCAGCTTCACTGCAAAGAAGACAGGCACTTTCAAAGAAGGCCTTGTGCAAGTCCCGAGGAATATTCCGTTCGACCAATAGCGTGGTAAACTTAGATACGTATTCGTCCCAGTCCTTGTTGTCACGATATGACTTTAGGATTTCATCGGTTGGGGCTAATTGCGGCAGATGAACATACCCGCAATCAATTAAATTGCTGAGAAAAAACTCCAAATCCTTCTTCTTGGCAAAGCCGGCCAGTTGCCCGTATGGCCGAAGGCGAACGTCTATAACTCGCTTAACTTCGTTATCTTTGAGAAGAGTAAAAAACCTCTCAGCTGATTTACCCGCAAACCCAATAGTGTAAAGCTTCATATGCTAAAATCCTCCATCTAGAACAGAGAAAGTTGCTCGCATTTCTTCTTTTTATACAATCCTGAATCATCGACAAGGTGACCATCCCCGTTCCCGCTGTTGAGTAGGTCTCCAGCCCCATAAGGTCGTTTAGCGACTTCAACCTTGTCCACATCTTTCATTTGACGATCATCTGTGTAATTAAGGCCAAACTCGGGGTTTTCCAAGTTTCCGTTTGCCCTGATATGAATGACTTTGACGCCCTCTGCAGCTAATGATTGGCTTATAAGGTGGTGCCGGTGGCATTTGTTTGGATCCTCCTCACTACACATCAGAACAACTTTCTTGTGCCGTCCAATCTCAATTGCTGCCTTCAGCCCCTCTTTGAACCAGTCCTTGCCCGCCATAACATTGTAGTCAGGCGTCCTTTTCTTCCTGTCAGAATCACAGACATAACAGTCTGAATCTTTGGGATACCCGCCAAGGGTATCTCCCATGAAAACATACTCTATACCCTCTTTTCTCAGGGTGCGTTCTAAGTTCGGCCTGTTAAAATGCGGTACGTATGAGCTAAACGGCCTAGTCCTAATATCTATTACCGTCTCAATTGCACTGGACTTCAAGAGTTCAATTAGGCGGTCTATGGAAAGATTACTATGTCCGATTGTATAGATTATCAGCTCTTTTTTCTGAGCCGTTTTCTGCACACGGCCGGTTTCAGGAATCGGTTGCACTTGCCTCACTCACTTACCATTAAGAGAATCCAATCTCGTATGATTCAATCTAACCCTAGACATTCTACCCTAAAAGCATATTAAGCGAAATCTGCAAAACACTTTCCATCGAGATAGTCAGGGAATGTATATATGCCTGTAATCTGAAGATAACATCTATCCGGGTATTTATCCCAGCCTCTCGCAAGGCCAATCCTAAAGAATACACTACCCGCGGATCTCAAGACGGCGGATACCTCTTCAGATACTTGTTCAGAAGGCTTCACCTGCTTCTGCCTGTCAACGTAGTACTGAAAAGTCAAATCTGTCACTTTTAGCCGATACAGATGCTGTCCATTACTGAACCGAATGCGATAATCGGGTCTCCCGCTAGGAGACTCTCCGCAAAAAACGTTGTAAACCTGCTTTGGCCTTATTGTTCCCAGCGATCGGGATCCTTCTCCAGATTTTACGTAGAATCCGTGATCCCGTTGAAGGGTGGCGCCGAAAATCTTCTCCACACACTCATCGTCTAATGTCTGCAACAAAGTCAGTCGCTCTTCACGTGAAAGCAATGCATTCCCTGACGGCAGAACAGCGCTGTCAATCATGTAGTCTTCAGTGTGCGGAGGTATTTCATGCGCTTTCTCAAGAAATTCAAGTTCCACTTGGGCAAAGGGGCGAATTACGGCTGTACCACGATAATATAGCCGGTTTTCGTGTATAGGGCCGGAGAGAAAGACAGGCCTGACACACTCTAGGAACGATGGGTAACCAGTATAACCGGCTATGCAGACATTGGGCCGGCGCATTCTAGTGACATCGGTTATCACGATACTCGTTCGCAACTACAACAGTCCCCCCCCTTAAATCCATATATCCATATATGAGAAATCGGCTGAGGATCCTTCCTTGCTGCTGAATTCACAGATGCAACAGTCAAGAAGCCTTCAACCGGAAGAATTTACGGAGGTTAACCTTAGATAGGGAGTAATTCGACAGAAGGCAAATTGTTCCTGCAAGAGGAGGCAATGACATCGCGTGAGCTCATTTTCAAGTAAGAAAGAGCAGCCCTCTTTCCTATGCCTAATCGGCTCACAAGTCTGGAACGTCTGACGACATCTTGCCAAGACCACAAGCCCCTGCCAATATCTCTAAGGTACTGGTGCCCCCAACGACCCGCTTTCCTGCAGTCTCGGTCGAACTCAGCTATGGGGATATAAGACGCGGTTCCCGGTAAACTTCGCGGGTCGCAAAAGGTATAGGCCTGCAAGTCTAGTAAATACTCAATATATGTGTTAATATACTAAATTATGGATTCAATTGCTTTAAGCTCATTATTGATGACTTTCACCCAATGCAGTAAATTAACTGTCTCAAGCGATTTCATAGAAAGGAGGAAATCTCACAGTGCAACGAGATATGAGGGATCTTATGAGTAGAGGGCTTAAGAATTCCACTGCAGAATATTGTGAGATTCGAATAGAGGAGACAGAAGAGACTACAGTCCGCTTCAGGGGGCACGATATAGAACTGGTCTCGCAAAACATTTCGGTAGGCGGAAATGTAAGGGTGCTTTATAAAGGCGCCTGGGGATTCGTTTCATTCAATCGTCTTGATGACGTCGCGAAGAAAGTGGAGGAGGCATGTGCTCAGGCAAGAATCTTAGGCGACAGGCTAAACAAGGACATCCGTCTCTACCCGGTAGACCCGGTTGAAGATTACGTTCAGGGGGACTTCAAAAAAGAAGCTTTCGCTGTACCCCTTAAGGACAAGATAGAGCTCCTCGAAGGTTACAACAAGCTGATCCTCGGTTCACCTGAAATTACATCTTCGTCAGTGTACTACATGGATAGGCACACCCATCTGCATTTTGCCAATTCGGATGGTACATATGTGTACCAAGAGAAGATGGATTTGGGGGGCAGTCTGACCGCTATCGCTACCCGGGACAGGCTCACTGTCCAAGAATCGGCGAAATTCGGGTCAAACCGGGATTATGGTGTGGCATTAGGACTCGAAAACGAGATAAAGGAAGCAGCCAGGGCTGCAAGTGACATGCTTTACGCACCTGTTGTTCAGGCAGGGCAATACACAGTGGTTCTCGACCCTGATATGGCAGGCCTTTTTGTCCATGAGGCTTTCGGACATTTGAGTGAGTCTGATGATCTCGATGAAGACGAGAGGATGAAAGAACTTCTCAAGATTGGAACCAGGTATGGTTCAGATGAACTGGACATATACGACAGCGGAGTAGAAGGGCCTAACCGCGGCGAGTCAAAGTACGACGACGAAGGGGTGCCAATGCAGAAAACCTACCTTATTGAAGGCGGTATTGTAGTCGGCCATCTTCATTCCAGAGAAAGCGCGACCAAGATGAACGAGTCTGTCACCGGAAATGCCCGTGCACTCAACTACAGGTTTCCTCCTATTGTAAGGATGCGCACAACATGCATTGCCCCGGGGAAACATACCTTTGACGAAATGCTACAAGGGATCTCGCTGGGCGTATACGTTAAGGGAGGTTACGGAGGCCAGACAAACGGAGAAATGTTCACTTTCGCACCGTCGCGGGCCTACATGATAAGGAACGGCGCTATCGCTGAGATGGTTCGCGACGTGAACCTTACCGGAAACGTATTCGACACCCTCAGGAATATCGACATGATAGGATGCGACTTTGAGTTCAAAAATACCCCGGGCGGTTGCGGCAAGGCCGGACAGAGTCCTCTGCCGGTAGCCCAAGGCTCCCCCCACATACGCATTCAGAAGGTGGTTATCGGAGGTGAAGAGAAATGAGAAAACTCATAGACGATGCTGTTTCCAGAGGATGCGACGCCACAATAATTACATCAGAAACCAAGGACACGTCGGTTTCTTTTGACTTCAACAGGCTGAAGACAATAAAGAACACCGAATCGTTGAACATGAACTTACAGGTTATCAAAGCAGGTAAGCTTGGCATAGCCAATTCCACGCGGATAGGGGGCGAAGATGAGCTCCTGGAAAATGCGCTGGATGTAGCGGAATACGGTTCAGCGGTAAGTTACGGTTTCCCTGCGCCTGAGCCCCATGCTGACCCCAAAGTTTTCCACCGGGATGTTCAGAACCTCAACGTTAATCAGATGATCTCTTTAGGCGATGAACTTGCAGGCTTTATCAAGTCGTTGGATCCTTCCATAAATGGATCAGTTAACATTCAGAAAAGCGTCACGCAAAAGGGCATTAGCAATACCCATGGGCTTGATGCGCATCTTGAGAAGACTGCTTTCGTCATTTCAGCCGGGTTTGAATTTGTGGAAGGAAAAAACCTACTTAGTTCCTGGGATTGGGACATATCCACTGCTCTGGAATACGACCTGGCGAAGATAAAGATGAAACTTAAAGAAGATTTTGATCTTGGCCGCAACAACGTGTCTGTTGAACCCGGGGTCTATGATGTCGCTTTCACTCCCATGGGTTTCTCTGACGTTATAGCGCCGATTATGGCTTGCCTGGACGGACGAACTGTTATGAGGGGAATCAGTCCCTTAAAGGATAGGCTTGGCGAACAAGTCTTTGCACCGTCCTTTTCGCTGATAGAAGATGGGACCCTTGACGGAGGCCTCGGAACCCAACTCTATGATAACCAAGGTGTTGTATGCCGGAGAACGCCTTTGATTGAAAACGGTGTGCTGAGAGAATATCTCCTGGACCTTGAATCCGCACACAGGCTTGGAAGGCAGCCTATTGGCACCGGCTCGCCTGCAGGCGCAAGCCCGAACAACCTTCTCGTATCACCGGGCGAAACTCCCTGGGAGGACCTTTTGAAGGGAATGAAAAAAGGAATTGTTATCGACCAGACCATGGGTGCATGGGCAGGCAATCCTTATACAGGGACAGTCACCGGAAACATTGCCCTCGGGTATCTCGTGGTAGATGGCAAGAAGGTCGGGCGTGTGAAAAATTGCATGTTTTCTTTGAACGTGTTTACTCACTTGAAATCGAATCTGTTGGCTGTGAGCAAGGAAACCAAGGACCTTGGCCGGGTGATTTTACCTTACTGTCTGATAGAAGGCGTATCTATAGCAGGGCGTGATTCGTAAAGCCATTGAGAGCGAGCTATTCATGGGAAGCCGTGAAAGCTCTTTGCTTACCATGGGGTTGAGTTCCAATCAAATATGGTATCAAGACTCGTAGATGGCGATAGCATATGATAGTTGATGCTATAATCAAGCGTGTCAGTAAGCGAATCCAAGGGGACAGGTAAAAGTTTGGGTGAGGCCCTCTCACGGCACAGCACATATTTGGTATTCTTATCCCCCTATGTCTGCCGTTTTTGTAATTGCTTCGCCGGATTTCTTGCCATCGCCCTATGGAAACTATGCAGACAGTCGGGGCCATCGCAGTGATCGTCCGTGTGCTGATCTTGCAGCTCAGGCCTAAAGGCCTTAGCTAAACCGCCCCCTCCCACCGAGAAGCGGCATGATCGATTCCACGTCGTATCCCTTATCTTAAGCGTTGTGGAGACGTTCCTTCTTCGGGATCGTAGGCCCGAACGGAGCAGGCAAGACTACGCTCCTTCGTACCCTCATGGGACTGTCCAAGGGACGATCCTGAGTGACGGGGAAGACATCGGACGGTTGCCGGCATGGAAATGGCCAGTCCGCGGGCTGGCTATGGCGCCTGAAGGACGAAGGGTCTTCCCTGACCTTACGGTCGAGGAGAACCTTGCAATCAGGGCATACTTCCGCACGTACAGACAGAGAATCGAAAAGTCCATGAAGGAAGTGTATGTGCTCTTCCCCATCCTGGATCACTGCAGGCGTCGGGTATTCAAGACCCTCAGCGGAGGAGAACAGCAGATGCCGGCAATCGGACAAGCTTTCATGGCGAGTCCCGGACTTCTCCTGGTGGATGAAGTGTCTACGAGGCGGGGGACGGAGAATATGGGGCTGCGCTAGGCGGTTTCCATCCCTTATAGGTAGTCTATAAACTATATATGTCAGTTGCTGATACAGGTCTGTCACGTGTTTCCATCCCTTATAGGTAGTCTATAAACGACGCAATAGCGCCACTAATGGACGATCGCTTGAGAGTTTCCATCCCTTATAGGTAGTCTATAAACTATTGGGCTTGGCCTTGGTTGGCTTGCCTTGCACCAGTTTCCATCCCTTATAGGTAGTCTATAAACCCGTTTTAGCTGCAATGCAGATTTTGGCCATATTATATTCTCAATATTCTTAATACATCGCCATTCCTCAAGCCCAGCTAGAAAGAAAATGAGCTGA
>Ga0208198_1000633_pt1 | contig 37252 bp, 30 predicted proteins | sample AD_JPNTR2_MetaG_FD_184446 | JGI IMG/M metagenome (GOLD analysis project Ga0208198, IMG submission 184446) | Active sludge microbial communities of municipal wastewater-treating anaerobic digesters from Japan - AD_JPNTR2_MetaG (SPAdes) (version 2) | ecosystem: Engineered > Bioreactor > Anaerobic...
ACCGACTGGCTGTTATGGGAGAATCCTGATTACTGGCTTTATTCTTTTGGGATGATGCCGTATTATGGGAGTAGCGGAAACAATCTTCCCCCTGGTGACCAGATTGCTTACCAGTATAAAAATAAAAGGGGAAGATCTTTAAAAAAAGATCTTGCACGCTTCGAGTCTACCGTAAGGTAGGCGAATCCAAACGAAGCGGCAGGAGAAGATGAATGAAAAAGAAAGTTTTTGTTTTTTTGATTGTTTTTTTAATTTTTGGATTTTGCTCTTTTCCGGTTTTCGCTCAACAAAAAGATACCCAAGAAAAAGATTCCTTGAAGAAACATATTCAAATTGAAGTTAGTGGTGGGCAATTCTGGTTCATTGAGGACAAAGACACCTGGTACGAGTACGGGAAAGAAAAATGGATTTTCCCAGAAATAGGCTTAAGGTTGAAAATCTGGCGAGGCATCTCTTTGGGTGTTAACGTTGGGATGCTTGGTGGAAAAGAAACCAACTACATTTCTGGCTCAGAGTGGACAAATTATGTCTCCGGTTGGGGCTGGGGGTCTTTCCAGATTGATTGGTCACAAGACTGGACATATCAATATCCCACTCGTCCGACTATTGGTGCTGATTTGAAAGTTGTTCCCTTTCATATCTGGAAGCTCGCTCCTTATGTAAAAGTGAATCTCAAAAACTGGTTCTGCAAAAAAATTGAAAAAGAATTCTTCCAGACAGCTATAATTACTGATCTTGAAACTGGTCAGAAGTATTTATATGAGAGAACTGAAAAAAAGACAGATCTAATTGAGAAGGCATGGCTATTGAATGCAGATGGCACCAAGGGTGCTGTTTGGTTTGATGAGACAACAGACTTTGGTGACCCGATTTTTTATCAGCGCAACTTTCAAATTCCTCTTTGGGAAGCTGGGCTCCAAATTGATCTGTCCAAGCACTTATCTCTTAGCGGTTGCTATTCCTGGGGCGTAATGTATGCAAGCGAAGAAGCACCTGGTGTTTCTGGAAAGTGGCATACCAAAATAGGTATGTGGAAAGCGGGATTATTGTATAGATTTTAAAAGATAATAAAAGATAAAAAATATAAAGCCGTCTTTCAGCGATGAAGGGCGGCCTTTTTATTTTAAGGGATCCTTCGCTTTGCTCAGAATGACATACTAGGTGGCAGGGGATTCTTCACTGCGTTCAGAATGACAATCTGTTACTGCTGTGGATGGGATCCTTTGGGCGTTACCCTCAGGATGACAATAATATGGTTGTCATTCTGATCTTTAGCGAAGAATCCCTCAGTTGTTTGGCATGGGATCCTTCGAGTTGCGTCCTCAGGATGACAATAATATGGTTGTCATTCTGAGCTTTAGCGAAGAATCCCTCAGTTGTTTGGCATGGGATCCTTCGAGTTGCGTCCTCAGGATGACAATAATATGGTTGTCATTCTGAGCTTTAGCGAAGAATCCCTCAGTTGTTTGGCAAGGGATCCTTCGAGTTGCGTCCTCAGAATGACAAGAAACACTTAGGATGATGGATAGCGTTGTTTGTGGATAAGTTGCTTGATTCTTAATTTTTTTGTATAATGATTTTGAAGTCGGTTTTAGTCTTTTAGTTTTATGTCTAAAACAAAATCTCTTATTTTTATATCTATTTTATCTTTTGTCATACTTTTAAGCGGTCTGATTCTATATCATCAATCAGCAATAGGCGCAACGATGATTGTAGAATGTTCAAGTTGTTCTGATTTAGATCGAGCAGGATGCGCTGCGTGCGAAAATTGTATTTGGTTAGAAGGTAGTGGCGGGGGAGATCCTTATCATCCCGGTGAGCCGGGATCTGTTTATGGACCAACAGTTGGTTTCTGCGCTGATGCCATTGGTGGACCGAAATGTCCTGTTTCTCATACAGAATCCTATTCTGGTTCTAATGCCAAAATAACGAGTGATTGCTATTCTGATACATCAGGTGGCAATTTAATTTCTTCATCGCGAATTTTTTCTTTTTCCAAACAATTTGCTTATTATGCTGATGCGGCGCCTAAATTTTCCCAAACTCTTTGTTCTACAGGCGAAGGCATATGTTTTACTCCCCAAGGAATAACGCAGGATTGGCTTGCTGTTTGGTTTAATAAAGCAGGTTTTTCTTATACAGTTTTAAATTCTTGCGGAGATAATTGTAAAATGCAAGGGAGTTTTACATCAGAAGAGGGGGGGTCTATTAAGTCCTCCTCGCTTGTTTCCTGCGGTTCTTATACTGGCGATCAAAAACCGAATGTTGCTGTTTTGAATAATGATTTAAAAACTGCCAGTGCTCAATATTTGCATAGCACCCAGGTGAAAAATGGCAGTTTTACAGGATATTCTATTGTTGAGGCCAAAAAAACAACAATGAATTTATCTGCTGATAAGCGCGTAATTAAAAAAGTGGGTGAACCCGTAATATTAACTTGGTCAGTAGAAAATAGTTTATTAAGTACAATAGGTGGTGGCGGAGGTGGTCGTGCTGACCACATGGAAAAAGCTGTGGATGAAGGAGGTTGTAATTCGGTGTGGGATATTATAAATGCAGAATGTAGCCCTTTAGATATACTTAATAAAATCACTCCACAAAATAATTTTGCCAATTCTTTTATTAACCTCTCTAATAATTTATTTGCAAAAATTAAGTCGATATTTATGCAACCGACGATTGCTCAAACTGCTTCTCAGCCTGTTGTTTTTCTTTTTGTCGGTAATGCTGCTTGTCATCCAGAAGGCGATGCAAGTGATTGTGATTTTGCCCCCAATAGTTATTATCCAGTTTTAACCAATAGCGGTTCCCTTACTGTTTATCCGCAGTCAGATACCAACTTTTATTTAATTGTTTATGGTATTTCTGGTGAAGGGCCTAAATTTTTTGTTTCTGAACCACTAGAAGTTTCTATAGAAGAAGATGAGCAAGAAGAAGGCAGGGTTGATTTAAAGGTGAAGGAAGATTCATCGGGACATGATTATACGGATGGGCCGATAACAATCAGCCGCGGAGCTGATATTAGTTTGAAATGGAGTGGAGAAGAAAATTTGGATTCTTGCATAGCTACAGCCTCGCCAGAAAATTCAGCTTGGCAAGGCAAAGTAGCAACAACTGGAACCAAAACAATTTACGGCGTGACAAATTCAGTAATTTTTAAACTCGATTGTACATTGAAAAACGGAAAGGCGATTTCTGACTCGGCGACAGTAAACGTAATTACAATACCGCCGCCAGAACAAGGAGTAATTGAAGTGAAGGCGCGACTGATCAATGGAACAAGCACAACTGAATATACAGGACCAGTGAAATATGCGATAAATGGCCGTCAATCATTTACAGGCGAAGCGCCTCAATCGTTTACTGTTGAGCCCGGACAATATGTGCTGACTTATGTTAGTGGCGGTCCAAGTGAAGCAGTTTGTATTACTCCTTCGAAGGCCGGAGTTGTAGAGTCACAAAAAACTCTTACTTTCTATTTGGATTTTGAAGTTCAGAATCTTTGCTCTATTAATGTTAATTATCAAGTGCCGGCGTCAGCGGCTAGTTGGGATAGAAAAGCCTCTTATGTGCTGATTGGGCCAACAATTCTAACTGGCAATTCTTTGCCTTATAGCTTTACTCAAATTCCGCCCGGCGTCTACTATATTTCCTATATTAGTGGCGCACCAGAAAATCTGGTCTTTAGTGGCGTTTTAGAAGGCAATGGGCAAGTCTGTTATCCTAAACAACCGTTGCAATTTACTTTGCAATTTACAGAGCCGGGAGCAACACCACCCGTGCCTTTGCCATCGCCAGAAATAGGTAACAATCCGCCAACAGCTAAGATTGGTTGCGCGGCTGATGATCCTGTTCGTTGTATTGGAACGATTGATGGCGATCCTGATACGCCAACCATTACTTTATACAATGCTTCGACTGATCCGGATAAGGATATTACCAGCTGTACGTGGACAATTCAAAAACAAGGACAAGGCGGAGAATCGATATCCAAAAGAACCTGTCAGCCAGTTACGATCGGCGACGATATCGGATCATATACTGTAACGCTTAGAGTAACAGATAGTAAGAATAATACAAACGAAACCCAAATAACGGCGCAGGTGAAAAATGTGAACGAATTAACACCGAAATTTGTTTGGAATCCTCAAATTCCGACTGTAGGAAAGACTGTGAATTTTTATGATCGTTCTCTAACACCATCCGGAAGGAGTCTCAAAACTTGGTCTTGGACGTTTGAGGATGGTTCACCAGCGACTTCAACCAGTCCTAACCCAGAGGTGACTTTTAATAGTTCTGGTCCTAAATCAGTTACTTTAATGGTTACTGATGATTTGGATAACAGCAGTTCAACTTCTAAAGTGATTGATGTTAGAAATATTGCGCCGCAGTGGAGAGAAGTAATTCCGAAATAAATTTAAATTTATTGGGATATGCAAATTTCAGCAGAGGAAAGGACAGCAAGAATTTTACGTTGTCCGGCACAAACAATTTTTGAATTAGAGAGAAAAATGGAAGCCATTTCGGGGAAGAAAGGCGTATTTGAGGCGCTCATTCAGGAAAACAGTGAAATTATCGCAGATCGAATAGAAAAGTTGGGAATTAAAAATCAAACGGCTGAAGAAATTTCTCATGCGATTTTGAAAAAAATTGGTCAAGCCGATAAAATTTTTACCCAGAGATTGGGCAATGTTTCGGCAGCCAAAATTGAAGATTGCCAGCGCGTACTTGATTTTATTAAGAATAATCAGCCGCCGCTTATTGGTTTTTTCCTGAAAAAAGAAAAAGCAGAAGAATTATTGAAAAAAGAGCCACCCCAAAAAATCCTGAATTATTTAGGTTATCATTCCGTGGCGGAAATGCTTCAAAAAGAAGATCTTGAAGAAGTCTTTGCGGCTTTGCGTTTTGTTGAAGATGGGGATTGGTTGAACGATGTGTTTTTTAAGCAATATGAAACGTTGAAGGCTGAAGATTTTGAAGAGCGGGAAATTAAATTAAAGGCGCTATCAGAAAAATGGCGTCCGGCGGCGGAAAAATTTGTGGCGAAAAAATATCATAACATCAGCCATTTGAAAGAATTTGGCGTGATCTTTGTGATTCCGGTTGCTTTGAATATTCCGGGTGAAATTTTGCGGATGTTTTCGCTTATTCTTCATTATTATTATGAAGTGAAATTCTATTCGGATATTTTTAAACAATACAGTGCAGACAATGACTTTGCTCAAAAACTAATTACTTTGTTAAAGGGAGATTTGGGCGGGAAATTAAGTAACGATTCCAATGTTTGCGAATGGTTGATTATTCAGCAGTATTTGGCCAAAGAGAACGAAAATGACCCGCGCTTATTTATTCCGCATCTTAATCCCGAAGCCGTGCATTGGTATAAGGCGGGCAATGATATTGTGAAGTTTGGAAATTTGCTGGAGGGGATTGACGATGATTTTACTTATTGGGAGAATTTGGACTGGGTGGGTGATTATTTCCCGGATGAGAATGGAGGAGAAGGTCTGGTGAGTTTTAATATGATTGATAATGTGATGTCTCTGGTGAAAGAAAAAGAGCGGATAAAATATTTATATCATCATCAAGAGGCGCTGTGGAACGAAATTTTTGTGAGATATTTTAGCCGAGAGAAATTAGAAGAAGTTTTAAGGCAAAATCTTATCAAAGGGGTAGTTCGGCTATAAATTATTATGAAATTAGATTACTTTGAGAAAAAATTAGATCCACAAACTTATCGAATCTGGAAGACAATCGCAGCTTATGTGTCTCTGCTTTTGGCTCAGTATTTATTAGAATATTGTCTTTTGATCTGGGCAATTATTTATTGGCCGGCTGCAGCGGCTTGGCTGGGAATACGCAGCCATTTACAATTGATATCGGGCCTGAGCGGCGTTATTAGTTTACTGCTTTTAATGGAAGCCATCAAAGAAGGGAAAAGAAAATAATAAATCCAAAGCACCAAGCACAAAATCCAAAATGCCGAATGATTGATTTTCGATTTCTAATTGAATCGGGGGTAAATTAGGGAGGCGGAAAATTGCCTTTGGCAATTTTCCGCCTCCTCTTTGCAGTGCTATTGTGAATGTGATTGTAATTGCGAAAATAAATCTTAAAATTTTTACAGAGGCTCGATGGGCTTCTGTAATTTTTTATAAAAAGTATTAAAATTAATCAAAATGAAAATACCAGAGATTAAAATTGAATATGATTTGGAAAAAGAAGTCCATCAATTTTTAAGAGCATTGCATAATTCTAATCTGCCATGGTTGAAAAATTTGGTTTTTGAAACTTTGCCAGACTTAAAAAATCGTCTGAATAATGCAATTATTCAGGATAAAGCATTAGAAGAAAAAATTATTCGAGATTTCATCGTTGATTTTAGAAACAAACATCAGCGAAAAATTCAAGATATTGAAGAAAAATCTCAAAAATTATTAGCAGAAAAATCGGCGGTTGCACTTAAAGAACTGACTTGTTTAATGGATTATCAATGGCCAGAAAATCAACCTGACTATACGGTTATTCCCACTATTTTGCCTAATAGTCCTTTTGAGGACAATGTCTTTTATTACTCTATTTTAGGAGAAATTTATGGCGATCCTAACAGCAAAGATGTTGTTTTTTGGTCTATTCACGAAATATCGCATTTAATCCTTTTTGATCTCCTAAAGAAAGATTCTTCGGCGCAGTCCCTCGATTGGGTTCTAATTTACTATTTAAAAGAAATTTTAGCCGCGGTTTTAATGACTCAAGAACCTTTAATGGAAATTATTGATGCCAAAAATTATTTAGGGAATCCAGATCTACATCAGATTTATATTTATGATCAGACAAAGAATAAAAAAATGCCAATCACTCTCTTTTTTAAAGATATTTATGAACAATGGCGATACACAAAAAATAAACAATTTGGCGACATTTTAGATTATTTTATTGGCATTATTATTGAGTGGAGCGATGAGTTGAAAGAAAAATTTGCAATTTGGAATCAATTTGGTTTGCAAACAGTTAAAAATAAAGAAATATTAATAAAATATCAAGAACCCATTAGATTTAATGGGAAAAATTAAAGATAAAGAAATTTCAGATGTTTTTTGGAAGCCGCTGAATTTAAGAGCGGTGTGATTATTAACATATCAAAACGAAAAGCATATTTTTAAAAAGTGCAAAAAATTATCAGTAAAGATTTGAATTTTTAATTAATAAAGTGTTATGTTACAATTATTATTTGTTCCTGGAATCCCTCGCCTTATTAGAAGCTCTGTTTTAAAAAGCATCCGGACAATGCAGATATTCCTTATAAAATGATTATTGTAGATAATAATTCTATTGATGAGGCGAGGAGTTATTAAATATGAAAAAAAGCAACTTATTACCACCAACAGGAATGAGAGATTTTCTACCGCAAGAGGTTAAAAGGCGGGAGCGCGCTTTGAATATTATTAGAGAAGTATTTGAAAGTTTCGGTTTTTTGCCAATGGATACGCCCGCCCTGGAACGCACTGAGATATTAATGGGCAAGTATGGGAGTGAAGGTGAAAAACTTATTTTTAGAATTCTTAAACGAGGAGAACAGGCGATAAGCGGTGAATCAGATTTAGCTCTTCGTTACGATTTGACAGTTCCTTTAGCCCGTTTTTTTGCGCGTTATCAAAATGAACTTCCACGGCCTTTTCGTCGCTATCAGATTGGTCCAGTGTGGCGGGCGGATCGACCGGGAAAGGGACGGTTTCGTGAATTCTACCAATGTGACATCGATATTGTTAACAGCCCGTCGCTTTTGGCTGATGCCGACATCATCCTTGCTTTAGTAAAAATTCTATCTCGATTTAATCTCTCTAATTTTGTTATTCTGTTGAATTCTCGCAAGGTCTTAGCGGGCATTATTGAAGCATATGGAGTTCCAAAGAGTTTGCAAGAGGCCACATTAATTAATTTAGACAAGATCGATAAAATTGGAACTGAGGGTGTTATTTGTGAATTGAAAAAAATTGATCTCCCGCCATCAATTATGAGTCAATTTGAATGCGATTTGCGGCAAGCTGGTAATGATTTGGAGAATAAAATCAGAGAGAATGCTATTGGTAGAGAAGGATTACGAGAAATAGAAGAATTGACTTCTTTGCTGACCCCTGTTTTGAAAGGCTGTGAAGTGAAATTCTCTCCGTTTTTAGTGCGAGGTCTTAACTACTATACGGGTCCCATTTTTGAGATTTACCTCAAGGGAAGGGATGGTGCTATTGCTTCAGGCGGACGTTACGATAACCTCATCGAAATGTTTACAGAGAAGCGAATTCCAGCCTGTGGGGGCTCTTTGGGAATCGATCGTTTAATGTCAATGGTTGAAATTAGTGATGATCAGGAGGAACAACCAATATCATCGTTACAGGTGTTTGCTACTCTCTGGGATGGTAATTTTCGGACCGATGTACTGGATATTGCCGAAGAATTAAGAAATAGTGGCATATCCGTTGAAATTTCATTGGAAGAAGGAAAAATTGGCAATCAGATTCGCTTAGCCTTAAAGCGAGGTGCTCGTTTCTGCCTTTTCTATGGTCCTGATGAAAAATCTAAAAATGAAATCACCATTAAAGACCTCCAACGTGGTGAACAGCTAACGGTCAAACGCAATGAATTGACTCAAAAATTAAAATCTCTTATTCAAAAGCGATAATGGAAAACCATTATCGCCTTTTATTTAAAAACTGATTTTGTTTCTGACTCTAATGAACTTAAGCAGTTAATTGTCTAAAATTTGGTAAAAAGAGTATTTTTATGAAATCAAACGTTCAATTTCAATACGATATAAATGAAGATAAGAAAAACATTTTGAGGGTGATTAATCACCCTTCGAATTTCGGAGGAGATGTGAAAAGACAGTATGGTCGATTGCCGCTCGAATTGGTGAATAATTTAAAAACAGAAAAAGATCCATTTGTTCAAGATCGGATAGTTTCCGATTTTTTAAAGCAGAATTTAATAAAAAAAGGAGAACTGATTAATCAAAAAATCGAAAGGTTTCAGAAGGATTGGGATAAAATTAATGATGAATATTTTAAACGATTGGAGAAAATTTTAGACATCCAGATACCAGCCGATGTTATTTATAAGGCTTATTTAACTAGCGCTGGCAGTTGTCCATTTGATGCATCAGCGAGAACTTTTATGGTGAGAATGGATGATGAGATGGTTGATACAGTTGCAGCTCATGAAATAATGCATATTGAGCTTTGGCGCAATTATGGAATTTATTGCCGCGATATCTTAAAGCTCAGTCCAAAAGAATTTGGGGTTTTTCAAGAGTCGGCGACAGTTTTATTAAATGAGGAAATGGGAGACATTTTATCCCGACCCGATTATGGTTATAAAGAACATCAGGAAATGCGATTGAGACTGGCTGAGGAATGGAAACGGACCAAAAATTTCCGCGGTTTGCTGAAATATTATAAAGGGTTAGTCTCATCTAAATGAGCGGTTGGGGTTTGGGGGATAAAAATAATTGTTAAGAAATCATCATTGAGACATTCTCCAATTCAACGGAAATGCATTTACCAACCCGAGCACTTTTTTGATGGCCGAAAAGTTAGAGAATAAAATCTCAAAGAGCATAGTTGACGGCGAGGATTTTTTTTGTTAGAATGGTTTTACTATGGAATTAAAAGTTATTTTAAGAGATACAAAGAAAAACCCCAAGCACTATTTAAAAGAAGGCTATATTCCAGCCGTGCTTTATGGTAAGGGAATTGAAAATATTCACGTGGCCGTAAATCAGAAAGAATTTGCGGATGTTTTAAAAGAAGCCGGCGAGTCAACGGTTATTGATTTGGTAATTGAAGGAGCGAAGAAGAAAGAGACGCATCCGGTTTTAATTTATGAAGTTCAGCGCCATTATTTATCCCACCAGCCGATTCACGTTGATTTTTACCAGATTCAAAAAGGACAGAAAATCAAAACCCATATTCCAGTGGAATTGGTAGGGGAGGCGCCGGCTATTAAAAATTTGGGCGGCGTGTTGGTGAAAAATATGGATGAAATTGAAGTTGAAGCATTACCCCAAGATTTGCCGCATAGTTTCGTGGTAGATATTTCAAAATTAGAGGCCATTGATTCAAAAATTTGTATTAAAGATTTAAATTTGCCAGCCACGATTAAGGTTTCGGCTTCTCCAGAGACCGCTATTGTATCCGTAATACCACCACGAGAAGAGGAGGTGGCTGCAGCCGCGCCGACAGCGGAAGCAATTTCTGAAGTAAAAATAGAGACAGAAGAAAAGAAAGCGGAACGGAAAGAAGAAAAGGCAGGAGAAGCTCAAAGCTAATCCTCTAACATAATGAGTAAAAACTTAGGAAAACCTAAAGTTGTCGCTGATGTTTTAGAGAAGGGGGGTCGAAATGTTTTTCAAAAATTGCCCGATCCCTTAGGGCGTTCTTTTGGTTATCATCGTCATTTTCCCAAAATTTTTCAGGATATTTTAATCCTGATAGTTTTAATAGCTTTCATTGCCCTTAATACAACTTTGACTTCATTGGCGCCTGTGGCGTTATCACAGGAATCAGCTGCAGAACGACAAGCATTAGAACAAGAATTACAAAGAATAGAAGCAGAGATAGATTCTTATCAGAATAATATTATTAATTTGCAAGCCCAGGCTAAAACTCTAAACCAGAGTATCCAACTTTTAGACGCTCAAATTAATAAATTAAATTTGCAGATTAAAGCTACAAATTTACAGTTGGCTAAGCTCGATAGTCAGATTGATACCTTAAGAGTTAGCGTGACAAAAACACAAAGTAGTATTGATGCAACGCAAGATATGCTTGTTCACGCTTTAAGGCAAATTTACGAAGAAGGTCAAAAAAGCCCTCTCATGGTTTTTTTAGGCGAAAATACATTGTCTGATGCCTTTTCAGCGGTTAATGACTTAACGAGCTTGGAAAGCGAAATAAAAAGGAATTTGGACGAATTGATTAATTTAAAAGCTAACCTAGTAGCTCAGCGGGAAGATTTAGCTAGCCAGCGTCAGGAAGTTTTAGAATTGAAGAATATTCAGGAGGCGCAGAGAAAGGAATTAGAAGCGAAAAAGAAAGAAAAAAATAATTTGATGCAAGTAACTAAAGGTCAAGAAAGCAAATATCAGGAATTACTTAAAAAATCACAACAAACAGCCGCCCAAATCAAAAGCCGCATTTTTACTTTGTTGGGTGGCGGTGAAATGAGCTTTGAAGAAGCCTATAAATTAGCTAAATTTGCTTCAGAACAAACAGGCGTTCGAGCTTCCTTCCTTTTGGCTATTTTGGATCGTGAATCGGCTTTTGGACGCAATGTGGGTAAGTGTAATTGGAAAACGGCGATGCATCCGACACGCGACCAGCCGATATTTTTGAAAATTACTCAGGAATTAGGTATTAATCCAGATAGTGTTTCGGTATCTTGTGCGAATGCCGACGGTGCTTATGGCGGAGCAATGGGCCCAGCTCAATTTATTCCTTCTACTTGGTGGCTATATAAAGACAAAGTAGCAAAAATTACTGGTAATAATCCGCCTTCTCCTTGGAGAAATGTGGACGCTTTTGTGGCTATGGCATTACTATTAAAAGATCTTGGAGCGGACAAGCAAACTTATGCGGCTGAAAGAGAAGCAGCAGCCCGTTATTATGCCGGTAGCCGCTGGCGCAGTTATCTTTATAGTTACGGTCAGTGGGTTGCTGATAAGGCTCAACAATTTGAAGCAGATATCCGCAATTCAAATTTAGGGTAAATTATTTAAATTTGGCAAAAATTATTGATTCTATTGATTAACAGAGGGATTTTTTTGATAAATTTTTAGTACATCATCCAAATCACCATCCATGATTTTTTCTAAATTGTGGAAATTTTTCTTATAGCGATGATCAGTTAAACGATCTTGAGGAAAATTATAAGTTTTGATCTTTTCTGAACGATCGGCAGTGCCGATTTGTTGGCGTCTTTCTTCGGAAATTTTTCCTTGATCAGCACTCCATTTGGCTTCATAAAGCTTTGTTTTAAGCATTTCAATTGCCTTTTCCCGATTTTTAAACTGGGAGCGTTCGCTTTGACAGGAAACAATGAGGCCACTGGGTTTATGCAGAACGCGAACAGCCGTTTCTACCTTATTAACATTTTGACCGCCGGGGCCAGAGGAACGAAAAAAAGTAATTTCTAAATCTTCGGGCTTAATGTCGATTTTGGCTTCTTTTGGTCGGGACATTACCGCCACTGAGGCAGTTGAGGTGTGAACGCGACCTGATTTTTCTGTGGCTGGAATACGCTGAACGCGATGAACGCCGCCCTCATTTTTTAAAATTTCAACCCCATCGCCAGTAATTTCTAAAACAGCTTCTTTAACGCCGCCCAGCGAACTGTAGCTAATATCTAAAAGTGTACTTTGCCAGCCTCGTTTTTGCGCATATCTTTGATACATGCGTAATAACTCAGCAGCAAAAAGAGCGGCTTCCTCGCCGCCAACTCCCGCTCTAATTTCTAAAATAACGCTATTAACTTCAGACATTTTATTTAGCTTCTCTGGTTTTTGCAGTTTTTTTAACTGCCTTTTTGACAGTTTTAGGTTTGGCTTGTTTGGCTATTTCTGAATGTTTTTGGAGACGCTTTTTAAACTTATCTACTCGGCCGGCTGTATCAATAATTTTCTCTTTGCCGGTATAGAAAGGATGACAGGCAGAACAAATTTCTACTTCCATTTCTGGTACCGTGGCGCCGATTTCAAAAACATTGCCACAAGCGCATTTCACTTTAGCTTTAGGATAATATTTGGGATGGATGTCTTTTTTCATACAGATTTATTTTAAAGAAAAAACGAAAAAAAGCAAGAGAAATAAGATAAATTAAAAATTGTTGCCTGTTGGCGGATAGAAACTGGAGGATCCCCATGTTTAAAAATTGAAAATTAAAAAATTAGATTTTTTATTCTCCCTTGCATTTTTTTAAAAAAACAATAAAATTTTAATATTATGAGCGAAGAAAACTTTCAAACAAGCGGTATGGTAATTGATTTAGATAAAGAGCGCATTCTTCGGGAGATGGGCGAGGCAAAGCTGTGTTTTGGGCGCAGTACATCACGTCTTCATCCCAAGATGAAACCTTATATTATTGGCGCCAAAAATTCACAAGTCATTATTGATTTGGAAAAGACGTATGACATGCTGATTAAGGCAAAGGAATTTTTCCAGAATTTGTTGAAAGAACATAAAACCATTCTTTTTGTTAATGTAAATCCCGCCACGAATGACATTACTCTAGAAGCAGCTCAAAAAACGAATAATCCTTATGTAATCAATCGATGGGTGGGTGGGCTTTTAACAAATTTCCCCGAGATTTCTAAAAGAATTAAATACTATAATGAATTGATTCAAAAGAATGCTTCCGGGGAATTGACTAAATATACAAAAAAAGAACAGTTGAAATTTCAAAAAGAACTGGAAGATTTGGCAGAATTATTTTCAGGAGTAAAGGATTGCGCTCAATTACCCGATGCTATTTTTGTAGTAGGTGCTCGATTTCATCAAACTGCTATTAAAGAGGCCCAGAAGATGCATATTCCTATAATTGCGATTGTTAATACCGACACCAATATTGAAGGAATTGATTATCCCATTGTTGCAAGCGATTTGCACCGGTCCAGCGTAGAGTACATTACTAATTTTCTTATTAACGGAAATTCGAGTAATCAATAAATTAATAAGCAGTCGTTTTGATTATTGAAAATATGGATTTAAAACAAGTTAAAGAATTAAGAGATTTAACGGGCGCTTCCGTAATGGATTGCCGGAATGCTCTTGAAGAGGCAAAAGGCAATTTCGAAAAAGCCCAAGAAATTTTAAAGAAAAAAGGTTTAGCAATTGCTGATAAAAAAGGAGCGAGAGAAACCAAAGCTGGTCTCATTGAGGCCTATATTCATGCGAATGGAAAAATGGGAGTTTTAGTAGACTTGCGCTGCGAAACAGATTTTGTGGCTCAGAATCCATTGTTTAAAGAATTAGCTCATGATCTTGCATTGCAAATTGCCGCTATGGCACCATTATATGTTAGCCCAGAAGAAATTCCTGAAGATGTTGTAAAAAAAGAGAAGGAAGCCTATCTGGCCGAGTTGAAAGACAGTAATAAGCCCGAAAAGATAATTAATCAAATTGTTGAAGGAAAATTACAAAAGTGGTATGAAGAAGTTTGTTTATTAAAGCAGCCATTTATTAAAGATCAGGATGAAATTGTGGAAAATGTAGTTAAGTCTTATATAGCTAAAATCGGAGAAAATATAAAAGTTTATCGATTTGTTCGATTTGAAATTTAATCTATGTTAGCTATTATTTCACAATTGTTTTTCTTTTTAGGATTAGTTATTGTCATTCTTCTTGTAGCAAGAAAAACTCCCAAAATAGCTAATGAATTGGAGAATAAAGAAGAACCATTAGAGGTCCAAATCGAAAATCATATTGGTCGCAGTTTCTTTGCGATTCCGTGGGATAAAATTGATTTAGCCACCGAGCGTTTTTTAGAAAAATTAATGAGACGCCTTCATATCTGGACGATGAAAATAGATGCTTTTTTGCAAAAAAAATTAGAAGGATTAAAAAATAAAAATAAAGGAAAATCATTTGTTGAAGAGATCAACGGAACCAGTTTAGTTGCAAAAGAAACAGAAGAGCCGCTGGATCTCTCTAATATTGATTTAGAAACATTAGATTCGCCTCTTACTTTAACAATAGCAAAAGACAGGAAGGGAATGAATAGCGAAATAGGGGATCTTGATATAAAAGAGGAAGAAGAATTGGGGAAAGCTGCCAAAGAGACAGAAGAAAAGCGCAAAAAGGAAAAGAAATCAAAAGAAAAATAGGGCAGTCTTAAAAAGTGTGCCGATGTAGCTCAACTGGCAGAGCAGCGCTTTTGTAAAGCGAAGGTTGTCGGTTCAAATCCGACCATCGGCTCATAACGGAAAGGACTGATTAGAACTATTTAAAGGGTGGATGGCAGAGTGGTCAATTGCAACGGTCTGTAAAACCGTCGCCCTAGTGGCTGCGCAGGTTCGAATCCTGCTCCACCCACAATAGATAATTCAAATCTCAAAACTCAAAATTTAAAGCTCAAAACTGCAACTTTAAACTCTAAAATTATCCTTTTGTCATCCTGAGGGCGAAGCCCGAAGGATCCCATGCCAGCTCTCTTTTTTGTCATCCTGAACGAAGTGAAGGATCCCATGCCCAGTAATCGAGGAATTCTTCGCTAACGCTCAGAATGACACTTCCTTCTTTTGTCATCCTGAACGAAGTGAAGGATCTCATGCCAACTAAGTGAGGGATTCTTCGCTAACGCTCAGAATGACAATAAAAAAAATCAAAAATCAAAGATCAAAAATAAGTCAAAATTCAAAAGTCAAAGCTCAAAATCTAAAATGATCGCAAGACATTTAAATTTATAAATTTAAATTTGTTTTAGATTTAGTGGTTAGCGCTTTGATTTTTTCTTGTTTTTTTATTTTTTTTAATTACAATAATAATGAAATAATGGCAAAGCCGATGTAGCTCAGTGGTAGAGCACGTTCTTGGTAAGAACGGGGTCGGGAGTTCAATCCTCCCCATCGGCTCTGGCTGCTTCAAAATAAAATGGTCGTAAAATTTTGCCTTTTAAATTATAGTTTTGAGTTTTGAGTTTTGAATTTGTAACTATGCCTCAAGAAAATCTTATTAAACTCCAATGTACTGTTTGTAAACAAATCAATTATTATACCCGTAAAAACAAAAAAACAGTACAGAAAAAAATAGAATTAAAAAAATTCTGTCCCTTCTGTCAAAAAAGGACAGTTCATAAAGAAGTAAAGAAATAGTCTGTGTGAAAAGGGTGGGTCCGTCGGTTAATCGGCAAACCACTGGTCTCCAAAACCAGAACTGCAGGTTCGAGTCCTGCCGGACCCGCTTCAAATATGTCAAAGAAGGATATCATTTTTAGCGTTATTATTGGTTTACTCATTGGTTTCCTGATTTGGCCACTGTGGCTTAATTTGGGGGTTTTGTTGAATTATTGGTCGTATCGGTGGGTTGTGGTGATTGTTTGTCCGGTTATTGCTATTCTGGTAGTTATAGTGGCGTTTTGGCTCAGAAAGATTAGCGCTGTTATTTGGCAATTTGCCAAATATGCTTTAGTTGGTGTTCTTAATACCCTGCTTGATTTCGGTATTCTCAATCTTTTAAGTTATGTGACAAAGATTTATCAAGGAGGTTGGATCGTCTTTTTTAACTTCTTTTCTTTTTTCATTGCTAATATTAATAGTTATTTCTGGAATAAGTACTGGACTTTTGATAGAGGCGATAAGGCAAAAACCCAAGAATTTGCTAAATTCTTTGCGGTGAGCTTGATTGGTTTTGGTTTAAATTCTTTTGTTTTGTGGGCTATTACTTCTGTTTCTCCATTGATGAATTTGACGCCGCCTCAATGGGAAAATGTCGGAAAATTAGGAGGAACAATCGTCAGCCTCATTTGGAATTTTGTAGGCTATAAAATTTTTGTTTTTAAGAAATAATTTGATTTTTAGAAATATTTAAGTAAAATATAAATATTCAGTAATATGAAATTTTTATCGCGATTAGTGCTTCAGGTGGTGTTAAATGCATTAGGACTGTGGTTTATCATTCAAACAGTGCCCGATGTTTCTTATAGCGGCGATATAGCGCGATTGATAGTCACTGCATTAGTTCTTGGTATTTTAAATTTTCTTTTAAAACCCATTTTGAAACTAGTGCTTAGCCCTTTGATTGCGTTGACGCTTGGACTTTTAACTTTTGTTATTAATGCTTTTATTTTATATTTAGCCACTCAATTGGTTCCCATTCTAGTTATTCCATTAGGTTGGCCATTAATTTGGTCTACGCTTATAATGTCGATTATTAATTTTCTTTTTAATCTTTTAGCTAAAAAATAAAATGAATAATTTACTTGCTATTGGTCAGATTGTTGTTTCTGTTGCGCTCATTGTTCTTATCCTTCTTCAGCCTCGAGGAACAGGATTAGGCAGTATATTCGGCGGAGGAGCAGAATTTTATCAACGTCGTCGAGGATTAGAAAAGACCGTTTTTTATATTACAATTGTCCTCGCTGGCATTTTTTTGGTTTTGAATGTAGTGGCTCTCATCCAGGGATAATTTATGAAGGTAAAATACTTTTTTCAAAAAAGCTTTTGGCAAAATTTTTGGCAGTCACTTTCTGATATTGAAAAGAAAATTTTTTGGGGGTCGCTCGTGCTCATGATCGGCTCTTTAATTATTGGCGGCGTCTTCTGGTATTTAAGTAATAGCGAGGTTGTGGCTAAGGAAGGAGGTGTTTTAGTTGAGGGGCTGGTGGGACAACCCACAACCCTAAACCCTCTTTTTGCATCCAATGAGATTGATCAAGGTCTTTCTTCCTTGGTTTACAGTGGATTATTAAAAAGTAATGGTAAGGGAGGGGTGATGAATGACCTCGCCGATTCTTATGAAAAAAGCGAAGATGGCCGTCACTGGGTGATTCGCTTAAGAAAGGACGTTGTTTGGCACGATGGTGTTCCTTTTACGGCTGATGATGTGATTTTTACTATTAATGCCATTCAAAATCCCGATACGCGCAGTCCTTATCGTGTAGCTTGGCAAGGAGTGACAGTAACCAAAATTAGCGATTACACATTAACTTTTGATTTAAAAAACCCTTATGCCTTTTTTGAAGAAAATTTAAAACAGAAGATTATCCCAAAACATATTTTTGCTGAAATTCCCTTGGCTAATATGCAAGATCTTTCCGCTTATAATTTTGAACCTATTGGCACTGGTCCTTTTGCTTATGAAAAATTTGATGCCACAAAAAAAGGGTATATAAATTATTATATTTTTAAGGCTAATCCGCATTATTATAATGGCCGACCATTTATTGAAAATTACATTGTTAAATTTTATAAATCCGAAGCGGAAGCGTTGAAAGCTTTTGATTATCATCAGATTGATGTTTTAAGTAATGTCTCTGCTTCCAATCTTGCCAATATCAATCGTTCTTACCAATTATACGAATTTTCTTTGCCTCAGTATTTCGCTGTTTTTCTTAATGCCAGCATTTCGAAGCCGCTTTCGGATCGTAATGTGCGCTATGCTTTAAATTATGCTACCAATCGTAAAGAAATTATAAATGAGGTTTTCCAAGGGCGGGCAGAGTCAGTGGAAGGACCAATTCTTTCGTGGATGCCCGGATATGATCCTGCTTTGCAATCAGTATATTCATTAGATAAAGCCAAACAAATTTTAGAGAGTGGCGGATGGAAAGATCTTGATAATGATGGAATATTGGAAAAAGTTTTAGGTAAAAACGAGGATCCTACTCCGTTAAAAATCACTCTTATCGTTCCTTCAACAGACTTTTTAATTCAAACAGCTAGCTTATTAAAGAAACAATGGAAAGAAGTCGGCGCTGAAGTAGAAATTAAAATAGTTGATTCATCAGATTTGCAGAATAATTTTTTAACAACCAGACTTTACGATGCATTGCTCTACGGCAATATTATTAATCAGAAGCCGGACCTGTTTCCTTTTTGGCATTCTTCTCAAAAATTTTATCCGGGGTTAAACCTGTCCTTATATGAAAATGCTTCGGTTGACCGATTTTTAGAAGAAGCGCGTTTAACAACTAACGAAGACCAATATAAAAAAGCTTTAGCTAATATTCAGTCTTTGATTTTAGCAGATATGCCAGCGATTTTTCTTTATAATCCTAAAAATCTTTTGATTGCGCCACCATCATTGCACATTGAAAATTTAGAAAAGTTAGATATTTCTTCAGAACGATACGCGAATGTTTATCGGTGGTATGTCAAAACGAAGCGGGTGCTAACTAATTCGAAGAGTGACTAAGATAGCAAATAGGAATATGAAAAAAACAAAAAAACATCCTGAAATAACGACAAGATCAATATCCGACCTTCGGGACGTTTTGTACCAACAAGAAAGCAAAGATGGGAAGCGAATTGTTTATCAGGTGTGGCGTAATCAAAAAGCGAAAGATAACTTGCGATATGATATAACAATTATATTTCCGAGGTTAATAGGAAAAGAATTGGCAAAGACTTATGGACATTATCATTTGAATGGCGAATCGGAATGGTACGAGATTTTAAACGGTCAAGCCATTTTTCTTTTTCAAAAACCAGCTGATAATTATCTGAAAATCAAAGAAAATTATGCGGTTTTTGCCAAACGAGGCGATAAAGTAATCGTTCCTCTGGGATATGGAATGACAATGATAAATAGAGGAAGAAGCGAATTAAAAGTGGGCAATTGGATTAAAAATGATGTTAAAAATGTTTACACCCCTTATAAAAAGATGCATGGAGCGAGCTATTATTGCTTGAAAGAAGAAAATCAGATAAAATTTGCGCCTAACCCGCATTATCAAAAAAATGGCGCTTTAAAGATTGTAAAACCTCGCAAAGTGCCTACGCCATTAAGAAACCTTCAATTTTTAGCTCAGCCTTTAAAATATAAAAAATTGCTTACAGCTGAAAGTTTGTTCCGATAGCATTTTGCCGAAGAAAGAATTTTGCCGCGGTGGCGGAATTGGCAGACGCGCACGGTTCAGGGCCGTGTCCCGTTTGGGATGTGGGTTCAAATCCCACCCGCGGCACTAGAGTAAATTCAAAATTCAAAATTCCAAACAAATTCAAAATTATAAATTATAGAGCCGTTGTTTAATTGTTTAATTATTGTTTTGGATTTTGTGCTTTGGATTTAATAATTCGAAGAAGTCATCACTGCATTTGGTATGGCAATGAAAAAGTTTTAAAGTTTTGAATTAAACTTTTGAATTTTACCCTTTGCATTTTAATATAACCTCTTTGTCTGCTATAATTCGGGCAAAGTGGGAAAAACAAATAACATGTTCCAACAACAAAATAAAACAATGAAAAATCCAAAAGATTCTCAGGAGAAAGTAAAGATTTGTGTTTTGGGAGGGGTGGGAGAAGTCGGACGCAATCTCTCTTTTATTGAGTATAAAAATCAAATTTTAGTCTTTGATTGCGGCTTGCGTTTTCCCGAAGAAGACATGCCGGGTATTGATTTTATCATTCCCAATGTCGATTATTTAGAAAAAAATCGCAAGAAAATTTTGGGAATGTTTATTACGCATGCCCATTATGATCATATTGGAGCTATTCCTTATATCGTTGAAAAATTAGGCAATCCCACTCTTTATACGGCGCCATTAACACGAGCGATTATTCTTAAAAGGCAAGAAGATTTTCCTCATCAGAAAAAATTGGATATTGAAGCGATTGATACTAATAATTTAAAGCCTGTTTCATTAGGCAATTTTCGAGTTCATCCCTACCTCGTCAATCACAATGTTCCCGACACTTTAGGCTTTGCGGTGGAAACGCCATTAGGAACAATTTTTTATATGCCTGATTTTAAAGTTGATTTCAGTCCAATTATTGATCCGCCCATTGATTTAGGACGTATTGCTTTTCTATCTGCGAAAAACCCTCTGGTTTTGATGATGGATTCTACCGGAGCCGAAGAACCGGGCCATTCTATTTCGGAAAGAGGAATTTATGATGATTTGGAACATATTTTTGAACGGGCTTCGGGGCGAATTATTGTTGCCACCTTCGCTTCATTAATAAGTCGTTTGCAACAAATTATTTGGCTTTCGGAAAAATTCAATCGTCGAGTGGTCATTGACGGATACAGCATGAAAAGCAATGTAGAAATCGCTCGTCTGATGGGCTATTTGAAGATTAATAAAAATACCTTAATTTCACCTCAAGAAGCTCAAGGCCTTCTTTCTCGGCAACTCACCATATTGTGCACTGGTTCCCAAGGTGAAGATAGAGCTGTTTTGATGCGTATTGCTAATCGGGAGCACAAATACTTTAAAGTTGAAAGAGGCGATACAGTAATTTTTTCTTCTTCTGTTGTTCCCGGTAATGAAAGGACGGTTCAAAATTTGAAAGACACCTTTTATCGTCAAGGCGCTCGGGTATTTCATTATAAAATGATGGATATTCATGCGGGTGGTCACGCACAGCAAGAAGAGTTAAAGTTGATGTTGAATTTGATTCGGCCTAAATTTTTAATCCCTATTCATGGCCAATATTCAATGCTTCAAGCTCAGGCTGACATTGCCGAACAACTGGGAATGAAACGTGAAAACATCGTGGTAACAAACAATGGTCAAATTATTGAAGTAACCAAAAATCAAATTGTCGCCACCAATCAAGAAGTACCGGCTAATTATGTGATGGTTGACGGACTTGGAGTAGGTGACGTTGGCGAGGTGGTGTTAAGAGATCGTAATCAACTTTCAAAAGATGGAATGTTAGTGATTGTGACAGTGATTGACGGTGAAAATGGCGAATTAAGAGGCGAGCCAGAAATTTCTTCCCGCGGTTTCGTTTATTTGAAAGAATCGCAAAAATTAATGTCCGAAACGAAAAAATTGGTAAAAGACATCGTTCAAAAAACAGTTTCTAAAGATCGTACAACGAATTGGGCGTACATTAAAGATAATTTAAGAGATAAGGTAGGTGAGTTCCTGTTTAAAGAAACTCAAAGGCGGCCAATGATTTTGCCGTTTATTGTAGAGATTTAGTTTTTTGGACAAAGAAATAAAGATTGCGCTCTTTAGAGCTGAAATCTTGGCGAGTGCCTGACTGAACAATTGTAAAGCCTGCTGCTTGAAGAAGTGTTTTTAATTCTCGTTTTGAGAAGGCGTGGAGGTAACGCTGACATTGTTGAGCCCAGGGCAGGAAAAGATCTTTGTTATCCAAAGAAGTTTTTCTTAGCAAATGAAGAAAAAAATACTTTAGTCTTAAAAAAAGACGTTTCCAATTGCCACTTCGTAAAAGCCAGCTCATTCTTAAATCCCATACAGTGATCAGCATAATGCCATTAGGTTTTAAGACGCGCCAAGCTTCTTGAAGAAATTTCTGGCGGAATTCTCGAGAAGGAATGTGATGAAAAACAGCTAGACAAATAATTTCGTCAAAAAAATTATCTTCAAAAGGAAGAGTTAATGGAGAATCAAGAACCAAAAATTGAGCTGATGGGTGTTTCTGTTTTGCAAGATGAATCAATTTTTCGGAGACATCAACGCCAAAATAAGAGCAATTTTGGAAAAGAGGATATAATCGGCCATTACCGCAGCCCCAATCCAAAATTTTAATTTGAGGATCAAAGGAAAAATAAGGTTCAAGAAATTGTTTAAAATCAGACGGAATATTTTGGCGCGTTCTTGAAAAATCCTCCGCAATTAAGTTATAATCTTCTCGGGTTTTTTCTAATAAATAATTAGCGAATTCTTTTTCCATGAAAAACTTAGATGAAATAATAGAACAATTAGTAAAAGCAAACGTTTCGGATCGCGAAGAACTTGAAGCAATTAAAAGAGAATATTCGGAAGAAAATGATACTAATTTGCCGACCAATGTTGAGCTTTTAAAAGCTTATCATAACTTAGTTCAAAAGAAAAGGATTCAACCCAACAAGAAAATAGAGAGCCTTTTGAAAACGCGGCCGATGAGATCTTTATCGGGTATTGTTAATATTACGGTATTAACAAAACCTTTTGGCTGCCCGGGCCATTGCATCTTTTGTCCGAATGAAGCAGGTTTTCCCAAAAGCTATTTAAAAGGTGAGCCGGCGGCGGATCGAGCTTTTGATTTAAAATTTAATCCTTATCTTCAAGTTCAAAAAAGATTAGAAATGTTGAATGATCAAGGGCACCCCATTGATAAAATGGAGTTGAGAATTGTTGGTGGCAGCTGGTCTTGTTATCCAAAAAGTTATCAGAATTGGTTTGTGAGAGAGTGCTATCGTGCGGCCGATGATTTTCAAAGAAAAAGAAAATATTCAAGGCGTTTCTCTCTTGAGAAATTGCAGAAAATCAACGAAACAGCCCGAGTAAGAATAGTGGGAATGTCTATTGAGACGCGCCCCGATTTAATTACGCCAAATGAGCTGAGGCATTTAAGGCGTTTGGGCGTGACAATGGTAGAGGTCGGAGTTCAGACTATTTTTGATGAAATTCATCAGAAAAACGCTACTAATTTAAGCGCAGCAATAATTGCTCAAGCGACCAAACTACTGAAAGATGCTGGTTTCAAAGTGCTCTATCATATTATGCCCAATCTTTACGGGTCTGATTTAGTCAAAGACAGAGAAATGGCATGTATTATTTTTAATGATTCTCGTTTTAAACCCGACTGGTTAAAAATTTATCCAACTGTCGTTTTAGAAAATACGCCTCTTTATCGGTTGTATCAAGAAGGAAAATACCAGCCTTATACAGATGAAGAACTGATTAATCTGTTGATTGCGATCAAAACAGAATTGCCTTATTGGGTAAGAGTGGCGCGCATCATCCGGGACATTCCAGCGCAAAAAGTAGTAGGAGGTACTCAGCTGTCTAATCTTCGAGAAATTATTCAAAAAAGAATGAAAGAAAGGGGATTGGTTTGCCATTGCATTCGGTGTCGCGAGGTGAAAGAGAATTACAATCCTAAAGAAAAAATATATCTTTTTCGAGAGGATTACGAGGCTTCTGATGGCCGGGAGGTGTTTTTGAGTTTTGAGAATAAGGAGCGGACCAAACTCTTTAGTTTATTGCGTTTACGTCAGCCATCGTTTCAAGAAGAGCCCATTTTTAAAAGTCTCAAGGGAGCGGCTTTAATCCGCGAAATTAAAACTTTCGGAGAGCTCGTTCCTTTATCAGAAGATAAAATTGCACCTCAGCACAAAGGCTTGGGCAAAAAATTAATGAGAGAAGCGGAACGAATTGCAATAGAAGAATTTGGTTTGAAAAAAATAGCCGTTATTGCTGGGGTAGGCGTAAGAGAATATTTCAGACATTTAGGTTACAAACTGGAAGAGACGTACATGGTAAAAAATGTAAATCCCAAATCTCAAAAATCAAAAAGACGAAAATCAAAAGTCAAAACTCTCGCTTATAGCGGGCATATGGAAAAGTTGGAAATTAACATTGATAATCGCTATTTATTGATCGGTAGGCAGACAAAAAATTATCGTTGAGACCTTTTTACGGAAGAGTAATATTGCTTGTCCATTTATTTTTATGCTATAATGGTGAAGTGGTAAAATAGTCGTTTAAATTAATATAAAAATATGAAAGGATTTTTTGGACATATTGAAAAAGATACTTTAGAAAATGAAAATTTTCGTAAGGTGTTATATACGGCTAAACATTGCCAATTAGTTTTGATGAGTCTTCAACCTAATGAAGAAATAGGAATGGAGGTTCATCCTGACAATGATCAATTTTTCCGTTTTGAAAAAGGAACGGGGAAGGTGATTATTGATGGTAATGAGTATAATGTAACTGATGGTGATGCCATTATTGTGCCATCCGGTGCAGAACATAATGTTATTAATACGTCGAGTGACGAACCGTTAAAGCTTTACACTATTTATGCTCCTCCCCATCATCAAGATGGAGTGGTGCGCGCTACCAAAGCAGAAGCAGAATTAAATTCACCAGAATTCGACGGCAAAACGACTGAATAAAAATATTGCGCCTTTTTGATTAAAAAGTCGCCCCAACTGGGCGACTTTTATTTTTTTATTTTTTCTTTTTTAATTCTTCTTCCACGATCTTTTCCGTTGTTTCGTCACTTTCGCCAGATAGGCGACACATTCCCATCAGCAGGAGCCATCCTAATTGAAAAATTGCGGCAATAACCCAATACCAAAAACGATCAAATTTGATATTGAAGGCAATGAAGAGCACTTCAGCTAACATAATTGGCCAGATGCAGAGAATAACGTAAGCAATCCAGTGAATTATTTTTTTGTAAAGTTTCATTTTCCCCTCCTCAAATCATTATAGAAACTCACGATTTAAAAGTCAAAATGGGCAAGCAGAAGGAATAATTGAATAATGACGTGGCGGCAAGAATTTTTCAAAGAAAAATTCTTGCCGCCTTTAAACAATTGGACATTTTAATCTTAAGCATATTGGTCATTTGAAGTTGGGCGTGAGTAGTTTTTGGTGGGGATTCTTCGCTAACGCTCAGAATGACAATAAAAAAGTCAAAAATCAAAGCTCAAAACTCAAAACCACAACTTAAAACGCAAAACTATTTATTTTGTCATCCTGAACGAAGTGAAGGATCCCATGCCAAGTAATCGAGGGATTCTTCGCTAACGCTCAGAATGACAACAATAACTCAAAACTCAAAGCTCAAAACTCAAAACCACAACTTAAAACGCAAAAACTTAAAACGCAAAACTATTTATTTTGTCATCCTGAACGCAGTGAAGGATCTCATGCCAACTAAGTGAGGGATTCTTCGCTAACGCTCAGAATGACTCTCCACTTTTTGTCATCCTGAGGGCGCAGCCCGAAGGATCTCATATCTAAAATTTTTGTTGAATCAACAACAAGAAAACCAAATCATTTTTTGATTTTCATCAATTTTTTTCTGTAACTGTTAGCAAATCGATGAGCCTCATCTCGAAGCCTCAGGAGATCTTCTTTGGAAAGTTCGATTAAATCTTTAACAGATTTTTTCATTTTTCCGAAAATCAATTTATCATTCTGAAATTTGGAAATGCCTACTACGGGAATAGAAATTTTTCTTTGAGCGAGGATTTTTTCGAAAGTTCGAACTTGTTCGCGGCCGCCATCCACCAAGATTAAATCAGGATAGGGCCATTCGGGATGATTTAATCTTCTTTCGAGCATTTCAGTGAGTGCTAATAGATCATCATTTTTTGGAGCGTTTCTAATTTTAAAAAGACGATATTGAGAAGGATCAATGTCTTGATTTTGAAAAACAACCATCGCTCCGACAGTTTCCTTACCACTGAAATGGGAAATGTCATAGCCCTCAATTCTTAGTTGAGGAGATGGTCGGAAGTCTTCCTTGGTAACCAGATAAGAATCTTCTATTTGATTAAATAATTTTAATTTTTCAGGATAATTTTTTTTCAAAAATATTTTGGCCTTTTTCGTTTTGCCTTGCAAAAAATCAATCATCGCTTGAATGATTTTGTTATAATCTCCCTCGCTGATTTTATTAATACATTTGCCGGGGCAAAGGCCAATTTGATAATGAAAGCATGGCCGGCCGCTATTTAAAGCGCAGGTGCTATAGGGAAAAATTTTTCGAAGCGAATGAAGAAAGTTTTTAGCGAGGGAATAGCTTTGGAGCGGTCCAAAAACAAAAACATTTTGAGGCTGATATTTAGAAAGCTCACGGCCGCGAACAATACGAGGGTAAGGCCATTTGCTTTGAGGAATAATAATATAAACAAACGAGCGATTATCTTTCTCTTTAATATTAAAGAAAGGCTGATATTTCTTAATAAAGTTTGCTTCGAGGACGATCGCTTCTAAAAGATTATCCGTAATTTTCCATTCAACATCAGCAGCTTCTTCCGTCATTTTTTGGGTTTTCGGATCAGTCGGTGAAAGATAATTTTTTAAACGATTTCTTAAATGAGCAGCGCGGCCGATGTAACTGATTTTTCCAGTCTGATCCTTGAAGAAATAGACGCCAGGGGAAAGGGGAGCTTTTTTAATTTTTTGGGCAACGCTATTTTTCATAATGGTTTAATATGAGTTTGATTCAATTTTTTAAGATAGAATCCGGTATAAGAATTTTTATGTTTCATAATTTCTTCAGGCGTGCCGGTTGCAACAATTCTCCCGCCCTTATCGCCGCCTTCTGGCCCTAAGTCAATAATGTAGTCGCAGGCATTAATAAAATGAAGATTGTGTTCTACTACCAAAACAGTATTACCTCGATCAACCAATTGTTCAAGGATTTTGAGAAGTAATTCAATATCATAATAATGTAAACCAACGGTGGGTTCATCTAAGAGATAGATAGTTTTAGTGGCTGTTTGGGAAAGCTCTTTGGCTAATTTGATTCTTTGCGCTTCACCGCCAGAAAGAGTGGTAGCGCTTTGACCTAATTTAATATAGCCCAAGCCCATCTCTTTTAAAATTTTTAATTTTTCTTCGATAGGATAAATATCTTCAAAAAATTCATAGGCTTCATCAACAGTTAATTCCAAAACATCGGCAATGTTTTTCTTGTTGTATTTAACTTCAAGGGTTTCGCGATTGAATCTTTTTCCCCGGCAAACTTCGCATTGCACTAGAATAGGGGGCAGAAAATGCATCTCAATTAATTTATAGCCAGCGCCTTCGCAAGCTTCGCAGCGGCCGCCCTTCACATTAAAAGAGAAGCGGCTTTTAGTGTATCCTCGACTGCGAGCATCTTCCAACGAAGCAAAGAAGTCTCGAATCGGATTGAAGACGCCAGTATAAGTAGCAGGATTGGAGCGCGGTGTGCGGCCAATGGGACTTTGATCAATTTCCACAATGCGTCTTACATATTCCGTACCAAAAATTTTCGAAGCATATTCTAAAGGAGAAGTAAATCGGCCCAAGGTGTGATTGACGCTTTTTTTAATAACCTCTAAAAGTGATGATTTGCCACTACCAGAGACGCCAGTTACAGCAATGAGTTTTCTTAAAGGAATTTCAACATCAACATTTTTTAAATTATTTAGACGGCAGCCAATAATTTTAATTTTTTCAGTAATATTAGTTCGGCGATTAAAATGCGGAATTTCTCGTTCGTGGCGTAAATATTCCAAAGTTAAACTTTTAATTTTTTTATCATTCAAGACTTTTTGAGTTTCACCTGCCACCACAACTTCACCACCATTAACGCCAGCGCCCGGTCCTAATTCAACAAAATAATCAGACGAAGCAATTGTTCTTTCATCATGTTCAACGACAATAACAGTGTTGTTTAGCTCTTTTAATTTTTTTAAAGTTTTTAAAAGTTTTTCTGTATCTCGTTCATGTAATCCAATAGTGGGTTCGTCTAAAACGTATAAAGTATTAGAAAGCTTAGATCCTAGTTGCGACGCAAGGCGAATGCGTTGAGCTTCGCCGCCAGACAATGTTTCAGCCTCGCGACTTAAAGTTAAATAATCCAGCCCAACTTCCAAAAGGAAGCCGAGTCGACTCAGAATTTCATCGATGAGAATATGAGCAATCTTTTTTTCTTTTTCCGTTAATTTCTCTTCAAGATTAAAAAAGAAGCTGTAGGCATCTTCAATGGTTTGAGTGACGATTTCCCAAATATTTTTATTAGCTACTTTGACCGCGAGGGCTTCGTTTTTCAATCTTTTACCCTGACAATCAGGGCAAATAGTGTTGAGAAAAATATCTTCCTTGCCCAAACCATGACAGGTGGGACAGGCGCCGTAAGGGCTATTAAATGAGAAAAGACGCGGTTCGATTTCCGGAAAAGAAAATCCATCTTTTGGACAGCTAAAACGATTGGAATAAAGAATATGCAATTCTTTGTCAGTTGGGAAAGAAACATCGATTAAACCATTGCTATAATCCAAGGCCATTTCAATGGCCTCAAAAAGACGGCTGCTATCCTTTATGGGTGGCCGATCAATGACAATTTCAATATTATGAATTTTATAACGCGATAGCACTATTTTATCATGAAGCGAATGCAACTTACCATCAATAACTGCCTCGGCAAACCCTTTGTTTAAATAATCGTAAAGGAGTTGGTAATATTCACCTTTACGTCCATACACAACCGGCGACAAAATTGTTACATAATCAAGCTTTAATTCTTTGGCTTTGTTAATGATAAGATTAAAAATTTCTTCAGGCGAAAGTTTTTCAATAGGAGTGCCACAAATAGGACAATAAGGCTTGCCAATGCGAGCAAAGAGCACTCGAAGATAATCATAAATTTCTGTCAGCGTTGCCACAATGGAACGCGGATTATGGGAAAGCGCCCGTTGATTAATAGCGATAGCGGGCGAGAGTCCTTCAATGTCATCAACATCAGGCTTTTCCATTTGTCCTAAAAACTGTCTGGCATAAGGCGAAAGCGATTCGATATATTTTCTTTGGCCTTCTGCAAATAAAGTGTCAAAAGCCAAAGAAGATTTTCCCGAACCAGATAAGCCAGTAAAAACAATTAATTTATTTTTAGGCAACTCGAGATTGATATTTTTTAAATTGTGAGTCCGAGCACCAATAATTTTAATTTTTTCTTCTTTCATATTTTCAATTTATTTTAATTCTTCTTTTTCAATAAGATCACGAACTTCTTTTTGAATGCTCTGAGGAGTAACGTGATGTTTTTTATTATAATTCATTTGAATGAGTCGACGACGATTTGCTTCTTTGATAGCTGTTTTCATAGAATCAGTAATCGTATCAGCATAAAGAATAATTTTGCCTTTCACATTTCGGGCGGCGCGGCCCATCAATTGAATCAGAGAGACGCTACTTCGTAAAAATCCTTCTCGATCGGCATCAAGAATCGCCACGATGGTGACTTCGGGGAGATCTAATCCTTCGCGCAAAAGATTAACGCCAATTAAAACATCGAATTTACCTTTTCGAAAATCAGTCAGAATTTGAGCTCGTTCCATTGTTTTGGTATCTGAATGCATGTAGTTGGCTTTTATTTTTAGATTTTTGAGGTAATCAGTTAGTTCCTCGGCAGTTTTTTTCGTTAAAGTATTAATTAAAACACGGCCACCATTTTTAACAGTCGCTTTTATCTCTTCAATTACGTCATCAATTTCGCTGCGATTTCTCTTTTTATCAAAAACAGGTCGAATTTCAATCGGCGGATCCACTAAAAATGTAGGTCGAATAATCTGTTCTACCACCTGGCTGGAATTTTTGATTTCAAATTCTGATGGCGTAGCGGATGTGAAAATAATCGGACCAGTGCGTTCCAAAAATTCCTTGAATTTCAAAGGGCGATTATCTAAAGCAGAAGGCAGGCGGAATCCATATTCAACTAATATTTCTTTTCGGCTGCGATCACCTTCGTACATTCCTCTGATTTGAGGGATGCTGATATGTGATTCATCAATAATTGTGAGAAAGTCGGGTTTGCCATTTTGATAGGGGAAATAAGAAAGAAGGGTTTCTGGCGGTTCGCCCGGCAATTTATTTAAAAGATGACGGGAATAATTTTCGATTCCATGACAATAACCCAGATTTTTAATCATCATTAAATCATTCAGCGTGCGGCGTTCTAGCCGCTCGGCTTCTAAAAATTTCTTTTGCTTACGAAAAAATTCTACACGCTCTTTTAATTCGGCTTTAATATCTTCAATTGCTTTTTCGCGCTGAGGGATTGTAGAAATAAAATGTTTGACTGGTAAAATAACTAATTCCTGAAGATCTTCTTTGATATCTCTTGTAGTGGCATCAAGAATGGAAAGACGAGAGATTTTCTGATTAGTTAGTTCAATACGATTAATTACTTCTCCAGAAGCGGGGATTAATTCAAATACATCACCGCGGACGCGAAAGGCGCCTCGTTTTAAATCACTATTAGTCCGTTCGAAATGAATTTTGACGAGCTGTTTAATAAGGTCGTTGCGTGTCAGCGGCTGCCCTAATTCAAGATGAATAGCGGCTGAAAAATAATTTGCCGGTAAACCAAGATTATAAATACAGGAAACAGAAGCAACTACAATAACATCTCTTTTTTTAAGAAGCGCCGACGTCGCCTTATGGCGGAGGCGGTCGATTTCTTCATTTATAATAGCTTCTTTGGAAATGTAGGTATCAGTAATAGGAATATAGGCTTCGGGTTGATAATAGTCATAATAAGAAACAAAGTAGCACACTTCATTTTCGGGGAAAAAAGTTTTGTATTCGCGATAAAGTTGGGCGGCCAGAGCCTTATTGGGAGCGATTACTAAAGTTGGTTTGTTATAAGCGGCAATAACATTAGCAATCGTAAAAGTTTTGCCACTGCCCGTAACGCCCAGAAGCGTTTGAAAACGATAACCTTTGTTAAGGCCTTCGATTAAGTGTTTGATTGCTTCGGGTTGATCACCCGCTGGTTTGTATGGAGCGACTAGTTTAAACATATATAAGGAAAATCGCCCCCTTTTTGGATCTCTATAGGCATAAGGGGCTTTCAAGTATATTTTAATTATAACACAACAGACTCAAAAGTCAAAGCTCAAAGCTCAAAGCTCAAAACTACAACTCAAAACCTTAAAACTAACCTTTTATCATCCTGAAGGCACTCTCTCTTATTGTCATCCTGAGGGCGAAGCCCGAAGGATCCCGTGCCACCCCTCCTTTTTATCATCCTGAACGCAGTGAAGGATCTTATGCCCAGTAAGTGAGGGATTCTTCGCTGACGCTCAGAATGACGATAAAAAAGTCAAAAGTCAAAAATCAAAGATCAAAAAGATAATAACCCAAAGCTCAAAACTGCAACTTAAAACCCTAAAACCTTCTTTCGTGACGATTAACACGAAATAGGTAAGAATAAAATTTCATGAATTAATTCATGAAATGTGTTGAGGCGGCGGAAATTTTCTGAAAGAAAATTTCCGCCGCCTTCAATCAAACTAAAAATTTATCATTAAAATAATACTAATGCTAAATAAAAATTCCGGGTTTTGGGCCGGAATTTTTTCATTTTAATTCGTCATAAAAAATAATTACTTGGGTTCTGGCATTCTGAATGGTTTTTGCAAGCTGTTCAACATCTTTATTGTACATTCTGATACAACCACTACTAACGTAGTGACCAATTGATTTCGGATCATTAGTCCCGTGAATTTTGTAAATCTGTTCTTTGCCATCTATTGTGAAAGAGATAGCTACAGCGCCCATTGCATTTAGAGGATGACGAGGCGGAACAACGTCGGGCAATTCTACGCCATGGTTTTTTAAATACTTCTTTTTGATGTTTTCTGTTGGATACCAATACGGTTGAAAAACTATTTTAGAGACCTCTCCGACTTTTGGCAATGGTTTGAGATAGTTAATTGAAGCAGGTCCGGCAATAGGAAAGACAAAGACGACACTTCCCGTTTCTAATTCTTTTAAGGTCAATTGTAAATTTTTCAAATCAACAAGAATCTGATAAACATAATTAGTCGAAGCATAACTTTTGACAGCGCATAAAAAAATGAGGATCAGGAAAATAAATAAAATAACCCATTTTAAATTTTTTAAAGGACGCATTTTTACCTCCTAGCTTCATTATATATAGTCCATTCAAAATTTCAAATTCTTGCGTTGGCTTCCTAACAATAATTTTTTGATTTTTGATTTTTTTATCGTCATTCTGAGCGTGAGCGAAGAATCCCTCGATTAGCTGGCATGGGATCCTTCGGACTTCGTCCTCAGGATGACAAGGAGCGGGGAGTCATTCTGAGCGTGAGCGAAGAATCCCTCGGCTATCTGGCATGGGATCCTTCACTTCGTTCAGGATGACAAAAAAGGAGAGTTGGCAAGAGATCCTTCACTGCGTTCAGGATGACAACAAGCGGATAGTTTTGCGGTTTTAAGTTGTGGCTTTGAGTTTTGACTTTTGAGCTTTGACTTATTATTTTTTTGATTTTTGAGATTTGCATTTTGAGATTTGAGATTTTATAATATTTTTATGCGTATCATTAGTGGCATTAGACCAACAGGTATTGTTCATATTGGCAATTATTTAGGAGCCATTCGTAATTGGCTTAATTTGCAAAATAAAAAGACCAATCATTGTTTTTATTTTATTGCCGATTATCACAGTTTTACTGATCCACCCATTTCCGCTGAAGAAAAACGGGAAATGATCGATACGATGATGATTGATTTTTTAGCTTTGGGTCTTGATCCTAAAAGATCGGTTCTTTTTTTACAATCTCAAATTCAAGAAGTTTTAGAGTTGGCATGGATTATTGATTGCTTGACGCCGATGGGTGAGTTGGAGCGAATGACGCAATATAAAGATAAAAGTCAAAAACAGGCAAACAATATTAATGCCGGACTTTTTACTTATCCGGCTTTAATGGCAGCGGATATTTTAACTTTTAAAGCCGAAGGAGTGCCGGTGGGAGACGATCAACTCCAGCACTTAGAATTTACGCGTGAAGCAGCGCGGCGCTTTAATCGAGTTTATGGCAAAACATTTCCTGAACCAAAATCTCTTTTAACGCCAGTGCCTCGTTTAATGAGTTTAAAAAATCCTTTAGAGAAGATGTCGAAAAGCGACCCTGATTCTTATATTTATGTTTTAGACAATCCCGAATCTATTACTTTAAAAATTAAAAGTGCCACTTCTGCTTCTAATGAATTTTTTGAGCGAATCCATTTTACACAAAATGATTTTGTGTTTGAAGTGAAATCTAATTATAATGATCATCCGGAAATTGAAAAAATGGAAGCAGCCATTAAAAATCTTTTATTAATGTATCAAGAATTTTGTCCCAAAGAATTTAAGCCGCTTCTTAAGGGAGATGAAATTGACATTGAGCGATTGCGTTATAGTGAAATTAAAAGCAAATTAGCCGAAGCGATTATTAAATATTTTGAGCCAGCACGTTTACGGAAACAAGAATTGTTAAAAAATAAAAAGAAAGTAATTAAAATCTTTTTGGATGGTAGTAAGACGGCTCGGCTCATTGCTAAAAAAACCCTCAAGGAAGTAAAAGTCAAAGTAGGACTTTACTAAAAAATCAAAAATTGGAAACGAAGAGCAGCGGCGATTTTTCTAAAAGAAAAATCGCCGCTGCTTTCTCGTTCCACTTCCAAAATAATTTTTTGATTTTTGATTTTCTTTCTGTCATTACTTTTTTTGATCTTTGATTTTTGACTTTTTCATTGTCATTCTGAGCGAAGCGAAGAATCCCTCGGCTATCTGGCATAAGATCCTTCGGGCTTTGCCCTCAGGATGACAAAATAAATGGTTTTGCGTTTTAAGTTGTAGTTTTGAGTTTTGAGCTTTGAGTTTTGAGTTATTCATTGTCATTCTGAGCGAAGCGAAGAATCCCTCGGCTATCTGGCATAAGATCCTTCGGGCTTTGCCCTCAGGATGACAAGAAAGCGGAGTGTCATTCTGAGCGTGAGCGAAGAATCCCTCGGCTATCTGGCATAAGATCCTTCGGGCTGCGCCCTCAGGATGACAAGAAAGCGGAGTGTCATTCTGAGCGTCAGCGAAGAATCCCTCGATTAGCTGGCAAGAAATCCTTCGGGCTTCGCCCTCAGGATGACCAAAGGATAGTTTTAAGGTTTTGAGTTGTAGTTTTGAGCTTTGAGTTTTGAGTTATTCATTGTCATTCTGAGCGAAGCGAAGAATCCCTCAACTAGCTGACAAGAGATCCTTCGGGCTGCACCCTCAGCATGACGCCCCATCTTTTAGGCGGGCTGGCCCGGCTGGAGCGAGCAGGCAGAGTTTTAAGATCTAGCATTTTCTTCTTGCAAAAAAACGGATGATGCGGTAAGATAGAATAAGTCGAAAAATAAACAAAAGAACATTATTTGTTATGGGTGGTGTACCTACCAAACATTCAACACATGGAAAAGTGAGACGCAGACGCTCCCACTTAAAACTCCAATCACAAAGCTTTACTGCTTGCCCCAAGTGTGGCGCCGCGATGATTCCGCATCGCTATTGCCCCAATTGCGGCTATTATGGTCAAAAAGAAGTGGTGGACGTCTTAGCCAAACTTTCCAAAAAAGAGAAAAAGAGTCGAGAGAAAGAAATAAAAAAATAATTTATGGCCACGCGCCATCTTTGTCGTTCTATTCTTTTACAATCTCTTTACGAATGGGATTTTTGTCGCACCAAACTTAATCACGAGGCTGATTTAATGGCGATTATTGATCGCAATATGAAAGATGCTTTGTCGCTTATTGATGAACCAGAGTTTGTTTATCGCTTGGCAAAAAATTTAGTTGATCATTTTGCAGAGATTGATAAGATTATTCAGAAAACAGCCCCCGAGTGGCCTTTAGACCAGATCAATTTAATTGATCGCAATGTTTTGCGGTTGGGTCTTTCTGAACTTCTTTTCGGACCGAAAGATGAGGTGCCGCCAAAAGTGGCTATCAATGAAGCAGTGGAATTGGCAAAAACTTTTGGCAGTGAATCATCAAGCAAATTTGTGAACGGCGTTTTAGGAACAATTTATCGCCAATTAGTAGAAGAAGGATTGATTAAAGAGCCAGAACAAAAATCAGAAAAAGCAACGCCTTCAGATTCATCTCCCGAAGCAACCGAAAAAAATGATCAAGCCGGAACAGCCAGCAACGAGATTCCCAAAGATTTGCCTCCTGATCAAAAATAGAATTATTTTTTTTCTTTCTTTTTTAATTTACTTTAATCAATGGACAAATTTGAAGAATTAGAAGAAAATCTTAAAATTAAATTTAAAAATATTGATTTATTAAAACAAGCCTTTTCTCATCGTTCCTACCTCAACGAAAATCCCTACTGGCGTTTGGGGCATAATGAGCGTCTCGAATTTTTAGGCGATGCCGTGCTCGAACTTGCTGTCAGCGAGTATCTTTTTAAAAAATTTCCTTCAGAACCAGAAGGATTTTTAACTAATTTGAGAGCCAGTCTGGTTAATGCAGAAACTTTAGCTGATGCTGCCAATAATTTAAATTTCAATAAATATCTTCTTTTATCCAAAGGCGAAGCCAGAGATTTGGGCCTTGGTCGCCGTTATATTTTAGCTAATACTTTTGAAGCGCTCTTGGGCGCCATTTATTTAGATAGTGGTTATAAAAAATGTCAGCAGTTTGTTGAAGAAAATCTCATCAATGTTTATTTAGAAGTAATTATGAAAGAAGGCAAATATAGAGATGCCAAAAGTTTGTTGCAAGAAAAAGTTCAAGCCGAAATTGGTATTACGCCAGTTTATAAAACATTAAACGAATGGGGGCCGGATCATGCCAAGCATTTTCAGGTAGGCGTTTATTTTGGTGATAAGTTAATCGCTGAAGGCGAAGGCACTTCTAAAAGATTAGCCGAACAGGAAGCAGCCAAGAAAGCTTTGGCTGATGAAAGTTGGCAGCCGTCGTTAAATTCTAAAAAGCAAAAGCAGGATAAGAAAGAGAAATAATGTATGAAATTGAAATCCTTAGAAATTTTAGGCTTTAAATCGTTTGCTAACAAAACTACCTTTTCTTTCCCCGCTAATTTTACGGCGATTGTTGGGCCAAATGGCAGTGGTAAGTCAAATATTGTTGATGCCATCCGCTGGGTTTTAGGGGAACGCGATTTAAAAAAATTAAGAGTGGCTCATGCCGAAGAGGTAATTTTTAATGGTACGCCCAACAAAGCGCGAATGTCGTTGGCTCAAGTTTCTATTACTTTAGATAATAGTCAAAATGAATTGCCCATTGATTTTAAAGAGGTTGTTATTACGAGGCGATTAGAACGTAGCAAAGAAAACCAATATTTTATTAATGATTCTTCAGTGCGTTTGAAGGATGTGGTAGAGCTTTTAGCCAAAGCCAAAATTGGGAGTGAAGGCTTGACCATTATTAATCAAGGTCTGAGTGATGCTTTGCTCAAGGCGTCGCCCAAAGAGAGGCGAGTGATGATTGAGGAAAGTTTGGGATTGCGAGAATTTCAATTAAAAAAGGAAGATGCCAAAAGAAAATTAGAAGCGAGCCAGATTAATTTAGAAAAAACGCAAGCGTTACTTGAAGAACTAAAGCCACATCTGCGTTCTTTGCGACGACAAATTAATCGATGGGAGAAACGCGAAGAAATTACCAAAACCCTTTCTCTTTTAGAGCAGACTTTTTATTCTGCGAAGTTTCAGGAAATTTATCTTGAGAGACAAAAGATTGAAGATGAACGTCAGAAGGCTGAGGCAGAACAAAAAAAGCAAGAGGCAGTACTGAAGGATTTAGAGCAGAAATTTGATGAGTTAGAAAAAAGTCGGCCAGATTTTTCTCAACAATTTCAAGAATTAAGAGGGAAAATCGATGCTGTTGAAAAACAAAAAGGAGATTTATTAAAAAGCTTAGGCCGCATTGAAGGTCAGATTGAAGGATTAAAACGTTTCGCGCCTGCCAATAATAATGAACCGACCCAATCCGAATTAGCCAAAACCATCAAACATATTAAAGAAGAGTTAAATCAGGTGCTGAATTTTGATTTGGAAAAGGCGCGGGAGGCAATTAAAAAATTAATTAAAGAAATCGATGAATTATTTGTTCAGGAAAAAATGCCCACCAATGAAAAAGAGATTGCAAATTTACAAGCTGAAAAAGAAAATATTTTAGCGGAGATTGAGAAACTTAATCAACAGGTAAAAAATTATAATGATGAACTAGACGCTCTTAGAAAGAAAGATGAGGAAGTCGGTAAAGATTCTCATAGCGTTCTTTTGGAATTACAAAAGCAGCGCAACCTTTTGGC
>Ga0208198_1000634_pt1 | contig 37198 bp, 31 predicted proteins | sample AD_JPNTR2_MetaG_FD_184446 | JGI IMG/M metagenome (GOLD analysis project Ga0208198, IMG submission 184446) | Active sludge microbial communities of municipal wastewater-treating anaerobic digesters from Japan - AD_JPNTR2_MetaG (SPAdes) (version 2) | ecosystem: Engineered > Bioreactor > Anaerobic...
GGAGTTCTCGCCACCGGTGTCGGTAAAAATAGTCCCACAGGTTTTAACAGTACCAGTGGTCATCCTGGTGGTTCCAAAAAGGGAAACTGGTACCTTGCTGGTAAACCGGCTCGAAGCTTTGCTATAGTTAACGGAGCTATAATCTATGTCAATGGGGATTGTATCGTAGGTTAAGCTTGGTGATGTGCTTACCCGCAGGGTAAGAATTTCTTTTTCGTTAGGCTGTATGATACTATTTGCAATGGGTTCAAAGTTGAAACTGACAACGTTAAAAAATGAATCGGGAAGTGTAGCCTGTACCGAGAAGTCGGGAATGGCTGAACCGCCTTTGTTCTGAAATTCAAATTTTAGGTCAACCACTTCGTTTCGGTCAAACTGGGAATTTGAGTTGCCCATTAGGGTGTCAACTACAGTGTATCCGTTGAAAACCATTTTTGGTGCGGCTGCTGTAATTCTTAAATTCGATGTCCACGATCTCTCGGTTGATGTAAAGATTATTGGGAAAACCTGTGAGTACTTATCGTCGATATTGGTTGCGATGCTGAAGGTAAAGGCCGAATTAATCCATTTTTCCGATTCGGCATCAATATTTCCAATGCCTATTGAGTCGGCTGAAGTCAGCTCAATTAGTCCAGTGCTTGCGGTAATTTTTGCACCAATACTTGTTGCATTTGTTTTGCCCACGTTCTTGACCAGTAGGTTTACCTTGATGGTCTCACCGTAATCGGCAGTGGCATTGTTATTCCCTTCGGAATCATCAATTGTGGTCGATGCGAGGGTTAAGTAGGCGTTTTCGGCAACAAAAACATGAATGGTATCTATAAAGGGTTGAGTTTGGGGTCGGGTGGCGGTTAAAACTATTTTTCCGGGTTCAGCTTGCCCAGGTATGTCAAAATCGAGCAAGTCGTCGGTTGGATAGTATTTGGTATCAATGATTTGGCCATTTCTGGACAACGATACATAGGTTTGTGCCTTGGCTCCAATGCTTACAGAACTTACACCAACGGCAGTGGTTGCAGGGAACGTTATCGAGTTTGCCTCGGGGATTTTGAAGTAAGGCATAAGGGATGGATCGCCAAGAATGTTGTAGGCTTCCCAGTAGTAGGTGGAATTGACTTGGCGGGTGTAGTCGTTTAGTTCAGCTTGGGTAACGGCAAGGTTACCGCAAAACATTATAGCTCCAGCGGTGGTGTAGGCGCTAATAAATGGAGCATCGTAGCCACCGGTTGTGGATTCTTCAAAGCTGGGAACGTACCCATTGTTATCGCCGCTCATGGGGAAAGCACCAACCGCCCAGTACATATCCTCCTTCCAGTAGCTATTGGGCGATGAACCAATGTAGGTAACAGCACCACCGTTTGCTTTACGGAGCCATGCCTCACCAACTGACTCAGAGTAACCAAAATTACCCGACAGGCAGCAGTTTGCTACTACAAATGGGTACTGCTGGTTATTAGTGAATGTTTCTACAGCGCTAATGGTAAGTGCTGGATTTTGCCATTCGGTTTCGCCACAGTGAGCGGTATAGTTTATGAATCCTACAGCAATCCTTTCGGGATCGTAACACCCTGTATAGCCCGATGATGCTGATGGATTATTAGGATCGTTTGTAACCCCATACTCGTAAATGTTACTCCATCCGCTTGATGGCTTGAAATGGGTTGCTGTTGCATACTTTATGGTGGGTTGAGCTATAGCCGGGTTCCATGATGCATCGGCACCTGCTATCAATGTGGAATTGTTCAGGTATGATGCATCGGCAAACTGAAACCTTTCGTAGTAAAGAATTTTGTTGATAATGGCTGTAAGCTCAGCCTCGCTGGTGGCCGACAGGCGGCCGTAGTACATCTCCGGGAACTTATCGCCATCAACACTGGCGTAGTAAAGGTCGGTTAGCTTACCCGATTGTGAACCGGTTGCCGATGCGGGAACCTGATCAACATCACCCACAATAACCAGAAAGGTTGGTGCAGGATTTTCAGGTGTAGCTGAGTTGTAAACGCTTTGTATGTATGTTTTAATGGCATCGGAGGTTGCGCCAATCTCGTCGGTATACTTTACAGTTACACTAAAACCCTTTTGGGTTTTCCACTCCACGAATGGCTGTAATGCGGTTTGGAACATTCGGTGCGACACAATAAGCATACTAACGGGGTATCGGGTTAAGTCGGGATGGGTATCGTAAATAGCGCCCCCGGCGTTTAACATCGATTTGTAAACCACATCGAAGTAGGGCGAATAGAAAGGATCGGAAGCGGGAGAACTTTTTGTGATGCCCCCTTGAACTGTCACATCAACATCAATATCATTAAATATCCTGATTTTTTGTTTGGAGGGGTTGTAGTCAATAGGTCGCACCGTAAGGCGAGCAATGGTGTAACCCCTAAGGTTACCAAGAATTTCAACGGAAACATCGGGCTTTACAATCTGAAACGATGATTTGCGGTAAGCCTCTGGCTTTAGATGGAATGGCAGCTGTAGCGTATCCTGATCCTTACGTGCCGATGGCTGAACAGGGAACAATGGGTTACTAATGCCTTTTGCGGTGAGTTCAATTTCATCGGTAGTATACTTGCTGACCCTAGCCGAAACAGAGGCGCCTAGCGGAATACGTATTAACTTTTTAATAACAGGCAGTTCAGGTTCACCTATACCACCATCGGGCATAGAGTTTTTAAACCATAGCTTTGTGTAGGTTTCTCCGGTAATTGCCTGTTGCTTATCCCAACTGAGTTCATCAATACTGATACTAAAGCGGAAGTTATTCTGCGAGGTGGCATAGAATTTTTCAGGGTTAACCTTTTCGGGTTTCATGCCATTAGCCTGCAATGCAATTTTTTTAGGCTGCGAATTTGCTGTTAGGGCAAATGAAAGAAAGATTAAAGCTAAAATTTTTTTCATCAGTTCAAAATTTTAAATAATCCCGCAATGTAGTAAAACGAATATATCAATTCAATGGTTGCAATAATTATTCCAAATTAAGGATATTAATTTATACCATAAGTAATTCACAAACAAAAGAATCGCTTACAAAGTAATGATTAGGCGGAATTTTAAGGATGTTGTTTTCCATTACCATTTTACCCGACGCAGTAAAGGGTATGATTTTTTTGCGAAGACGGTTATATATTTCAGGTGAGAATCCATTCGCAACCTCTTCAAGGTTTACACCCCACATAGTCCGTAGGCGGGTAATGAGTAGCTCATTAAAGCGGGTAACCTCACCGATTGCTTCCATGTTTTTGGGAAAATTGGCTGAGTCAACTTCCTTTTCCCAACCGGTAATGGACGATGGATTCCACCATCGCATTGACCTGTTAAATGAGTGTGCCGAAGGGCCTAAGCCAAGGTATTCTTCGCCCAACCAGTAACCGCTGTTGTGTTTTGAGATATAGCCCGGTTTTGCCAGGTTCGATATTTCGTAGTGAATGAAGTCATAATTATTGGACATCTCACGTAGCAAATCGAACTGGGCCTTGCTCAGCTCTTCATCAAGGGGCATTACAGTTCCCTTGGCTACCCTTCGGGTAAGCGGGGTTCCCTCCTCGTAGGTAAGGTGGTAGCACGATAGGTGCTGAATATCTAACCCAAATGCCACATTTAACGAGTGTTCCCAACTTTTCAACGTTGAATGGGGTAGCCCATAAATTAAATCGATGCTGATGTTTGCAATACTAGCTTTCCTAAATATACGAATAGCCTCAATTGCTTTACCAACATCGTGTCGTCGGCCAAGAAAAATCAACTCATCGTTGTTAAACGATTGAATGCCAATGCTTACCCTGTTAACGCCAATTGCTTGGTATTGCTCAGCCAGCTCAAGGGTAACATCGTCGGGGTTTACCTCAATGGTAATTTCTGCATTGGGGTCAACTCCAAAAAAATCACCTAAACCGGAAATAATTCTCTTGATATTGCCAGCTGGCAATAGCGATGGTGTACCACCTCCAAAGTAAATGGTTTTTACTATTCTATCAGCTATTAAAGGGTTCCTGAGGCTGAGCTCTTTAAGCACAAAATCGGTAAAATGGTTATCCATTTTAGCTTCGCCCACCGAGTAAAAGTCGCAGTAGCTGCATTTTTTCCTACAAAACGGAACATGTATATAAATTCCTGCCATGGTATCCGATTGCTTAAGCAAAGCTAAATGATTGTACTTAAAACATAAAAACACTTTATCTTTGCAAAGGTAATGATTAGCTGGGATGATTTAAGTGGAATTCAGTATTCAGAAATCGAAACGTTGTATTTTTAGAGAATCTTGAATCTGTTACAAATATGAGTAAACCTACACTTGCCATTGCGTCGGATCATGCGGGATATTCAACTAAGGAGGAGCTTAAGAAATATCTTGCTGAGTTGGGGTATAATGTTTGGGATTTTGGAACCCACAGCGACGATAGCGTTGATTACCCTGATTTTGCTCATCCGTTGGCAACTGCCATTGAAAAGGGCGATTACCAGCTAGGAATATTGCTTTGTGGTAGTGGTAACGGGGTATCAATTACAGCCAATAAGCACCAGGGGGTACGGTCGGCATTGTGCTGGTTACCGGAAATTGCTACCCTTGCCCGCCAGCATAACGATGCTAACGTTTGTGCCATTCCTGCCCGCTTTGTTAGCGTTAGCGAGGCCAAACAAATAGTAAAGGCTTTTCTTGATGCCAAGTTCGAGGGTGGCCGTCATACCCGTAGGGTTGAGAAAATTCCTGTGAAATAGAATACCATCAATGTATTAAACAATAAAACTATTAGCAATGGACAGCAGTAAACCTATAACCTCGTTTATTGAGAAGCACTACCTGCACTTCAACTCAGCAACCCTGGTTGATGCAGCAAAGGCATACAAAGCTCACATTGAGAGCGGCAAGAAGATGATGATTACCCTGGCCGGTGCCATGAGTACCGCTGAGCTTGGTATCAGCTTAGCTGAAATGATACGCCAGGATAAGGTTCAGATCATTTCGTGTACCGGTGCAAACCTTGAGGAGGATTTAATGAACCTGGTTGCCCACAACCACTACAAGCGCGTACCGCACTATCGCGATCTTACCCCACAGCAGGAGTGGGAGTTGCTTCAAAACGGCCTGAACCGCGTTACCGATACCTGTATCCCTGATGAGGAAGCCTTCCGCAGGCTTCAGTCGCACCTATTCGATGTTTGGAAAGAGGCACAGGATAAAGGTGAACGTTACTTCCCTCACGAGTATATGTACAAAATGCTAAAGAGCGGTGTGCTAGAGCAGTACTACCAGATTGACCCAAAGAATTCCTGGATGATAGCCGCAGCTGAAAAGAATTTACCTATCGTAGTTCCGGGTTGGGAGGACTCATCCATGGGTAACATTTTTGCCTCATACTGCATTACCGGCGAGCTAAAGCCTTCAATTGTAAAATCGGGTATTGAGTATATGATGTTCCTAGCCGACTGGTACACCAACAATGCCGGTACTGAGGGAGTAGGTTTCTTCCAGATAGGCGGAGGTATTGCCGGCGATTTCCCAATTTGTGTGGTTCCCATGCTACATCAGGATCTTGAACGTACCGGAGTTCCTTTCTGGAGCTACTTCTGCCAAATTAGCGACTCAACCACCAGCTATGGCTCTTACTCGGGTGCAGTACCCAATGAGAAAATTACCTGGGGAAAACTCAATATCGATACCCCAAAGTTTATCATTGAGTCCGATGCCACCATTGTGGCACCACTCATTTTTGCCTACGTACTGGGTTGGTAACAGAAAGCATCTTTCAAATTCATACTTATAGGCCAGGGACAATCCTTGGCCTATTTTTGTTTCTTTGAAAATAGAAACTCTAGCATAATTTGAAGTTCAGTTACATTATTCCTTAGCCCTGATTTTTATGCCCATAACCAGAACATCGTCAACCTGTGTGTTGCTGCCCTTCCAGTCGTGAAATTTCTTTTCAAGAATTTCTTTCTGTTCAGTAAGCGGTTTTGAGCTTATTTGGCTAAGCAGGTTGTAAAACCTTTTCTTGGAAAACTTTTGCTGTTCAGTTCCTCCGAATTGATCCTTATAGCCATCGGAAAATAGATAAAATATATCATTATCCTGAACACTTATGGAGTGATTGGTAAACGGTTTCTCTTCCTTGTAGGCTACTCCAACTGGCATTTTATCGGCATTAAACTCAAAGATCTGGTTATTTCTGCTTAGCAAAAGGTTATTGTTTGCGCCGGCATACTCAACAATGCCTTGACGGGTGTGGAAAATGCAAAGTTGTAAATCGAATCCATCACGGGGGCCAGAGTCAAAGCTGGTTTGCTTAAGTGCCTCCTTAGTTTTGTTTCGCATGGTGTTTAAAAAGTCTGCAGCGTTACCGCTGAAGTTATAGCAGATTTCATTCATTAGCGATATTCCTAACATACTCATAAAAGCTCCTGGCACTCCATGACCGGTAGCATCGGCTGCAGCAAAAAATACCTTGTCGTTTTGGTAGTATGTCCAGTAAAAATCACCGGAAACAATATCCTTGGGAATGTAAAGTATGAAGTAATCGGCAAAAAAATCCTTGAGCTGACTCTCAACAGGCAAAACTGCTTTCTGAATGTTTCGGGCATAGTTAATGCTCTGGATAATCTGATTTTTTTGAATTTCAATCATTTCCTTTTGGGCTACAACCCTTTCGTTCTGTTTGATTAATTCATCGAGGCGGTTCTGGTATAGCCCAATAATGTATTGTCGCCACGAGGTGTACTTAACAAACCATGTGTTTGACAACTCCTTGGGAACCGGAATGATTTTTGATTTTTGCTTTGCCTTGGCATAGGTTATAGCCGGAGTATCAATCATAGCCGATGTAAACGAAACAATACAGGCTACTCCCGGTTTAACCTCATACAAATCGGCTTCATGTCCTTCGCTGTCGCGTCCAAAAACACGAACCGACCCTTCAACGCCCAAAGGTATATGCGATGCAACATTCCCGTGCATGGGTATCTCCATGCCAGCATCAATTTCCATTACCGGCAACTGCTTAAGCTCGTTAACCAATGCCTCCTCAAATTCCGGGTAAAGGGCTTGTATTTCCATGGCGCATTTTTTTATGTAAGTTATTAATTTATTAGGGAATAACGAGTTTTTTAGCTTGATATTTGCTACTTAGCATTTGCAAACTTCATTAGCATCTTAATCTCCTCAGCCCAGCGCGACTCATCGGGTGTTTCAAGAATAATTGGGATTCCATTAAAGCGTGGGTCGGTCATAATGAGCCGGAAAGGCTCAATTCCCAAAAGGCCATCGCCAACGTTCTCATGGCGATCTACACGGCTGCCTAGCCCTTTTTTGGTGTCGTTAAGGTGAATGCCCTTAAGGAATTTAAAACCAATCACCCTATCGAAATGGCTAAAGGTTTTGGCAAAAGCTTCGGGTGTCGATATATCGTACCCGGCCGTAAAGGCATGGCATGTGTCAATGCAAACCCCAACACGCGATTGGTCGTTAACGTGGTCGATAATATACCTTATTTGATCAAAGGTGTAGCCAAGGTTACTTCCCTGCCCCGACGTGTTTTCAATTACCGCCGTTACTCCCTGTGTGCGCTCCAAAGCCATATTAATTGAATCGGCAATGAGCAAAAGGCTCTCCTCTTCAGAAATTTTATTCAAATGGCTGCCCGGATGAAAGTTAAGCCTATCGAGGCCAAGCTGCTGGCAACGCACCATTTCATCTAGAAATGCATTGCGCGATTTTTCAAGCGCATCCCTATCGGGGTTACCAAGGTTAATAAGGTAACTATCGTGTGGCAGAATTTGTGAGGGTGTGTAGCCATATTTCTCACAGTTTGCTTTAAAAGCATCAATGCTTTTCTGGGTGAGTGGCGGGGCTTCCCATTGGCGTTGGTTCTTGGTAAAAAGTGCAAACGCTGTGGCTCCTATACTATGGGCATTTACGGGGGCGTTCTCAACCCCACCTGCCGCGCTTACATGGGCTCCAATGAACTTCATGACAGTAAAGTTGAAAGGGTTCATTAATTTGCGTAAATTTACTCAATAAACAAAGACTTTGAGTTAGCGTTCACTATCTTTGTAAAAATTGAATTTTTATACATGGATAGCTTAACAGGGAAATGGACATTTACTGAGGAGTTTGAGTGCGGTACCGATAAGGGTTTTGCCTTTCTGGAGCAAAAAGGTGATCTTATTGTTGGATACCTGGAGTACGAAGAGTGTATTGAGGATGAAGAACCATTCATGGTAAGGCAAATTGTAGAGGGTAACGTTCAAGGTCACACTATTGTTCTAAAAGGCCTGGAAGTAATGCATCCCGATGGGACTCCCATTCTGAACTACAATCTCGATGTGCTTGAGGGTACTTACACCCATGAAAAAAAGATTGTGGGTCACAGCTACGATTCTGAGGATATTTGCGGGGTATTTGTGATGACAAGAGTAGTTGGCGACGAATTGTAAACGTTGGGAAAAGGAATATTTTTAACATTTAACCTAATACCCCATAAATTGCATCAACACCTTTAACCTTAAACCTTTAACTTTTAACTTGTAAACCTACCCATATGCCAAAAATCCGTTTAACCAAAGAGTTTCGGTTTGAGATGGCCCATGCCCTTGAGGGCTACGACGGCCTATGCCGACACATGCACGGTCATTCATACATACTTGCGGTTACCGTTATTGGTGAGCCTATCGATAAACAAGGGCACCCAAAGCTGGGTATGGTGATGGATTTTGGCGACCTAAAACGCATAGTTAACCCCCTAATTGTTGATAGGTTCGACCATGCTGTGGCCGTAATGGCCAATACCCCAACGCATACAAAGCTTAGGGAAGCCGGTTTCAATCGTATTGAGGCCCTGCCATTCCAACCCACCTGTGAGAATATGATTCACTACTTTGCTGAAATTATAAAGGCTAATCTTCCGGTCAATGTAACACTACATCACCTAAAACTTAACGAGACTGCCACATCGTATGCCGAATGGTATGCAACCGACAACCTGTAACTGTTTACCAAAACCATGAAAAAACGCCTGCTATTGCTCGATGCTTATGCCCTAATTTACAGGGCATACTATGCCTTTATCAATCGCCCAATGCGTAACAGCAAGGGAATGAATACATCGGCTATTTACGGTTTTATCAGGGCCACACTCGATGCTATCAAAAAGTTTAACCCTACCCATGTGGCGGTAGCATTCGATGTATCGGGCAAAACCTTCAGGAACGACATTTACCCCGATTACAAAGCCCAGCGCGATGAAACGCCTGAGGATATTAGGGCATCGGTTCCTGTTATTAAAAACCTTTTAAACGCTCTTAACATTCCAATTATTGAAAAGGAGGGATTTGAGGCCGACGATGTTATTGGCACACTTGCCACAAAGGCAAACCCCAAGGAGTTTGAAGTGATAATGATGACCCCCGATAAGGACTACGGTCAACTTTTAAGCGAGAACATTATAATTGCCAAGCCGGGTAGGAGTGGAAACGAGATGGAGATTGTTACAGCAGAGCAATTCTGTAAGGATTACGATATCCAAGATCCAAAGCAATTTATCGATATTCTTGCCCTTTGGGGCGATGCCTCCGATAATATCAAGGGTGTTAACAAGGTGGGTGAGAAAACCGCTGCTAAGTTAATTTCCCAGTTTGGGAGCATCGATAATCTACTTCAAAATCTCGATAAGCTTAGCCCAGCACAAAGGGAGAACTTTGAGGCTGCACTTAACATTATTCCGCTTAACCGTAAGCTGGTAAGTATTGTTACCAATATCGATCTCAACGTTGATATTGAAAACGACCTTGCCGTGAAACCGCCTAAAACCAATGAGCTAGTACCAATACTGGAGGAGCTGGAGTTTAGGTCGATGCTCAAGGAGTTTACTGCAACGCCAAAAGTGGAAAAGCCACAGTACGTCCAGGGCTCGCTGTTCGATATGCCTGCAACCGAAACACCAAAGCCAGCCATTAACCTCAAAACCATTAACGATTTTGAGGTTGATTACCGCATTGCGCAAACCACAGAGGAACGTCGAATTCTAATTAAAGAACTGGAAAATTCCAGTGAGTTTGCTTTCGATACCGAGACAACTGGGCTTGACCCAATATCGGTTGAGCTGGTTGGCTTATCCTTTGCCATTTCGCCGCGTAAGGCTTGGTGGGTTCCAGTACCATCGGATCAAAACCAGGCAAAAGAGGTAGTTAAGGAGTTTGCCAATGTATTTGGTACCGAAACCATTGCCAAGGTAGGACAGAACATTAAGTTCGATATGCAGGTGCTGTTAAGCTATGGAATTGACATTAAGGGGCACCTTTACGATACCATGCTTGCCCATTACCTGTTAGAACCCGACTCGCGCCATAATCTCGATTACCTTTCCGAAATCTACCTGAGCTACAAGCCTATTAGCATTGAGGAACTTATCGGGAAGAAGGGTTCCAAGCAGGGTAGCATGCGCAATGTTGAGGCTACGCTAATTACCCGATATGCCTGCGAGGATGCCGATTTAGCTTTGCAGCTCAAGCATATACTGTTCTCTAAGCTCGAGGAGCAGGGCTTAACCAATCTGTATTTTGCCCTTGAAGCACCGCTAGTTGAGGTGCTAACTTACATGGAGCGCAATGGTGTATCGCTCGACACCAAAAGCTTAAAGGATTACGGGGAGATTCTCTCAGCACAGCTGGTTGAGCTCGAAAGTGAGATACGCCAAATGGCCGGAGTGCCCGATTTGAATATCTCATCGCCCAAACAGCTTGGCGAGGTTCTGTTTGAAAAGCTTAAGATATCGTCCGATGCCAAGCTTACCAAAACCAGGCAGTACTCAACCAACGAGGAGGAACTCCAGAAGTATATCGATGCCCATCCTATTGTTCCCAAAATATTGGAGTTTAGAGGCATAAAGAAATTGCTTTCAACCTATATCGAAACCCTACCCACGCTGGTAAATCCAAAAACAGGGAAAATACACACTTCGTTCAATCAGGCGGTAGCTTCAACCGGAAGGTTAAGCTCTAACAATCCTAACCTGCAAAATATTCCCATACGCGATGAGAACGGACGTGAGATTCGGAAGGCTTTTATTCCATCGCCAGGCGATTACCTGCTACTATCAGCCGACTACTCCCAGATAGAGCTGCGCCTTATGGCGCATATGAGTACCGACCCCGCCATGCTAGAGGCTTTTGAAAAGGGGCAGGATATTCACGCTGCAACCGCTGCAAAAATATTCAGGATACCCCTGAATGAGGTTACTGCTGACCAACGCCGAAAGGCCAAGACAGCCAACTTTGGAATGATATACGGCATATCAGCGTTTGGCTTATCGCAGCGGTTAGGTATTTCAAGAACCGAAGCAAAGGAGCTGATTGATGGCTACTTCACAACCTACAAGGGAGTGAAAGAGTACATGGAAAAATGCGTTTCGCAGGCTCGTGAGCGGGGATGGGTTGAAACTATTTTTGGACGTAAGCGCTACCTGCCCGATATCAACTCAAACAACCAGGTGGTTCGTGGGCTTGCTGAGCGGAACGCAATTAATGCTCCCATTCAGGGCTCGGCCGCCGATATCATCAAAATGGCGATGATTAGAATACACGACGAGTTCAAGAGTGGCAAGCTAAAGTCCAAAATGATAATTCAGGTTCACGACGAGTTGGTATTCGATGTTTACCGCCCAGAGCTAGATGAGGTAAAAGCAATAGTAAAGAAATGCATGGAGGGTGCAGCCGCACTTAGCGTTCCGCTGGAGGTGGAGATTGGTACTGGCAGCAACTGGCTTGAGGCGCACTAGTCTTGCTTGTCGGCCCAGGGCGAGGGATTAATGGACTCGTCAACCACATAGTCGCCATAACGTTCAGCTATTAAGTTTAGGAGTGAGTAAACCTCATCGGGGTTAAGGGTGGTTAGTAGTTTTAGCCTGATATCCTTGAAGTGTGGTAATCCTTTAAAGTATGAGCCAAAATGCCTTCGCATTTCGAGCATTCCGGTTTTGGCTCCTTTAACCTGCAGCGAATGCTCAAAGTGCAAGCGGGCAATTTCAACCTTTTCAGTGGTAGAGAGGGGTTTCATAAGCTCACCGGTTTTAAGGTAATGCTTCACCTCAGCAAAAATCCATGGACGACCATAGGTGGCGCGCCCAATCATAATTCCATCAACCCCGTAACGGGTAAACATCTCCTTGGCCCTAATTGGACTATCAATATCGCCGTTGCCTATAACGGGAATGTGCATCCGAGGATTACTCTTAACCTCACCAATGAGTGTCCAATCGGCTTTGCCGGTATAAAGTTGAGCGCGGGTGCGGCCATGAATGGTAATGGCCTTTATCCCAACATCCTGAAGGCGTTCAGCAATTTCAACAATATTTTTCGATTGGTCGTCCCAACCCAAGCGGGTTTTAACTGTAACTGGCAAATGGGTAGCCTCCACAATTCGGCGGGTCATCTCAACCATTTTGGGAACATCGCGCATCATACCTGAGCCTGCGCCGCGGTTGGCAATCTTTTTAACCGGGCATCCAAAGTTTATATCAATAACATCGGGGTTTGCCTCGGTGGCAACCCGGGCAGCCTCAACCATGCTCTCAATTATATGGCCGTAAAGCTGAATGCCAATGGGTCGTTCGTAATCGTAAATGGTTAGTTTTGCTACACTGCTCCCTGCATCGCGGATAAGCCCATCGGCATTAATAAACTCAGTATACATCATATCGGCACCAAAGTGCTTGCACATGAAGCGGAACGATGGGTCAGTAACATCCTCCATGGGTGCCAACAATACCGGCTTTTCGCCTAAATCAACATTCCCTATTTTCATTCTTTAGGTTTTGCGATGCAAAAATATCAAAAGAATACGGTTAAAGGCTTTGTTCAAAGCTGATATGAATTACTTTTGTAGAAATTTATAGTTTATGGAACATGGAATTTTAGAATCAAAATCAAGTGTAGGAAAGATGTTGATTTTTGGAGCAATTATTCTTTTCAGCTCATTTATTTTTTCGTTGATAGGATTTTTACTTTTAGGGATACTGTTTGGTGCATCGGGGGTGCAGGTAGCGCTAGGTGAGAGCCTAACCAATTTAAATGCCCTAAAGTTAATGCAAATCCTTCAAACCACTGGCATTTTCATTGTTCCAGCCATTCTTTCGGCATCTCTTTTCTCCAAAAAGCCATGGCATTACTTAGGCTTTCAGAGGGTTAAGACCGACACTATTTTTAAAACACTGTTGATTGTTTTAATATCCCTTCCAGCCATAAACCTTTTGGCATCGGTAAATCAGCTTATACCTTTGAGCGATTGGATGATTGAACTTGAAAAGAAAGCAGAGGCTCTTACAAAGGCATTTCTGATAACCGATAGTTTCTGGGTTTTTCTGGTTAATATTTTCATGGTGGCTATTCTTCCTGCTATAGGGGAGGAGCTCATTTTCCGGGGGATTCTTCAAAGGAGGCTTGTTGAGCTAACGCGTTCGCGCTGGACTGGTATAATAATTGCAGCAGCAGTATTTAGTGGCATTCATATGCAGTTTCAAGGATTTATTCCAAGGTTTGCGCTGGGGGTAGCGTTTGGATACCTGCTTGAGGTAACAGGTAGCATCTGGGTTCCCATTTTTGCGCATTTCTTTAACAATGCAATAGCAGCAACCGGTTATATGCTAATTGGGACTGGGACTGTTGATGAAAGAATAGAGGATATTGGCGGACTAAGCGACCTTTGGTTGCTGGGTATTATAAGTTTAATTGCAACCATTCTGCTTGTGGTTAAGCTTAAGAGGGAGATTGAACGAAACCGTCAATTAGAACAGCCGAGGGATAGCGCTATCGAACAACGATAGCCCCTTGAGTTCATTTTTTCGGTAAACGTAAACAAGACCATAGGCACTTGCCTTTTCCCTTCGTTCCTCATCGGGAAGGTCCTTGTAGTGCTCTTCCACTTCGTTCCAGATGCTGAGAATTATATCGTCGGCTTTTTTTCGCAGTTCGATGAGTTCGTTTAGCATTCGCTGGGTATTGTGTTGGAGCACTTTTTGGTAGTTATAGGCTTCAAGGAACTGGTCGTAGCGCACCTTAACAACAGCAATGGTGGGGTTGGTAATTGGTGACATTCCCCTGCGGGTGCGCGCCATTTCACCTTCAATTATCTTTTTACCCCATTCAATTAAGTCCTTTTCGGTGTTGAGTGAGGGTATCTTCGATTCATCTATATCCATGCCATAGAGTTCGCGAACTGTAGGCTGAAGTTCACCCCGGGCAATGGCCATATTAACTACTTGGATAAAGTGCGATAGGTAAAGCCGGGCTTTTTTTACCAGTTGCTGGTAATCCTTGCTGCGTTCAACCTGAGTATCGTATGCCGCTTTGTAGTGTGCTATAGCCTTCTCAAATGAGTTAATGAAGAGTTCAACCTTTGAGAATGTTGCCTGCGAAAAGGCCAAATCCTGCGGATGAGTATTTTTGCCCATTTTATAGGCAGCTTTTAGCGCGCGAATACGAGCGCTATCGGTGTTGGGTAATCGGCGGTAGGGCATAGCACTATCAATTTTGTTTTGCTCTGAACGATAAAGGCTTATCACTTGCGAATATAAGTTAAGAATTCAAAAAATCAACTCTATTCGCAAAATTTTTTTAAGGGAATTTTGCTAAAAATTAGCGACTTACTTTGAAAGCCTCATTTTATGGGCTTTTTATCAAGATATTTTTTAACTAGAAATTTTTAGAACTACTTCATTGTAAAAATTATAGGGTAAGGTATTGACAAACATCAAGCAATAGGTTAACTTGTTCACAAAGTTTAAAGTAATGGCTTTTCCAAAAATGCTTTCGGGTTTAATAAGGTTAGTAGCTTTAGCCCTAATACTTCAAGCTTGTAAAATTGCGTATATACCAAATACCTTCAATAGCCCTTTACTTCGCAACAAAGGCGATGCTCAACTCAATATTTGGGCTGGCTCAGCAGGTATTGAAGCCCAAACAGCAGTAGCAGTTACCAATAGTATCGGACTGATGGTAAACGGACAACTTCAACAGAATAAAAAAACGGAGAATGATGTTGAGGTTACCGAGCAGAGGAAGTATGTTGAAGGAGCCATTGGCTATACCGAACGTTTTAGCGACATGGGTATATTTGAGTTTTATGCTGGGGGCGGTGTAGGTCAGGTACCTGCAAAGTTCCGAAGTATTACATGGGATGGCCCTCAGACTATTGCCTATAACCGATGGTTTATTCAGCCCGCTTTGGGCTTTTGTAACGATTGGCTCGACTTTAGCGTGGTAAGTCGATTATCGCTGGTTGATATTGGTCCTCAGAAAAATTGGTTCTACGAACCCGGAATTGTAGGCAAAATTGGTTATAAGCGGTTAAGATTTGTTGGATGTTTTGGACTATCAATTCCGCTCCGGGAACACGATAAGCGGTATTGGGATAATCTTCCCTTTACCATATCCATAGGTTTACACCTGAATTTTGGGAAGCGAATCGTTGAAAACTAACCACATTTTCCCTGTATCAGGTGTTCAATCACTTTTGGGTAGTATTCCCATTCAAGCCTATGCACCCTTTGCGCTAGGGTTTCGGGTGTATCGGTTGGTAAAACCTCGCAGGATGCCTGAAAAATTACATCGCCTTCATCGTAATGTTCGTTCACATAGTGAATGGTTATCCCCGATTCCGTTTCCCCAGCAGCAATAACTGCCTTATGAACCCTATAGCCATACATGCCCTTGCCACCATACTTAGGGAGTAGCGCTGGATGTATATTCACAATACGATTGTTGTAGTGCCGAACCATTTCAACGGGAACCATTTTCAGGAATCCGGCCAAAACAATAAAATCAATTTTTTGCTCAATTAGCTTACTCAACACACTCCCATTCCTGAGCTCATCCATGGTAAAAAGAAAAGTTGGTATCCCTAAACGCTTAGCCCTTTCCAGAACAAACGCATTAGGGTTTTCGGTGGCTATTAGTGTAATTTTAAACTTTGGATTGGACAAAAAGTGTTTGGCAATATTCTCGGCGTTGGATCCTGATCCCGATGCAAAAATGGCTATGTAGAACATAATCAGGTAGATAAGGTTTAAATTTAAACGACTGTCAAAAAAAAATTGTTAACAAGCGTCAAAAATATGAACAAAAAAATTACTTTTGCCACGTTTTTGACATCTGATTTGTTTTCAGGTGAAAATATGTTTTTCTTTGTGATTTGAAAACTCAATTTACTAACTAAATTTTAAAACTATGTCAGACATTGCAACTAGAGTTAAGTCGATCATTGTTGACAAGCTTGGAGTAGATGAGAACGAAGTAACTCCTGAAGCTAGTTTTACCAACGATCTTGGTGCCGATTCACTTGACACCGTTGAGCTGATTATGGAATTCGAAAAGGAATTCAATCTTTCTATTCCCGATGAGGAAGCTGAAAAGATCGGCACCGTTGGTGATGCTATCAAGTACATTGAAGAGCACAGCAAGTAATTAACTTATTAACCGGCAAGGCAAATTTTGGTTTTAAACTTAAATTCACTTTTATGGAAATGAAACGTGTTGTTGTAACAGGTATTGGAACCATTAACCCCCTTGGGAATAACATTCAGGAATACTGGACAAACCTTGAGAATGGAGTTAGTGGTTGTGAACTTATCACAAGTTTCGACACGTCGAAATTCAAAACCAAATTTGCCTGCATGGTAAAGAATTTTGACCCAAATAACTACTTCGACCGCAAAGAGGTTAAAAAGTTGGATCCTTACACACAATTTGCGCTGGTGGCAGTTGAAGAAGCCATGAAGGATTCAGGCATTAACCCCGAGGCCATTGACCTCGACATGGCTGGAGTAATTTGGGCATCGGGTATTGGGGGTTTACAAACCCTTACCGAGGAACTAAGAGGCTATTTCGGTGGTGATGGAACACCCCGATTTAGCCCCTTTTTCATTCCTAGGATGATTGCCGACATAGCAGCCGGGCATATCTCCATGAAGTACGGTTTCCGTGGACCAAACTTCTCAACCGTATCGGCCTGCGCATCGGCAACCAACGGTATTATTTGTGCCCTCGATGTAATCCGAACCGGTAAAGCAAACGTTGTTATAACCGGAGGTTCTGAGGCCTCAGTTAACGAGATTGGCGTGGCTGGATTCAATGCGCTTCAGGCACTATCAACTAACAACGAGGAATACAAAACCGCCTCGCGTCCGTTCGATGCTACCCGCGATGGTTTTGTGATGGGCGAAGGTGCAGGTTGCCTTATCCTAGAGGAGTATGAGCATGCTAAAGCCCGTGGGGCTAAAATTTACTGTGAGCTGGTAGGCGGCGGCATGTCGGCCGATGCATACCACCTGACAGCACCTCACCCCGAGGGGCTTGGAGCCCGTAAGGTTATGGAAAATGCCTTACGCGATGCCGGCATGAAACCCGAGGATATCGATTACATTAACGTTCATGGTACAGCCACTCCACTTGGCGATATTGCTGAAACAAAAGCCATTATCCAAGTTTTTGGTGAGCATGCCTACAAGCTAAATATCAGCTCAACAAAATCGATGACCGGTCACCTGCTTGGCGCTGCCGGTGCCATTGAGGCTCTTGCTGCAGTTATGGCCGTTTATAAAGATGTGGTACCACCAACCATCAACCTTAAAGAGGTTGATCCTGAAATTGACAGCAAGCTTAACCTAACGCCAAATGTTGCTCAAAAGCGAACTGTTCGTGCTGCTTTAAGTAACACCTTTGGTTTTGGTGGACACAACGCATCCATCATCGTAAAAAAGATGTAGTTTTTCATCGTGTTAAAATTCTTAAGTAAACCCATACGTCGGTTACGCTTAACGGCCGCCGATAAAGAATTTTATCAGAATCTTAAAAAAATTTTGGGGTTTGCCCCCGATAATCTAGATGTTTACAAGCTGGCGCTGGTTCACAGGTCAGCTTCGCTTATTATATCGCCTGGTCAAAAGGTTGATAATGAAAGGCTGGAATACCTTGGCGATGCCATACTCGATGCCATTGTGGCCGACTACCTGTTTGCTGAATTCCCCAATAGCGACGAGGGTTTCCTTACTAAAATGCGGGCAAAGATTGTTAGCCGCAACAATATGAACCAGCTTGCAATCAGTATTGGGCTACCTGACGTGGTCAAGGTAAATAATGGTGCCCTTAACCACCAAAAGTATATTTACGGTAATGCCCTGGAAGCCATAGTTGGCGCCATGTTTATCGATAAGGGATTTAAGTTTACCAGCGATGTGGTGGTAAACAACTTCCTACGGCGCCATATCAACCTTGAAGAGCTGGAAAGCATTGAATACGATTACAAGAGCCGAATTCTGGAAATTGCGCAAAAGCTGCACATTAAGGTTGCCTTTGATACCCACGATTACGGCGATAATAAGCAAAAACCACAGTTTGAGGCAATACTCATCTGGAATGGGAAGGAGATTGGCCGTGGCTTAGGCCAATCGAAAAAGGAAGCAGAACAGAAAGCCTCAATGCAAGGAATTGAATTAGCTGAGGGCGAATTACAAAGCGAAAAACAAAAGGAGGACCTCCCGAACGAGGATCCCTCAAATGAGCAAGTTTAAGTTTTTTGGCCTTTGCTTATTCCCGTATAATACTAACCTGATTGCCCTTGCCCAGGGCTATTATCGACGAAGGTTTCCCTGTTGATTCGGTATCGATATTCCCCGGAACCACATAATCAACCCTCGATACTATTTCCGGGGAAATGGCATCGAAATTTTTTGGGAATGGTGTGCCGCAAAAATTAGCTGAGGTTGATACTATTGGGCGGCCAAACCTTGAAATAAGCTGCTGGCAAAACTTACTTTGGGTTACCCTTATGGCAACACTGCCGCTTTGTCCGTAAACCGATGGGGCGAGGTTTTTTCCTTTATCAAAAACTATAGTTAAGGGCTTATCGGCTAAACCGATTAGTTCCCAGGCCATATCGGGAACTTCATCAACATAGGAAGGAATTCTTTGGGGAATATCAGCTAAAATAACAAACCCTTTCCCATTAACCCTCCCCTTAATATCCATTAACCTTCTTACAGATTGTTCGTTAGTAGCATCGCAACCCAAACCCCAAATGGTATCGGTGGGGTAAAGGATAATGCCGCCGGCATGCAGAATGTTCAAAGTTAGATTTATGGTTTCCAATGCTACTCGGACTTGGTTTGGTAAAATTCTTTGAGTCTAGTGTATTTCTGGAATACGGAATACTCCAATAACTTACTGAGTAAATATCCCTGATACCCGTCTAAAAATCCTAACTTAATGAAGTACGATTTAATGAATTGCCATTTGGGTTTGAATATAATATCGAAGATTGTATTTTTTTTCCCATAACGATAATACTCTCTAGCAAGGAAATCTGCATATTTATTTGCTTTTTCGTAGTGCTGCCCCAACGAAATGTTTGAGTTATGGATTAAATCGCCTTTTAGGAAACCGACTTTAGCTGTATTGTCAATTCTTTCAACGGTTTCATGAATATTTAAACCCGACCACCTAAAATGTCTCCTATCAAAAAGCCTTATTTTTTTATCAGGATACCAATCGGTATGTTTTAAATATTTACCACAAAAAAAATTCAGCCGATTCATCTTGTAGGCATCAAATCTCCAATTTGATTTAACTTGGAATATAGATTGGATTAGCTGATCGGACAAAAATTCGTCTGCATCAAGAGAGAGCACTATGTCATGTTTAGCTAAACCCGTGGCAAAATTTTTTTGGTCGCAATAACCTTTAAACTCATTTTCATAGAAAGATATGCTATTCTTTAAGCATATCGATTTGGTATTATCGGTTGAATATGAATCGACAACAACAATCTCGTCAACAATAGATTTTACTGAGTTTATGCACCGTTGAATATTTTGCTCCTCATTGTATGTTATAATAACAGCTGAAATTTTAATCATGGCTAAAGATATTGGTTTATTCCTTTTTCGCAGAACTTTCTATTTTCTTTCATTGCTAATTGCAATGTTTCGTCATTTTGCTTGAGAAGTTTTATATTCTGGTTTGATTGATGCCAAAGGTGGTAACCAATACCGGCAAACTTCAGATTTAACCGTCTTACCCCACTGTTTATCAATCTTAATACAAGTTCACTGTCTTCGCGCCCCCATCCAACAAAGTCCTCATTAAAACCATTTATCTTGATGATATCATCTTTCCAGAGTGAAAAATTACAGGAACGAACTCCTGCAATGTTTTGTTTTGATGATATTTTACCTGCCAACAATGATAATCCAGGTAAATAAATTGCATTAAAATGGTTTTTTATTTCATCTTTCCATAAAGAAATTTTAATTCTTTTATAATCTATGAGTTCATTGGTTGTTTTTTTGGATAGTAGGACCCTGGAACCTTGTATAAATTGTTTTTTTTGGGCATGATTAATGTGGTCGTAAATAAAATATTTATGTAATAAAATATCGCCATCAATGGTTATGATGTAGTCGCCTTTTGCTTTGGCAATAGCTTTATTCCTTGCCATGGCTACTCTAAAACCATTATCTTCTTGCCAAACATGAATTAAAGGAATTGAAAAAAGGCTTTGGTATTGTTTTATTAATTCTTGGGTTTCGCCGGTTGAACCATCATCGGCAATTACTACTTCGTCGGGTTGAATGTACTGATTTAGAATGCTTAACAGCACTAGTTCTAAAGCATCGGGACGGTTATATGTTGTTACTATTAATGAGGTTTTCATGGTAAAAAGATATACAAATGATTCAGGATTTGTCTACAGTTTTTCTAAATCTCTATATAAATTCATATAATTGTTTGCAATTACCCCGGGGTGGAATTGCTTAGCATGCTTTATTCCATGATTAATCATATTATGCCTAAGATTGGCATCGCTGATGATCTTATCAATAGCATTTGCTAATGCGTTTATATCGAAGGGATCAACATATATCGCTGCATTACCTCCAGTTTCCTCAAAACAACCCCCTTTAGTTGTAATAACAGGAATTCCTGAAACTAAGGCTTCAAGTATGGGGATTCCAAAACCCTCGTAAATAGATGGGTAAATAAAACATTGAGCATTTTGATAAAGCATGGGCAATTCCTCATTGCTTATGTTGGTAAGGAATTGAACATTTAATCTTGTATTTTCTAAAAAGGGTTTGATCTGCGTATAATAGTAATTAGTTTTTTTACCTACAACCACAAGAGGAATTGGTTTATTTATCAGTTTTAAAGCTTTTAAAAGGGTTAGTAAGTTTTTTCGTTCTTCAATTGTGCCTATGTAAAGTAGATAGGGCTCTTGCAGGTTGTTCTGTTTTTTAAAAAAATTTATGGATTCGTTAGTGTAATTATTATAAAACCATTCATTGCAACTCTGGTAAATTACTTTTATTTTTTGCGGGTTTAGATCAAAAATTGATATTAAATCATCTCTTGTTTGATTACTTATGGCTACTACTACATTAGCTGCTTCTAAAGCGTATTTCAACTTTGCCTTATAAATTTTAACATCTATTTTACTATAAAACCGAGGGAATTTTATAAAGATCAAATCGTGAACAGTAACTATTCTCTTAACCTTTGTTTTATGAATACCATAAGGTAACTCATGGCTTAGTCCATGGTAAATATCAAGCGAAAACTTTTCAATTTTAGAAGATATATAGTAGGTGCGCCAAATGCTCTGCAAAAATTTTAAGTTATGTTTAGGTCCAACAATGTGAGCAAGTTTCTCGGCTTGGTGACTTAGATTAATTCTATTTTTTAATGAAGGGGTAAAAAGGTAATAGCTATTCTCGGGATAAAACTTTACTAATGAGTTTATCAGGTTACGGCTATAATTACCCAGTCCGCTTTTATTAAAGAAGGCTCTTTTGGCATCAAATCCTATTTTTAGTGGTATCATGCATATTAACTTTTGTGCAAAGTTAAAATTTATCACTGTTGTCCGGTAAATTCTAAAAGAAATTTTTTCAAATGTAACTATTTAATAGTCAACTGATGTATATTCCTCAAATCGAATTGTGCCAAAAATTTAAATCATTGTTGTCCGGTAAACCGGAATATTAGTAATTTTTTGTTTTTAATTCACAGTTAATCAGTATCTGCATTTTACATTTTCAAAAGTAAGCCCCCTCCATTTCGGGGAATAGCGAATTTTGATATTTCATTTTGTTTTCTTTTATTATTTCGCGCCAACTTCCTTCGGGGTCTTCCAAAAAGCGATAGATATCGATATAGTTCATCAATTGTTGCCTTATAATTGACACCATGTTAGAAAATGCCCAACTACGTTTGAGTCGGCTCCTGACAAGTGTTATCAGTAGATTGGCAAGCATGGCAGTCCAAATCTGTATTTCAATGGCATTCTCATTGTCACCCAAAAAATACTTTAAAGGGAAGTTCTGCTTTAGTTGTTTAAACAGTAGCTCTATCTGCCAACGTTTCTTGTAAATCAGGGCTATTTTCTCTGCCGATAGTTCAAAGTTATTGGTGATGAACTCGAATAGACGCTCATTTTCACTGTCCCAATAAGCTATTCTCCTGGCACGGTGTTCTTCTTTCTTTTTATCGCCATAATATAAGATGACCTCTTCATCTTTCAGGACACCCGAATCGGCATCGTCCGGGATATCGAACTCTTTGCTGGCCTCATAAAGGGCATTGTCTTTCAGCCGGGTCACATACCAGATCGTGTTTTTAGTAAACGCTTCATATTGGGCATAATCGACATACCCTTTATCGAAAGTGATTATCGAGCCAGGCGGCAGGCTGAGCACTTCTTCCAGGAACATGTGGTCGTGCCTTGCCGCTTCGCTGTAACGGATAAGACAGGGTACATTCTCGCTGGCTTTGATGATCGTATGTGCTTTTATCCCGCCCTTCTTCCTGCCTTCTTTGGGTTTGCGCCCTACTCCCTTAAGAATATCCTTAAACAGCGATACCGTAGTCGAATCCATGATATAAAGCCGTCTCAGGTCTGCATCGCTCAACCGGCTGTCCGCTAAAAATGAAGCATGTCTGCGATAAACATCCATATAGATATCCCCGAAAACTTGGCTGCACCGTCGTTGGTTTGCTTCAGCAAAGGTGCTGCGCCTTACCAGATAGGAAAGCCCAAGGTGTGATAGCTTATGTGCGTTGGCCAACAATCCTAAAATGACTTCCCTGATTGAATGATAGCCCTCAAAGGCAACAAAAAGCATCACGATGACATGATTGTACGTGCTGAATTTTTTCACATACCGTTCGGCACCATGCTGTTTCGCTATTTTTTTGATCTCACTCTTGTCAATGAACTTTATAAGCTGATTAAATATCGGCTGTCCGCTAAAATTTTTACTTTTACCCATGATTACAATTGTTGCTTCGTAACTTCAAAGGTAATCAACCGGGTTAGTCTGCAATATGGATTGACCCGGTTAAATATTTTTACCGGACAACAGTGATTTTTTTTAGTATTATAGTAACACAAAAACCCGACACATGTCGGGTTTTTGTTGTTTAATGCAAATTTTTTATAGCAAGCTAAATGCAGCGGTTAACCCTGCCATAACAATTGAAACCATGCTCATGAGCTTGATAAGGATGTTAAGGCTGGGGCCAGAGGTATCCTTGAATGGGTCGCCAACGGTATCGCCTACTACAGCAGCTTTGTGGTTTGTTGAACCTTTACCTCCAAAGTTACCTTCCTCGATATATTTCTTGGCGTTATCCCAGGCTCCTCCTGAGTTTGCCATGAAAATGGCAAGTACAAATCCTGCTGCAAGCCCACCAGCAAGTAAACCAAGCACACCTGCAACTCCGAGTACCAAACCGGTTACAATTGGAATGATTATGGCTAAAAGAGAAGGTAAAATCATCTCGATTTGTGCACCTTTGGTCGAAATGGCCACGCAACGTGCATAATCGGGTTCGGCTTCTCCCTCCATGATTCCCTTTATTTCGCGGAACTGACGACGAACTTCCTCAACCATTTTTTGTGCAGCACGGCCAACAGCGTTCATGGTTAAGCCACTAAACAGGAAGGCCATCATGGCTCCAATAAAAAGGCCAACAAGCACAACGGGGTTCATCAGGTTAACCTGGTAGTAGTTCATGAAGTCAACTATGGTTGCCTTTGCGGTTTCAATGGTATCGCCATTGGCAAGTGTAATTACATTTTCACCAATACGGATTAACCCAATTTTAATCTCCTCAATGTAGGAGGCCAAAAGCGCTAGGGCAGTTAAAGCTGCGGAGCCAATGGCAAATCCTTTACCGGTAGCTGCAGTTGTATTGCCCAAAGCATCAAGGGCATCGGTACGTTTGCGAACCTCTGGGCCCAAGTGGCTCATTTCAGCATTACCCCCAGCATTATCGGCAATTGGACCGTAGGCATCGGTGGCTAGGGTAATACCCAGGGTTGAAAGCATACCTACTGCTGCAATACCAATACCATAAAGGCCGAGCTGAATGTTTTGGGCATCGAGCATGTGCTTAACATCGAAATTGATAGCCGAGAGGAATGCAATCAGAATTGCTATTGCAATGGTTATAACAGGTATGGCTGTGGATACCATTCCTAAACCTACGCCTGAGATGATTACTGTAGCAGGTCCTGTTTGTGCACTTTCGGAAATCTTTCGGGTAGGATTAAAGGAGTGTGAGGTGAAGTACTCCGTTGATTGTCCAATTATAATACCAGCCAGTAACCCTGCAACAACCGAGAAGGATATTCCCATCCAGTTCTGCAGGCCTAATGCGTAAAGGATTACAAAGGTAAGGATTGCAATTAGTGCTGAGCTCACGTTAACGCCCACACCCAACGAGCGAAGCAGGTCACGCATGGTTGCGCCCTCTTTGGTACGAACCATATAAATGCCTAGAATGGAAAGCACTATGCCAACACTAGCAATTAACATGGGTGCAAGGATTGCTTTGTACTGCATGTCTACTCCGGTTGCAGCAAATGCTGTTGCCCCTAGGGCTGCAGTGGCAAGAATTGACCCTGCATAAGATTCGTATAAGTCGGCACCCATACCGGCTACATCGCCCACATTATCGCCCACGTTATCGGCAATGGTGGCTGGGTTGCGGGGGTCATCCTCCGGGATACCTGCCTCAACCTTACCTACAAGGTCGGCACCCACATCAGCGGCCTTAGTATAAATACCACCACCCACACGGGCAAACAGTGCTTGGGTTGAGGCACCCATTCCAAAGGTAAGCATTGTGGTGGTAATGATGATTAACTTATGAGAGCTATCGGGTTCATCGATAAAGTAGTTGAGGATCAGATACCATAAGGAAATATCGAGTACTGCCAGACCAACCACAACCAATCCCATTACTGCACCCGACCTGAATGCTACCCTAAGGCCATGGTTTAGGGAGTTCTTAGCAGCGTTAGCCGTTCGAGCCGATGCATAGGTGGCGGTTTTCATTCCAAAAAATCCGGCTAAACCGGAAAAGAAACCACCGGTTAGGAATGCAAACGGTGTCCATTTGTTTTGCACTCCCAGTCCAAATGCCAAGTAAACAAAAAGCAGCATCAGCACTATAAATACAATAAACACCACCTTGTACTGCTGCTTTAGGTACGACATGGCACCTGTACGTACGTGCTGTGCAATCTTTTTCATCAGGTCAGTACCCTCATCTTCCCTCATCATTTGCCTAAAAAAATGGTAGGCAAACGCCAGGGCAATCACCGATGCAATCGGTACAATCCAGAACAAATGATCAATAATCATAGGTTTAATAATTTAGGTTATTATCGATATATTTAGATAGATAATTTTCATGTAAACATTTAGCTAATATACAAAGTGTAATTTAAGGTGAGTATATTCAAACAAAAAAAAGAGGTTGACTTAAAAGTTTTTTCATTAACAAATTTTATTAAAAGATGTTCGTTGAAAGATTCAATAACTTTGGTTTGGTAGAATTTAAATTCTGTTTTCAATTTCGTTTAGTTACCAAAAGTAAACCACCATTTGTCAAACTGATCTAGTCGAAGGGTTCAGTGTACAGGGGAAGTAAGGATAAAGGATAAAGGTTAAAGGATAAAGGATAAAAATTTAAAATTTCAGATTTCAGATTCATGATTTAAGGTGGTTTCTTAAACCATCAACTATCAACTATCAACCATCAACTAAATTGATATCACAGTGTAAATCTGCCTAATCTGTGTCATCTGCGTTCCATCTCATTTCACGAACAACGATTCACGAACAACGAACAACGCATCCTGCCCTGTAGGGGCTAAACATTTGTAATTCCATAACTACTCCCATATATATAGCGATGCACGTAATACATTTTCCAAAGAGCAAGGACAAAAAGTTGCATCGCAACAGAAAGGCAATGCAAAGAGCGATTTACACGTTCTTTCTTGTCTTGATACAAGAAAGAACCAAAGAAAATCAAGGCTGAAAAGCCCGACCCGATGGGTGCCCCGTGGGTGGAACTGCCACGCGATACTATTCGCCACGCCTACGGCGTGACTCATGTGGTATCGCTTACTAAGCCCACCGCAACGTTCCACCCCCGACCCATTGTCGGGTCAGGCTTTTATGCCACTGCTTATGCCATTCCTATTGGTCGAGGAATTTTGAAAGTTAAAAGTTGTAGGCTCAAAGAGAAGCTTCGAATGGGCTCAGCATGACAGGGGGAGTTCTAATGCCAAAGGTTTTATCGTTCCAAGGCCTAGTAAATTGGGATTCACCACTACAAATATCTCTAAAAAGCATTGGTTCTAATTTATAAGTCAGCTAAAGAATATTCACAAAAAAAGCATTACATTCATATAAGATGGTAGTATTAAAACAAAAAAAATTAACTTTGCACGGTCGGAAAAAGTCAAATTTCAATATGGACGATTATCACCCTGATAGTTAACCTGGAATAGAGGTAATGTACTATGCCTCTATTCTATAAAATTTTGGAGGGATAGTACATGATTTCATTCTGGAAAAGGGACATTGGGTTACATCCAACCGCCGAATGGGAGCCCTACTGCTGGGTAAACGTTGAAAATCCAACTAACGAGGAAAAACGTTACTTACTCGATGAGCTCGGGGTACCTGATGCTTTCTATAACGACATTGAGGACGTAGATGAGCGACCACGTATTGAGTATGAAAACGGGTGGTTCTTTATCCTGATGCGCGTCCCCTACAAGAATACCGACCTTAAAATTCCTTACTCCACAGTCCCCTTTGGTATCATCTTCAAGGATGAGGTTTTTGTATCCATTAGTTTTTACCGCTGCGAGGTAGTACCCGATTTTATTCAATTCTCAGTCCGCAAGGGAATTATAATTAAGGATCACTTCGATCAGGTGCTTAGGATAATGCTTTCGTCGAGCGTTTGGTTCCTGAAATACCTTAAACAAATTAACAACGACATTAAGGAAGCTGAAGAACAGCTGGAGCGCTCTATCCGTAACGAGGAGTTACAGGATTTGCTACGCATTGAGAAGAGTTTAGTGTTTTTTACCACATCGCTCAAGGGCAACGATATACTGCTGCATAGGATAAAAAACCTGCGTAGTTACCGCGATACCTATAATCCTGAACTGTTGGAGGACGTAGAAATTGAGTTGCGCCAGGCACAGGAAACTACAAGCGTTTACTCCGACATTCTCAGCGGAATGATGGATGCCTATGCTTCGGTTATTTCCAATAACCTTAACATTGTGATGAAGCGACTGACCTCTATCTCTATTGTACTAATGATTCCAACATTAATTGCTAGTTTTTATGGGATGAATGTTCCCAATAACCTAGAAAGTCATCCGTGGGCATTTGGGGCTATTGTTATAGCATCTATAACAATATCGGTAATTGCTTTGCTTATATTCGTGCGGAAAAAGTGGTACTAATCGGTGGTTGTTCGGGTAGCCTTATTTACTGCTGATATAATTTGGTCAACCTCAAACGGTTTCTGGATGTAACCGCTTACCCAACCCTCATTAATTGCATGGTAAATTTCAGGCGATATGTCGTATCCTGTTAGGATAAAGCAGGGTACACCCGGTTTAACCTTTGCTGCCTCACGGGCAAACTCAAGTCCGTTCATGCCTGGCATCTTCATATCGCAGAAAATTACTTTGATATTTGGGTATTGGGTAAGTTTTGTTAACCCATCGACACCGGAATTGGCGCTTACAACCCGGTAGTACCACCGGAAGTTTACCTCAAAAAGCAGTACGTTTGTTGGCTCATCGTCGATGTGGAGCACGCTGATATTTCCTGTTGCATCCATGGCTAGCTCGATTTAGGTAAAACTACTGTAACTTTTGTTCCTTTGCCCCTTTCGGAGTGTATGTTAATATTCCCTTTGTGTTCCTTTATGATGTTGTAGGTGATGGATAACCCCAGCCCTGTTCCCACTCCAGGCTCCTTGGTGGTAAAGAACGGATCGAAAATCTTTGTCAAATTTTCGTGGTCAATTCCGCATCCGGTATCCTCAAAAATCACCCTACAGGTTTTGTCCGTTGATTTTGTTGTTATGGTTATTTTCCCTGTGCCATCGATAGCTTGAATGGCATTGATGAGAATATTCATGAACGATTGGTGTATTTGGCCCTCGTTACAGTAAATACTTGTTGAATCCTCGTTGTAATGCTTTATGATCTCAATTCTATCGCGGTACTGATTGGAAAGTAGTATCAGACAGTTGTCAATCACCCTGTGTAAATCAACATTTGAGTGTTTTGTATAGTCGGCACGGCTATACTGGTTAAGGCTTCTTACAATCTGGGCTGAGCGTTTAACTCCTTCCTTGATAGCATCAACTAATGGCTGTAGCTCGCTTTTTTGTGCTTTAAACTTATCGTTGATAAATCCCTCAATGGCAATAATGCCTCCCTGTATGAAATTCAGGGGGTTATTTATTTCGTGAGCAACCCCAGCCGCAAGCAAACCAAGCGATGCCATTTTCTCCGATTGGATTAGGGTTTGCTGAGCGTTCTTTAGTTCTTGTAAGGTTTCTATTAGCTTTTCGCGCTGATTGTAAAGTTCCTCGTTGGCTGAGGTTAGCTCCTCGTTTACTGCCTCAAGTTCCTCAGTACGTTCTTTTACAAGTAGTTCCAAGTGGTTTCTATAGGTTTCAAGTTCCTGTTGGGTTTTCTTTATTTCTGTAATATCGATGGAAATCCCCCTTAACCCAACAACTATTCCGTTATCAACTATAGGGGATGAGTACACAAGAGCAGGGAATCGTTCGCCGTTCCTGCGTTGTGCTGGGTACTCAAGCCCAGGTGCAGTCTCCCCCTGTAGCCGTCGTTTAAAAAGCCTGATAGTTTCTTCCCTAAATTCAGGAACAATGGTTTCAAAAATATTCACCCCTTTTTTAAAGTCCTCATAGGTGTAACCCATACTTTCCAGTCCATACTTGTTCACAAAGGTTACCATTCCGTTTAGGTCAATTTCCCAAATGGATTGGGGTAGGAGTTCGGTAAGTTCACGGAATCGCCGCTCGCTCCGTTCAAGCTTTTCCTGGGCTTGTTTTATTTGGGTGATATCGGTGATGGTTCCTATATAACCATTGATTCCATCGGCATTTTTTTCGGGCAAAGCATTGCCCAGAACCCAAACCACCGAACCATCGGGTTTTAGGAATCGGTATTCGGTTGATGAGCTTTCCTCTAAGTTAACCCTTTCGTACCAACCATCGAGTATCTTTTGCCTATCTTCCGGGTGAACAGCCTTAATCCAGTCATCGCCTTTTGCTTGTTCGGGTGTTAATCCGGATAGTTCGCACCACTTTGGATTAACATAGGTGGTTTTACCCTGAGCGTCGGTTCGGAAGATGCCTACGGGCGACATGTGGGAGAGGGTCTCGAAAAGCATCATGGTTTCATGGTATGCTTTTTCGGCTTTTCGGAGTTCGGTGATATCGACTATTGCTCCAATAGAACCAGTTACAGCACCCTGAGCATTGTAAACTGGTGCACCGCTAACCATGCAATCGACCATTCGGCCATCTTTGGCCTTGAACTGCATTTCGTAAACATTCTTTATCCCCTGTTTCCGTTGATTATTTGCCTCAACTATTTCATGTCGCCTTTGCTCAGGAATTAAAAACTCATTTCCTACTTTCCCAATTACCTCTTCCGGCTTATATCCAAACATCTCTGTAAATCGGGTGTTCACAAATAGTATACGGTCGTTGTTATCGACCATCATAAGCGCCTCATTCAGGCTTTCAACTACAGTTCTATAGAGTTGTTCCCTTTCCTTGATTTCTTGTTCAGCCTTTTTCTTTTCGGTTACATCAATTAGAATCCCTCTAAGCCCTTTAGGGATATTGTTCTCGTAAACAACGCTTGAGAATATGTTGGCTGGGAAAATTGAACCATCCTTTCTGAGGGCAAGGTACTCCTCGTCAGATGTTTTACTTTCAATAAAGAGTTTTTTAATATTTTGGGCAACCCTCTGCCTGTCTTCAGGGGCAATGAGGTCGATAATGGTGATGCCCTTGTCCAGATCCTCCTGGGTATAGCCGAAAAGTTTGAAGCCAATGTTGTTGGCATAGGTAAATCGCGCATTTAGGTCAACCTCCCAAACAACCAGGGGTAAAAGGTCGGCTAGTTCACGGAACTTACGCTCGCGGTACTCCAGTGCTTGCTGGGCAATTTTCCGATCGCTAACATCGCGGACTACAGCAAGCACCGTTTTTTTACCGCTAATAAAAGTGAACTTAAGCGATACCTCAGACCAGAAAATTGAGCCATCGGATCGTTTGCTTTGCCATTCAAAAACAGCACTACCAGCCTTTATTGCTTGTTTTATTCGTTCCTGGGCTCCATTAGCATCGTATGGTTCAATTCCTGAGGAGAAAACATCGACATGCTTACCTATTACCTCTTCCTTACTATGTAATCCATACATTTTAAGCATCTGGTCGTTTACATCGATAATTACTCCTGTTTCGGCATCGTAAATAAAAATAGCTTCGCTGGTAGAGTTGAAGATTTCAAGGTAGTTTTGGAAACTTTCAACCGCATTGGCTTTCTGTTTCTCTGCCTCACAGAGTGCATCCTCGATACGTTGCTGGTATTTACGGCGCTCAAAGATGTTGAGAACGAGGTAAATAATAAGTAGTATACCAATAACCATTACAAAAGTTGCTACCCATACCACTTGCCTTGAACGTGACGATGCTTTCTCAATTGGTATTTCGCTAATTACCATCCAGGGTTTATCGCTCAGGTATAGGTTAATTGGATAGTAAAACCGAAATACTCTTTCTTTTAGGTAATTTGAATAGGTTTCAGCAGAAACTTCATTTCCCATAAAGGCCTTGGCGGTATAGGCACTATCGGCTCTACTTTCTTCGAGGTAAAAATTTTTCCGAATTTTAGCAGAATCAGGATAGCTAACAATTAGCCCTTTAGGGGAAACCAAGTATAAAAATCCGGTGTCGAAAAGTTTTACTGAAGATATTGCATTCTGTAGAAAGCTAAGATTTATGTCAACCCCCACTACACCCAGGAAGGCTGTATCGCTCATTATGGGAACTGAAATGGTACATCCAAAATACAGATTGCTATAGTTGGTGTACCTGAACAGGTATGGTTCAGAGAGAACCGCACTGCGCTTTTGTTTTGCATCGGTATAAAAGAACGATTTGTAATCGTTGCATGGAACAATCTCAGAGTATAATGTATCATTATCGCGAAAGTATGTTATCCCGAAACGTCCATTGCAAGGGAATTCATTGCTATGATTAAACCGGGAATCATTCTGGTCGTAAGCATTGGATTCCCATAGAACCCAAGCCCCTAAAATATTAGGGTTGCTGGTAAGAACGTCCTTTAAAAGATTCTTAATATCGTTGCGGGTTCCATTTTTTGCTTCAGTATTATTGCTCGTTGCTGAATTGAATTTGCAACTACATAGGCTGCGGTGAAATAGAGCTGGGTTTCGCCAGCAGTTTGACGAAGCACCTCCTTTGAGACCTCCTTGGACGATTCATAAATGTGTTTACGCTGAGTTACTGCCAGATAGATAAACATGAAAATAAACACGCTGGCCGTAAGCAAGGCTGCAAGTATTGCTGAATAGGGATGTGAGTATAGTTTACGAATATTCATTTACCCGCATGTACAGTTTCCTATACGTAAAGATAGAGTATTTTATATGGAAAAAAATTTGATTGAGCCGATAATTTTGACCAAAAGCGTTTTAGCTAATACCAGGGTATTAAAATGTTACCTTTTGGCTTTAACAAAAGGGGTAAAATCACCGTTAGTTTCAAAAAGAATTTTCTCAAAGAGTTTTGTTGTAGCCAGTGCATCGCCAGCAGCCCTATGGCGATTTTCAATTTCAATTCCTAAAGTGTTGCAAATGTTGCCCAGGCTGTATGAGCCATATCCCGGGAAAACCCGTCGGCTAAGCTTAACGGTACAGAGCACTTCGCGGTGATAATCATAGCCCAAACGTTTAAACTCAGCCTGAATAAACCGGTAATCGAATGGTGCATTGTGGGCTACAAATACGCAATCCTGGGTGAGCAGTACCACCTCCCGAGCAATTTCGTAGAACTTTGGCGCATTGGCCACCATTCCATTTGTGATACCCGTTAGCTGTGTAATGTAGTAGGGAATTATGGTTTCAGGGTTAACCAGTGTTTTAAATTCGTTGGTTATACTATTCCCATTGTGAATGTAAATGGCAATTTCAGTTATCCTATCGCGCTGCCAGCTACCTCCCGATGTTTCAATATCAACTATGGCATATTTCATTTACATAACAGTTAAGGGTATTGCTACCAGTGGCATATGAACTCGATATACCCCAATACTAACAAATTTTTTTTCAAATCAGCATTACAACCTGAACCACTATCGCACCAATAATTGGTAACCACAGCAAAAGTTCGTTCCAAAAGTTCTGTTTAGCATCAGCAAAATACGACGACATGATGAATGCTGAGGGTATAGCAGTAAAGTAGAATATCTCATACGATACACCTGGAACTAAAAAGAACGAAACAACCCCAATCAGAAAAAGGTAAAGGAAAATGGAGTAGTAGCGGCGAATGATAATTTTTTGAAAAGCCAATTTTTGATAGGTACCTATAAGCGATACCCCGAAGGGAATAGCCAGAAAACCTCCAAAAATCCAAAATAGCTTATCGTCGATAGCAGGTTCCGATTCGGTGAAAATACTTGTTACAAAAGCATGGTAAGGTTTAAGAATATCATCGTTAATAATGAAAAGTATAAGCATGTAAATAAGCCAGGGAACGGTAAAGGCGAATAGCAAAACAAACCATTCCCTAACATTGAAGGGGCGCAGTACTAGCAAAGTAAGTAGAGCCCAAACTGCAATAGTTATTGCAGGAGCATAAAGCAAGGTAGCCAAACCTATTGCTAACCCTGCCCTAAAAAGGTTGTCGAGGGGGGCGTTTTTCTGGTAAATGGCAAATAAATGATCGATGCTGAGCAGCACCAGGAATACTGATACCAGCGCTGGGTTTAACCGTTGAATAGGTAAAAAGGCCGCAGAGCATAGTGCATAAAACAGAATTGGCAGGTACGACCGATTCTTTAATATGATAAACTTATTGTTTAACACCAGCAGGTAAATTCCTGATATAAAGAAAAGGATTACAGCTGTTAGCTTGTACCCAATAGGGTAATGGCTAAGCAAATTTGCTACAGCTTGGTAGAACGGCATTGGAAAACTATCGAAAAGGAATGAGTAGGTTGGCGATTTACCCATAAGGGTAGTAAGCCAAGTTGCAAACAGGAGAAGCAAAATGAACACTAATGCTCCAAATCTACTTTTCTGGGCACTTTTGAGAAGCATACTATTGGTTTTGCAGTTTTTTTAAATCGTTGCCAATGTCGTTTCGGTAGTACAGCTTATCGAATTTGATGGCTTTAGCAAGGGTGTACGATTTTTCAAGGGCTTGGTCGATGCCGTTGCCCAGCGCCGAACAGGCAAAAACTCGTCCGCCAGCAGTAACCAGTTTACCGTTGCTTATGGAGGTTCCGGCGTGGAATAGAATAGCATTAGAGGGAATAGAAGCAGGTGTAGCTATTTCCTTCCCTTTCTCATATGAATTTGGGTAGCCCCCCGATACAACAATAACCGTTGTTGCGGTTTGGGAATCAACCTCAATGGATGCTTCCGATAACCGATTCTGTGAGCAAGCCAGCAGGGCTGCAAGAAGGTCGGATTTAATGCGAGGCATTACCACCTCGGTTTCCGGATCGCCCATCCTAACATTGTACTCAATTACGTAAGGATCGCCATATACGTTCATTAGTCCAATAAAGATAAAGCCTTTGTAAGGGATAGCATCGTTCCTGAGTCCATTTATGGTAGGCTTTACAATACGCTCCTCAACCTTTTTCATAAAATCCTGATTGGCGAATGGTACAGGCGACACAGCCCCCATACCTCCAGTATTTGGCCCGGTATCGCCGTCGCCTATACGCTTGTAGTCCTTTGCCTCAGGGAGGATTATGTACGAGTGGCCATCGGTTAGCACAAAGACCGATAGCTCTATTCCGCTCAGGAACTCCTCAATCACAACCTTTTGGCTTGCAGCTCCAAATTTACCCGCAAAAAACTCCTGGAGGTTTGCGCATGCCTCGTCGTACGATGGCACAATAACCACTCCCTTTCCGGCTGCAAGTCCATCGGCCTTGAGAACGTATGGGGGATTTAGGGTTTTAAGAAAATCTTTGGCCTGGTTGAACTTTTCCGCTGTAAAGGTTTTATACTGAGCGGTGGGGATTCCATGTCGGAACATGAACTCCTTTGCAAAATCCTTGCTACCCTCAAGCATAGCACCTAATTTTTGAGGGCCAATTACCGGAATATGCTTAACGTTACTATCGGACAGGAAGGAATCGTGAATGCCCTGTACAAGAGGTTCTTCCGGGCCTACAATCACCATATCAATTGCGCTCTGAACACAAAAGCCCTTAACCTCATCGAAATTTAAAGGGTTAATAGCTACGTTCTGGCCATGGTAGCCAGTACCGGGGTTTCCCGGAGCTATAAAGAGTTTTTCCAAAAGGGGACTTTGCGAAATTTTCCATGCCAAGGCGTGCTCACGGCCGCCAGAGCCAAGTAAAAGTACATTTAGTTTCTTATCCATCGTTCAAGGCAGGTGTTTGAGTACAAAGGTAGTTATCGTTTTAAAATGGAAAGTGATTGGCGCAAAACAATTTTTTACTCAACGTTGTAACTTAAATGAAACTTAATCGTCATACATTTGAAAGTTGATAACCAAGTAACGGTTCATGACCGCTGAAGAGTTTAACAGATGCGTTGACTTATACTCCGATAGCATTTACCGCTTTGCGCTAAAGATGCTAAAGAATACCGATTTGGCAATGGATAACGTTCAGGATTGCTTTGAGCGGTTATGGGTAAAACACCGTGAGGTGGACTTTGCAAAAGCAAAATCGTACCTGTTTACCTCCGCATACCATGCTGCCATTGATAGCATAAGGAAGGAAAAGCGGAAGCTAGAGTATGCAGGTGAAGCATTTTTTGAAACATCAACCTCTAACGGTTATTCCGATGCCAAGGAGATAGTTGATAAGGCTGTTGAGAAACTCCCAGAAATCCAAAAATCGGTACTCCTGCTTCGTGATTACGAGGGGTACTCGTACGAGGAGATTGGCGAAATTACAGGGCTTAACGAGTCGCAGGTTAAGGTTTACATCTATAGGGCAAGGTTGTTCCTGAAGGAGCAGCTGGTAAGTATCGATAACTTGATTTAGGGCTATGACTATAAACCGAAATAACTACGAACTTTTTATCATCGATTACATCGATGGTAAGCTTAGCCCTGAGCTTACCGATGAGCTTATGGTTTTCCTGAATCAAAACCCCGATATTGCACTTGAGGTTGAAGGGCTAGCCGAAATTAAGCTTAACCCAACACCGGTTAAAGCACCAATGGCTAAGGAAACCCTAAAGCGATCGACCAGTTTAACCGAAAGCGGTATTACCGAGGCCGATTACCTTTGCATTGCCGAGCTGGAGAATGATTTAACGGCCCAAGAATCCTTACAGCTAAACGAGCTTAAAAAAAATCACCCCGATATCGCAAGGCTCTCAACCCTATACAGTAAAACCAAATTAGTAGCAAACACAGCAGAAATCTTTCCCAGGAAAGCCAGCCTAAAGCATGCCCGTATTACTCCTACATTATCGCGCATTGCCTATGCAACCGCAAGCATTGCAGCTGTTCTGCTAATTGGTATCTACATAAACTCGTTGCTTATCAGCAGGATGGACAGCAACACGCTGGTGGCAGTACAAAGGCCAACCACCACCCCTGAACAGGAGAATAATAAACCTGCAGAAACCATTGAGCTTACCAAACCAATTGACAATACGGTTCAGGAAACAAGGCGTAAACCCAACTTACAATATTCCAAACCCGCCACTACAGTTAGGGTTGCCCAGGTTGCTCAGATTACTGAAACCACTAATAGGGTTAGTGACGAAGAAATTGAACCAATAGCCACCATTGAGCCTCAGGTTACCCAAACACCTCAGCAGGAAGCACAACCCAATATCAGCATAAATAAAAGCAACAGCTTAACTACTCAAGGTTCTATTTCGGCCAAACAGGTTCAAACGCAGACAAAGGAACTCACCATTGGCGATATCGCCCTTAAAGGCGTACAAAAGCTTGCCCAATCGGTTGGAATAAATGTTGATGTAAAGCAAACCGAAGGCAATCAGGCAAAAAAAATTGTTGTTGAATCGAAGCTGCTGGCCGTTTCGGCAACTATTTTGCCAAAAGAAGAATAACTACCCCTGTAACATTTTTTGCATTCGGGCGTCGTATGGTAAAACAACCGAATGTTAAACTAAATCTGATAAAACAATGAAAAAGTTTTTACTTGTGGGATTGATGTTTTCCATTATTACCCAACTAAGCGCACAGAACAAGGAGGACATACTTCGTAATCTCGAAAATCCCGACACACTCAAACAACAAAGCGCACAAACCTCAAGCGATAAGCAACCCATGGTAATTGTTCGAAAAATTGTAAAGGTTGTTGATGGCGATTCAATTATTGAGGAACGTATCGACACCGTTACCTCGGTCAATGCTGTTACGGTTGATTCGGACAACATGGCCTGGGTTAACACCATGGGCGATACCATTAAGGCCGCCAAGGGCGATACGGTGGTAGTAAGACTCGGTAAGAAAAAGATGGTGATTGTTGATTCCAAGGACAAAACAGTGATTGAAATCCCTGAAAAGG
>Ga0208198_1000635_pt1 | contig 37060 bp, 24 predicted proteins | sample AD_JPNTR2_MetaG_FD_184446 | JGI IMG/M metagenome (GOLD analysis project Ga0208198, IMG submission 184446) | Active sludge microbial communities of municipal wastewater-treating anaerobic digesters from Japan - AD_JPNTR2_MetaG (SPAdes) (version 2) | ecosystem: Engineered > Bioreactor > Anaerobic...
GCAGTTACATCTCAACGGCTCGCAAGAACGGACAGAGTGTGCTGGACGCTTTGCGCCTGGCTATGCTTGGCATGCCGTTCCGACCTCCTGGCGTCCAGTTCCAGGCCACACCAGCCTGAATAGTTACTTTAGGAGACTACCATGCGAATGCCGCGACTCCTTAAGGACCTGGTCTGGCTTTTGCTTTTGCTTTTTTTGACGAGCTGTAATGATTTTACAGATATCGCTCAGCCCGCAACTTTGCCAGACTGTGTAGCAACGCTTTCGAATACGGCCGTTGTGGGGCAGACCTTTGTTGCCCGTCATGGCGGGTTGGCTGCTTTTGAAATCTATTTGCAGCCAGATACTGTCGCCGCGGGACAGCTGGTGTTGCATCTACGCGCCAGTCCTATCGCGACGACGGATATCCTTACCTCAACAGTATTGCTCAGTCCCGGCGCAGCTGCTGGCTATTATCGCTTTCCTTTCACGCCGATCTTGCATTCGCATAGCCAGTATTACTACGCTTTCTTGCAGCCTATGTCGGGCTTTGCCGGCGCTGTTCAGGTTCCTTGCGGAGCAGCTGCAGCCTACGCGGATGGCTCTCTGTATGAAGGGAATCTTCCTCAGGATGCACAATCTTCTTTTAAGTTGCATTATGCTCCAACCTTCATTGCGCTCGATCTTGTTTTGATGGGAGTGGGTTGGCTGGGTTATGGAGCCGTTGCATTGGGGATCCTCTTTTTCGCCGGCTACACCCTTGTGCGGGGGTGGGTGCGCAAAGTGAAAGGTGACTTCACCGTCACCCTGATCATGAGCGTGATGGCAGCTCTTGCGGCGTGGATGACGTTCCTGGTTTGGGGGGACTTGATACACCTGCGCTTATCATCCTGGTCGGTACGCGCATGGATGGGGATAGCGGTTGTGATAGGCCTGTATTGCTTCTACAAGGATCAGGATTTGTGGCGACGGCGCGTTTATTGGGTGGGATCGCAACCAGCGGCCACGCTGCTTTTATGGTTGATTATTCTTATCGGCATCGGCTTCCGCCTTTTTCTCGGACGGGGCATGGTCATGCTGCCGGGCAGTGATACCTATCATCACACCCTTATTGTGCAATTATTTGCCGAGCAGGGAGGCCTGCCCGATTCGTATGAACCGTATGCACCTCTGCTTAGTTTCACCTATCATTTCGGTTTTCACAGCATTGTGGCGTTGTTCCGATGGTTATTGGGTACAGAGCTGCTGCTTACCACCAAGACGACAGCCTTGGTACTCAACGGCGCTATTGCCGCGACAACTGCCTTGCTCAGCGAACGGCTTGCTGGCGACCGTAGGGCTGGAGTCGTGTCAGCGGCGTTGATGAGCCTGATCATGGTCTCGCCGTTTTGCCTGTTGCGGTGGGGCCGATTCACACAGACTACCGGGATGTTGTTTTTGCCGCTGGCTATCCTTGCGTTAAATGATGAGCATCCTCTTGCCTGGAAGTCGGCTGGGCTTTTTATTGCAAGTATGGTATTTGCCCATTTCCGACTGTTCTTTTTCTGGGGCATGTGGGTTGCCTTGCTGGGCGTAGTGAATTTGGGATTGCGCCGTTGGGAAGTTTTTCGCCAGTGGGTTCGAAAAGCCTTCGCTGCTTTTGTGTTTTGCGTCCCCTATCTGGTGCGTTTGGTTTTGAATCTGGTGGACGTGAATGATTTGAAGCTGTATTACCCCTTATTGCCGGGATATAATGATGTTTTTCAGCGCCTTGAGACTCCAGTCGTGCAATTTGCCACCAACCCTATTACGTTAGGCATTTTGCTCTTTGGGTTGTTGGGGGTTTTCATTTTTAAGCGTCACCGACTTAAGGTGGGGCTGTTCGCGGGATGGTCAGGGTTGCTGCTGGTTGGGGCATCATTGGAACAGCTGGGCATTGGTGGTTCCTTCTGGGAACTGACCACTGTCGTTTTGACACTGGCTGTGCCGCTTGCTGCTATCGCCGGTATTGGTGGGGTACAATGGCTGCGCTGGCGCGTTTTTGCTTCCAGGGCAGTCAAGGTTGTTTTGCTCATAGCTTGTGGATCCTTTGCATGGATAGCTTTATCGGATTTCCCTGAGATTCTCAACTCCGGTCCGCACTACCTTGACCCAGGCAGCCATGTGGATATGGAGTGGATCGCGACGCAAACAGCACCGGATGCGCGTTTTATCAGTGCCAGTATGGAGGTAGAATGGTCTCCGGGATGGATCGTCGGCATTGATGAGGGTTACTGGATACCTCTTTTAGCACACCGCGAAGCGGCTCTGCCGCCTATGATCTACCCTCACGAATTTGTTGATCTCCAGGAGATAGATCAAAGTGTTCAAATTTGCCATACTCTCAATCTGTTATTGCAGGCATCTCGATGGGAAGAAATAGGCCAGACTCTGAAAGCACATGACATAGATTATTTGTTCTTGAACACGCAATTTCGTGATGCAGCTCCAGAAACTTTGGAATTAATTGCTCATTTGAGACCCGTGTACTATCGAGATCATGTGCTTATTTTTGAGGTAACTGAATGAAAATTGCACTCATAGGCCCTGTTTACCCCTATCGTGGTGGAATTGCGCACTATACAACCTTTCTGGCTCAGCGCTTGCGAGAAAAGCATAACGTGCTGATGATTTCATATCGCCGACAATACCCACGTTGGCTATTTCCTGGTCATTCAGATCGGGATCCCAGCGAACATAGTATACAACTTGAAGATGTGCATTATCTTCTTGATGCCTTCTCGGTTCAGAGCTGGTTTAGAACATTGAACCTTCTTAAATTATACGAACCGGATTTGCTACTTACGCAATGGTGGACACCCTTCTGGGCACCAAGTTTAATAACAATTCTAGCTCGATTTCGGAGTGTTTTTCCTGAAGTGCCTATTTTTACTATCTGTCATAATATCGTTTCTCATGAGGAACATTGGTGGGACAATCTGGTAGCTCGCTTGGTTTTACGGTTGCCTGATCACTGCATTGTTCATTCCGAGTCGAGCAAGATATATTTATTGCATATCTTGCCAAATGCAAAAATAACATTGATTGGCTTCCCACAATATGAAGGCTTGATTTCTGTATTCTACTCTCGCGCCGATGCTCGCAATAAACTTGGGATTCAAGCAAACGAATCTGTGCTTCTTTTTTTTGGTTTTGTGCGCCCTTATAAAGGGCTTGAATACTTGCTGCACGCTTTAGCAAAGGTCAATCATGTGCTCTCGGTGCGGTTGTTGATCGTTGGCGAATTCTGGCATGACAAGCAAAATTATCTGCGTTTGATAGATGATCTGGGTATAGGTGATTACGTAACAATCGTTGATGAATATGTTCCGAATGAGGAAATTGGGCTCTATTTTGCAGCAGCCGATGTTCTGGTGTTGCCTTATATTAAAACCAGTCAAAGTGCTGTTGTGCAGCTTGCCTTTGAAACTGATACTCCAGTCATCGCGTCAAATGTCAGCGGAGTTGGCGAGTATGTTGTGGAAGGAGTCAATGGCTTGTTGGTGATGCCTGGAGATATTGAAGATCTGGCGCAGGCAATAACGCGGTATTTTCAAAACAACTTGGCAACTGCATTTAGGCAGAGTATGCCGAATTTGAAGTGTGATCGGTGGAAGATGCTTATTGAGAAGATTGAGGAGTTGAGCAACGTTGAGCGAACTATTAAAAACACGCAGCTTTGAGGATTTACTTCATGTACGTCAAGCCAGTTTGATTCGGATTTACTCAATTAATCGTAAGATGAGCTTTTTGCATACTATAGAGGGGATAGATTTATCTCGAGGGTTTGAATATACGCAAGCTTATACTGAGATTTCGCAATATTTAGCTGTTGATTGTCTGGATATTGGAAGTTATCGCTCGCCCTTCCCAATATTTATTGCTGATGAAGGGTATCATGTCACAGTAGTTGATTTGTCGCTCTCTATTGTAAATCAACGGCGATGGGCGGGGCGGGTGTTAGAAGAGACATCTCAATTTCGCACTCTTGTCGCGGATGGGAGGCAATTACCGTTTGCGGATGCGTCTTTCGACGTTGTTACGGCTATTTCTGTTGTAGAGCATATTCCTGAGGCTGGTGAAAAGATCGTGATGAGCAACATTGCAAGAGTTTTGAGATGTGGCGGAAGGATTTTCCTTTCGGTTCCTTATGCTGTGGTTCCACGTCAAGGGAAATGGGGTAAATGGTATCAACAATGGTTTAGTTATGATGGTGCTATTGAAAACTTAGTGAAGCCTTCTGGGTTAGAGCTTATCACTCACGGTTTTATGCTTGGTGGCAAAGTGGGGAGATTGGCGGACCTGTGGTATCGCCTGCCGCGTCAAGTGCGCCATAGCCTCAGCTGGTTACATGTGTTGTTCTTGCCACGGCTCTTTGCTATAGATGAAGCGAATAATGAAGATGCAAGAGTATTATGGTTGGTCCTTGGTAAAGCATAAGTTGTCTGTAGCATATCAGCATGCCGCGGCTTGGGTGAATCGGTGGAGAGGGACATTAAGCCCATGGTTAAAAGTGCTTGTTTGGGGATATATTCTTATTCAGATTGTCAGGCTTTTTCCTAAATATGCAACATTGTTTAAATCATTGCAGCTATCAACCGTCGTGATAGGCGTTCTGTCAATGATTCTTGCTGTCGGAGGATTGGGATGGGTTTGGGTTGGTTTAGTGCGTTTGCTGGGCATTCATCTGCCGGGTCCTCAAGGGCTCTATATTTACTCTGCAGCAAATCTGGCACGCTATTTACCAGGTGGAATCTGGCACTTTGCAGGACGAGTGGCTTTGTTGAAAGAAAGAGGAGGAACGGTTTCTGCAAGCATGTGGAGCTTGGGTATTGAACAGGTGGCCGTATTTCTTTCGGCACTTTTAGTAAGCGGGTTGACTTCAGTATTGAAATTGCCGGAGGTTATGTTTGTGAGATTCCTGCCTATTCTTGTTGCCTGTGTTTTCGGTAGCAGCATCATTTTGGCGGGAAAATGTTCTTTTTGGAAATGTAATGTTGTCTGGAAATGGGTTACGTTGTTTTTGTCATATCCAATGTTTTGGATTCTATATGGAAGTGCAGCATCTATATTCTGGGCATCGTTGACGGGTTGGCAACCGATTAGTCTTCAGGACTTCGTTAATTTGATAGGTTATACATCACTTTCCTGGGTGGCGGGATATGTTGTGTTTTTTGTGCCGGGGGGATGGGGAATAAGAGAGGTGGTTTATGCGCGCTTGCTTTCTGCATCTTTGCCTCAAGATCTTGCCAATTTTATTCCGGCTTTGATGCGCCTCTCTCAGATTCTCTCTGAAGTTGTGTGTTTTGCTTTGGCAACAGTATGGAATTTGGGAGATGACTGGAAGAACCTCCGGGTGGGATAATTAAATACTCCATTAGGATTATTGCCTTTTGCGATTTCGGCAGTGTATAATAAAGAGGGTTTGGTAAATTCTATCTTCTTGAAGGAGGCGCGGTATGTTTGCAAAATCTCGGTTTGCTTTGTTGATCGGTGTAGTGCTAGCTCTTTTGATCTCGATGCCGATATTCGCTCAGTGGAGTGGAACGTGGGTCAGTTCCTTCCAGGTTATGAACCTCGGTGATCAAAAAGCCAATGTGTCAGTGGTTTATTATAAAGAAGATGGGGCTGTTGCTGGTAATGCAACCTATGATTATCAGGTTGAGCCCAAGTCCTCAGTCAACATCTATCAACCCAATGTTCCCAATCTCCCTGGAGGATTCAAAGGGTCGGCCGTCATTTCCGCTGATCAGCCCATTGCCGCTATTGGTAGTGAGCAGGTGACCTATGCTGATAATAGAATCGGCAATAGTCAATATTCTGGCGTAGGTGCAGCGGAGCTCGGTAAGAAGTTTTATCTCCCGAACATAAATAAGCGCTTTGGCGGTAGTCAATGGAGTAGCCGGATTACTATTCAGAATGCAACCACAAGTAATGCGGCTGGCACGGTGACTTACTACAATGCGAATGGCACGCTTGCCAATACGCAATCCGTTAACTTACAGCCTCGAGGTTCTGTGACTCTTGTGCAGCTTGATAATGCTTCTTTGCCCAATGGATGGCTGGGATCTGCGGTAGTTGATATGGACCAAGATGTTGCTGTCGTAGCTGATGTCATGAGTGCCGATGGTCGCGTTGAAACCTACAACGGCTTTAGTTCTGGTGCCACGTCTATGTTCCTACCCACGCTTCTGATCAATTTCGGCGCCAATGCCTGGAATACAAGCTTTCAGGTTCTGAATATCAGCGATGCGAGCGCTACCGTCACGATGAAGTATTATACTCCGGGAAGCGCTACCCCTGCGAAGACAGTGACGGAAACTATTGCTAAGTTTAACTCGATTAACCGTTATCAACCAAATGTTGATGCTGATCTCGTCACCGGGGGCAGCTGGATTGGTTCTGTGGTCATTGAGTCTACTCAGCCCATTGTTGCAGTTGGCAGCCAATCTAGCGCTGCACCGGGGAAACAGCTGGCTTCTATTTACAACGGTGCTGCACGGGGTGCTTTGGAAGGCTATCTACCCACTATACTGAAAAATTTCGGTGGCAGTAATTTCATTACTAGTTTCCAGGTCATGAATGTTGGTTCTGCGGCGGCCTCTGTGAGGGTTGAGTATTACACTACGGGTCAAACCAGCCCTATCAAGACTGTCCTTTACGATGGCGTGCAAAATCCCAAGATCGAGCGTTTTAACAGTGTGAACCGCTATCAAGGTAATGATGCTGAATTGCCTGCTAGCTGGCAGGGTTCTGTCAAGGTTACCTCAGATCAGCCAATTGTTCTCCTGGGTAGCCAAAATGGTCTGGCCCGGACTGGTGATGCTGCAGGGCAGTATAACGGGATTCTTCCCTAGTTTTGCGATTTTTGTCTTCGATCAGTAGAGGGAGCATGAGCTTCCTCTACTGATTGTTTGTACTGATTGTTTGATGGAAATTGATAAATCCTTTAGGTGGTGTGTAAATGAAAAAGCGTGTTTGTTGGTCTGTTCTTGTGTTGTTAATTGCGTTAGGAGCTTGTACATTAGGGCCTTCTCCTTTGATTTCGCCATCGGTATCGCCGCTTTCTCCTGTTGTGACGCCTGAGCCAGAGGCACAGAAGATTAGTTGTTCGCCGGCAAACGCTTCTTCAGCAGCAGTTTTTGGCACATTGCAATTGTCATCACCAAGAGGTGAACCTTCTAGTGGTTCTTTGATTTACCTGGCGCAGTACGTCGGGTTAGATTCAACCAATCCTATCGTTGTTTTGGATTCTACTAAGGATGTTCACACAGTGACAAATGAGTCTGGTTTTTTTTGTTTTAATGAGGTTTCTCCTGCAACTTATGGATTAATTGTATGGAATATGATAGAATCATATCTAGTTACAAATCCGAATGATGATTACTCATTGATGATTGAGGCTACGGCTGGTAAATCTATAGATCTGGGGACTATCTATACTCCCTTTCCTTGATTGGGGATATAAGATGCTGGGTTGGGCTTTGTCGGCTCGACCACAACGCTTGCTTTAACGAAGCGGGTGCTGTCGTTAGGCGTCTTCCTTCCTTCCTTCCCCTCTCTGACTCCCTCCTTCCCAATCTGCCCCCCCTGCCATCTCGACCACCACCACACAACAAACGGAGCACCGACGCCGTGAGCGTCGGTGCTCCGTCTATCGTGGCTCGCGCTAAGCCTGTTTCGTCGCGGCTTCCAGCAGCTGCTGGAGGCGGGGCACCATTTCTGCCGGGTTGGGGTAGAGCCCTTCCAGCAGCAGCAGATTGGCAAAGAGCTGCTCGATGGTCGCATCAATCAGCGCATCGTCGGCGGAGGGCGCTTCGATGAGCCGGGCCAGGTTGTGGATGAGGGGATGCGCACGATTTATCTCCAGGATCTTCGGCGGCGCGGTGAAGTTCTCCTCCAGCAGCCGGCGCACATGTTGGAGATCGCGCTCGGGGCCGCTCTCCGCCGATACCAGGCGACAGGGATGATCGCGCAGCAGCTTCGACTCGCGCACCTCGATGACACGCTCCCCTAACATGTCCTTGAACCGTTTGAGCACCCGCTCGAAATCCGGCTGGGGAATGGCGGTAGGAGCCTCTGCTGGCGGCTCCGGCGCTGACGGCAGCTCGAGCGCGGCATCATCCACGTTTTGCAGCGGTCGCCCCTGAAATTCGCGCAACGTCTGGAGCATGAAGCCATCGAGCGGATCCACCAGGTAGAGCACCTCGAAGCCCAGGGCGCGGAACGTATCCAGGTGCGGACTGTGGGCGACGGCGGCGATCGTGTCGCCGAGAATGTAGTAAATGGCCTGCTGCGATTCCGGCATTCGGCTCACATAGTCCGCCAGCGAGACGAGCCCCTCGGCCCTGGAGGAGGGGAAGCGCAGCAAGGGCAGCAGCTCTTCGTGATCTGCCGGGCTGGTCGCCACACCCTCTTTGATGAACGCCCCAAACTCGCGCCAGAATTGCGCGTACTCATCCGGGCGAGCCTCCGCCATTTCGTGTAGTTCTTTGAGCAGACGCTTGGTCAGAGCCCGCTGAATCTGGCGCACGACGCGATCGTTCTGGACCGTCTCGCGGGAGATGTTGAGGGGCAGGTCCTCTGAATCCACCACACCGACTACGAAACGCAGGTACTCAGGCAGCAGCTCCTCGTTGGCTTCCTGAATGAGGATCTTGCGTGAGTACAGCTTCAGGCCGGGCCCGGGGCGATACCGAAAGGGTCCCGTCTCGCGGTGACGCGGCACGAACAGAATGCTCCGTATGTTGACTGGCGCATCGGTGACCAGATGCTCGTGCAGCAACGGCGGCTCTGGATCCAGCGTGAGCTGGCGATAGAAATCCGCATATTCCTTGTCGGTGAGACTTGTCGGCGTTTGCCGCCACAGAGCGATCTGCTCGTTGATGCGCCGCCCCTGTAGTTTGATTGGGAAGGCGATGTAGTTGGAGTGCTTTTTGACAATCTGCTCCAGTCGCCAGGCGGACGCGAACTCAAGGGCGTCGTCTTTGAGGTGAATTTCGACGACGGTGCCGCGATCCGGTTTGAGCGCCGGCTCGAGGGTGTAGCTGTCCTCGCCCCGCGAAATCCAGGTCCAGGCCTCGGCATCGGGGCGATAGGAGCGGCTGGTCACCCGCACCTCATCGGCGACCATGAAGACGGCGTAGAAGCCCACGCCGAACTGCCCGATGATGTCCGACGGGCGCTGCTCGGCCTCCAATTGCTGGAGGAACGCCATCGCGCCGGAGTGCGCGATGGTGCCGAGGTTTTCGATGAGCTCCTCGCGGGTCATGCCGATGCCGGTGTCCGCGACCGTGAGCGTGTGCTCGTCGGCATCGAAATCGAGGGTGATGGCGAGCTCGGCTTCGGGGTCGAGCACCTCGCGGTTGGTGAGCATCTCAAACTGCAGGCGATGCAGCGCGTCCGAAGCGTTCGAGAGCAGCTCCCGCAGGAAGATTTCCCGCTCGGTGTAAAGGGAATTTGCCAGGATGTTCAGCAGCTGGCGCACTTCGGCTTTGAACTGTAGCGATTCAGTATGGGTGGTTTCGGCCATATTTCCTCCTTTCTCCGAATCCCTTGCCACGTGAATTTCTGTTTCATTGTATATCGCTTGCATTAGAATTGCGTTAGCGGCGCGGCTCGCCATGCTGACTGGCAAATTCGCTGTCTGGGATATACTTTAAGTGGGCTGACCTTCACCCTGCGGCTGAAGCCCGGCGGTGCGGGGGCCGCAATTTACCTGGAAAGGAGTTTTTGCGCTATGGAGCATGAGGTTGTCTCAAGCAAGGAACCGATTCGCCTGTTCAAGTCCGATTTTCTGGAATTTTTCACCCACGTTCATCCCGCTGTGATTGTGATTATCTGGCTGCCGGTGATGGTGTTCTTCCTGGTGCGCGCCATCCGGGCTGTGGAGCCGGGAACCTCGTGGGCGCACATTCCCCTGGGGATGTGCATCGGACTCTTCCTCTGGACTTTGGCGGAATATATGCTGCACCGCTTTGTGTTTCACTTCCGTCCCCGCAATGCCTGGCAGGAGCGCGTGTCTTTCCTCTTTCACGGCGTCCATCACGCGCAGCCGATGTCGAAGACGCGCCTGGTGATGCCGCCTGTCGTGAGCATCCCGCTGGCGCTGCTGTTCTACGGCCTGTTCTGGCTGGTGGTGGGACGGCTTCTCGGCGCCGTGCAGTGGGTGGCGCCGCTTTTCTCGGGCTTCATCCTGGGCTATCTCTGGTACGACCTCACCCATTATGCCCTGCATCACTTCCCGGCGCAGCGCGGGTATTACAAGATGATCCGCCTGCATCACATGCGCCATCATGGCAAGAATCCCCATTTGCGCTATGGCGTCAGCTCGCCGCTGTGGGATTACGTTTTCCACACGCTATCGGAATAGCGTCGGACACGGACCCTGAAATTATCAGGCTCGAGGGTCAAAAAATCCAAAATCGAACGATGCGTTATACACCTGATCAACAAGGAAAAGTTTGGGACGTGGGTGCTGCGGGCGCAGTTGTCCATGAGGGGCAGGTGCTGCTCGTCCGCAAGACCTACGGCGTGGCCAAAGGCATGTGGAGCTTGCCGGGCGGCTTTGCCCAACATGATGAGCTGCTCGACGAGGCGGCGGTGCGCGAGGTGCTGGAGGAGACTGGCGTGCAGGCGGAGGTGCTTTCCCTCATCTCTGTGCGCACGCGCTACGAGCCGGAAGGCGGCGCGGTCTTTGTCATCTTCCGTATGCGGCCTTTGGGCGGCGAACTGCGTCCCGACGGGACAGAGATTGACGCCGTGCGGTATTTCTCCGCTGAGGAATTGCACGCTTTGGGCGAACGGGAGATTTTTCCCCTGACCCGCAACGCGGCGCTGACGGCGCTTTCCGCAGCACCCGGCCTGGCGCAGGTGGATTTGCCCGCTTCCAGCGCCGGCCCCTATCACGCCTTCATGGCGCGCTGAGTGGGCAAGGTAAAGGTAAAGGTGCTGCCGCGCCCTTCCTCGCTTTCCACCCAGATGCTGCCGCCGTGCGCTTCGACCAGGTTTTTGGCGATCGAAAGCCCCAGGCCGGTGCCTTTGGGGGTGCGCGCTACGGCGGGACGATAGAAGCGCTCGAAAATGTGGGGCAGATGCTCGGCGGGAATGCCCTCGCCCGTATCCCGGACGGCGACCTGCGCTGTCGTCGCATTGCGCAGGCTCAACGTCACGCTGATGCTGCCGCCGGCGGGGGTGTGCTGGATGGCGTTGGAGAGCAGATTGAGCAGCACTTGCGACAGCCTTCGGGCGTCGCCTTCGACAAACACGGGGGTCTCCGGTATCTCCGCGCTGAGCGTCAGCTCCTTCTCGCGGGCGCTGCTGCGGACGCGCTCCAACATGCTGTAGATCAGCTCGCCGAGGTCGAGCGTGGCCCATTCCAGATGCAGCTCCCCCGCATCCGTGAGGGCGAGCACTCGCAGGTCCTCTACCAGGTGATTGAGCCGGCCCAACTCCGTCTGCAAGCCGGAAATGACTTCGGGGGTCGGCTCGGTCAGTCCGTCCTCCAGGCTTTCCAACTCTATTTGCAACACACTCAACGGCGTGCGCAGCTCATGCGCGATGTCGTTCATCGCCCGACGCCGCAGCTCCTGTTGCCGCTCCAAATCCTCCGCCATGGTGTTGAAAGCCGTGGCCAGCTCGCCGAGCTCATCGTTGCTGGTCGTCGGAATGCGGTGCGAGAGGTCCCCGCGCGCGATTTGCTGCGTCGCCTGTGAGAGCGCCTTGATCGGCGCGATGATGCGATCCGCTTGATGCCGGCCGACCCACACCCCCATCAGCGCCACGACGAGCGTGGCGATCAGCAGGAACAACATCACCTGTCGCAAAAACGCGGTTTGATAGGCGTTGAGTTCTCCCAAGCCCGACATCACGACCAACGTGCCGACCTGCACGCCATCCACGGTGATCGGCGCGCCGCCGTTGGCGATCGCCCGCGGCAACAACGTGAGATTGCCCTGTTCCGGCGCGCTGTCCGCCAGGATATTGCCTTGAGCATCCAGGAGCAGCAGGCGCTCGTCCGCCGGCGGGAGGTCCTCGTGCTCGCGGCCACGCAGGCCTGGCCGCATCATCATCGCCGGCATGTTTTCCGCTTCGGAGCGATAGAGCGCCACCAACTCTTCGACGCCGTCCCAACTTCCCATGAGGACATAGTAGCGCGCGAACACCGGCGCCAGGCGTTGCGCGGTGCGCTGCCCACCGTAGGTCACCATGACGGTAAAGCGGTTGCGGATGATCAGGGCCGAGAGGGCCATCACCAGCGTCGCCGTGACCACGATGGCGAGGAGCAGGTTGAGGGTAAGGCGTGTGTGCAGGCTGGATTTCATGTCACTCCGATTCCGGGTTTTCCGTGAAGCGGTAGCCGGCGCCGAAGACGGTACGGATGTAGCGCGGATTGGAGGGGTCGGCTTCCAACTTGCGGCGGAGATTGTGAATGTGGACATCCACGGTGCGCTCGAAGCCGTCATAGTAACCCAGGCTGGTGGCTTCCAGCAATTGGGTGCGATTGAGCACCCGGCCGCGCGCCCGAATCAGGGTCAACAGGATCTCGAACTCGGTGGGGGTGAGGGCGACCGGCTGTCCCTTCAGCAGGCACTCGCGCGCGCCCACGTTGAAGACGACATCGCCGAAGCGGTAGGCCTCAGTGGCTTCCTGCGGTTGGGCGAGCTGATTGCGGCGCAGCACGGCGCGCGCCCGCGCCACCAACATGCGCGGGCTGAAGGGTTTGGTGATGTAGTCATCCGCGCCGATCTCCAGCCCCATCAACTGATCGGTCTCCTCGACGCGGGCGGTGAGCATGATGATGGGGACATTGGACTCCCGGCGCAGGGTGCGGCACACTTCCAGGCCGTCCATGCCCGGCAGCATCAGGTCGAGGACGATGAGATCAGGTTTCTCGCTGCGTGCGCGCGCCAACCCCGTCGGGCCGTCGAAGGCAGGCACCGTCTCGAAACCGGCCTGCTCGAAGTATTTTTGTACGCCCCGCGTGATGCGGGCTTCATCATCAATAATCAGGACTTTCATGACCTGTTCCATGGTAGAGCTGCTGATCGCTGCGCCCATTATAGCGCGGATTGCCTTTCTTACATTTTACGATGCGGATATTGAGAAGTTGTTAAGATGACGCCCCCTGAATCAGCGAATCAGCGAATCAGCGAAAAAGCGAGTCAGCGAAAAAGCAAATCACTTACGTTCGCACGTTCACACGTGGGCACGTGTCCACGTTTCTCGCGTGTCTACGTTCCCACGTTCGTGCTATAATTCACCTCACATTTTTTGGGAGAGGGTGGGGGACCCGTGCGCCGACATCACGCCAATCGGCAGAGGATAGCGTTGCTGGTCGCCGTGCTGCTGGCGGCGGCGGCGGCTTTTGTGCTCAGCGTCAGCCGGCCAGGCGTGCCCGCGCCTGTCGGCGCTGCGCGGACGGACCCCATCCCGGCCACGTTCACCGTCGTCACGCTCAACCTCTGGCACGATCACCCGCATTACTCCCGGCAGTCGGAGCGGCTTGAGGCGGCGCTCGCAGCTCTGCACGACCTCTCCCCCGACGTGCTCTGTCTGCAGGAGGCGGCGCGCACGCCCGTCGTCGAAAATGCCGCTGAGGCGCTTGCAATCGGCCTGGACCTGGCCGGCGGCTACGCGCGCGCCAACGGGAACCACAGCCTCATTCGCTTCGAGGAGGGCGAGGCGGTTCTGGCGCGGGGGGCGCTGAACGGCCTCGCGGCGCTGGAGTTGCGGCCTCGCGCCGGCTTCTTCGAGCACCGGTTGGCGCTCTGGGGCGCGGTGCAGACCGAAGCCGGCCCGGTCGTCGTTTTCAGCACGCACCTCACCACCCGGGAGGGCGCGGTGAATGCCGCGCAGATTGATAGTCTGGTGGCGTTGGTGGAGCGTCAGCGCCATGGCCTGCCGGCGGTCGTCGCCGGGGACTTCAACGCCCCGGAGGACGCCCCGCAAATCACGGCATTGCCCGTTCACTGGCGCGACGCCTTCCGCGAGGCTCGGCCGGATGCGCCCGACGTCACCAGCCAGGATTCCGGCAGGCGGATTGACTACATTTTCCTTGTCGAAGGCGAGGACGTGCGTTGGGAGATACGAGATGCTGGCACTTTCGGCGGCTCGGCCATCTCCGATCACCTCGGCGTCTGGGCGCGGGTCAGCCTCGCAGCAGGGGAATGAGGGAGCGCTGTTTTATTCTGCGCCCTGTCTCGCTTGCAGAGCTCAAGGCGTCAGGATAACGTAAGCTTCGATCTCGTGCAATACAGTGATCAGATCTGGTGCAGAGGATTCGACGACCTGATCCTCGCGGATCAGATGTTTGTGGTGAGGATATGTTGAAAGGTTCAGTTGACGATGATGTCCGGTGTTGTCATAACGAAATACCAGCACCTGTTCGGCGGTCATGTATTGGTAAACGTATGTCAAACGATCCACACCTGTTTCGACGTCCACAAATTCCCGAAAGTGCAGTACCGAGCCATCCACAAAGATAAGCTCGCCCCGGATGAAACCTTCGCAAGTACTACGCTTATCGTAAGTGAGGCTAAACGTTTGCAAAAAAGAGCAGGCTACGACAGCCTTTTGCAAATGCTCGAAGTAGCGTTCAATCCGCAAAGTGAATGCCTCGTAGCGTCTCTGCCTTCTCGCGCAGCCGTGCGAGCAGCCGGTATTCGCCGATCCACTCCGCATAGGCCAACGTCTCCAGTATCTCGTCAGCTTCGTAGCGGCGGACGAATTCCTCCGTGCTCAGGCCATATTCGGCCTCGAAGACTCGCAGGCGCGCCTCGGTCCGCGCAATCCCAGCTTGCAGCAGCCGCAATTGATTGCCCAACGCGGCCTCCACCAGCGGCCGTAACGGACGGGCCTGGTTTGAGGTCAAGGTCAGCGTACTCATTTTTAGCTCCTTAGCTCCATCCTATCACCTGGCCGAACTCTTTGTATTCTCAGTTGCGGGTTATTCCCATGTGCCCGAGACCGGCGTCCAGATTCGGCAAGGGACCAATCTGGTCTGCTTTACGCTCGATAACCTTATTATAGCATAGACTTCCGGCCATGGGATGCCGGCTCTTTGAGAGCAAATATGTTGAGCAATCCCTGTGCTTTGCGGTCGCGATCCCAAAATTGCGTCCTCTGCATCTGCTTTGCCAGGATCAGCGTGCGTCCGCGTTCATCCGCGTTCCAGAGCTGCCTTCCCCGCCGGGCAGTTTGATTTTGGCCTGAAATTCGTTATACTGTGCGAAACGTAACGCATCACGCAGTACGCCTTACGCATTACGTATCAGGAGATTCCTTATATGAACGAACTTGTTACTCAGACAGTGTATTTTGCTCAGCCAGGGAAGGAGAACACCGATCGGACGTTGAAATTAGCGCGGGCGCGAGCCGAGGCTCTCGGTATCCGCACGGCCATCGTGGCGACGACTAGCGGCGCGACGGCGATCCGCGCGGCGGAGCTGCTGCCCGGTTTCGCCATGGTTGCCGTCACCCACTCGGCGGGCTTTCGCGGGCCGGATACCCAAGACCTCTTGCCGGAACATGCGGCGCGTCTGGCGGAGCTCGGTGTGAGGGTGCTCACCTGTCAACACGCCTTCGGCGGCGTAGGGCGCGCCGTGCGCAAGTTGTGGGGCACCTATCAGCTGGATGAGATCATCGCCCAGACCTTGCGCCTCTTCGGGCAGGGGATGAAAGTGGCCTTCGAGATCGCGTTGATGGCGGCGGATGCCGGGCTCGTGTCCACTCAGGCACCGGCGTTGGCCATCGCGGGCTCCAGTCACGGCGCGGACACGGCCGTGCTGTTGATTCCCGCCAACGCGCAAACCTTTTTCGAGCTCAAACCGCTGGAGATCATCTGTATGCCGTCGCCGTCACATCCGGGATTTGGGTCGCAGATGGGCAGTTGAAAGCTCATCCGCGCTTCAGAGTATCCTTGAACCTGCCATTTTGGACTTTCAATTCATTAACGGAGCGCAAGCATGGAGTGTAGACAAGCTGAGAACAAGAAAACCTGCAGTTGTTCCTATCCCTGTTCGCGGCGGGGGTTGTGCTGCGAGTGTGTGGCCTATCATCGTGATCTCGGCGAGTTGCCGGGCTGCTTTTTCCCGGCGGCGGCCGAACGGACATATGATCGGTCGGTGGAATACTTCATCCAGGTGCACCAACAGCGAGAAGGGCGCTGAGTCAGAAAAATTATGAATTTTACTGAGGCCGAACAACGTTTCCATTTTTTGGAGGATCAGCGCCAACGCGGCGTCTTATCGTTGGAACAATATCGCGCGGAGCTGGCCCAGCTCCGTGTGACGGACGCCTGGGGTCGGCTGTGGATGTTGCAAGAGCAGACCGGTCAGTGGTTTGTGTTCCATGAGGGACAGTGGCGTCCCTCGCAGCCGCCGCAGCAGACGCCGCCGCCCCCGCCAGCGCCGACGCCCGTCCCCTACTCATCGCTGCCGCAGGCGCAACAGATCCCCGTGCAGTCCGCCCCGGCAGCGTCATTCCAGCCTTCCCAGCTGCCGCCGGCGCAGCCCCAGGAGGAAAAAAGCGGCGGTTGCGGCAAATGGCTGCTCTACGGCCTTTTGTGGGTCGTGATTTGGAGTGTCATCGCCGTCGGTGTTTACTTCATCGCCGATCAAGAACCGATGGCCGTGGCCGGCGTGGGGCTGGCCGCTCTGATCAGCCTGGTGTTCATGCTCGCTACGCTTTCTTCTCACTGGCAGGGCACGATTGTGGACATCCGCATGGAGCGGGAGCGCGTGAGCGACAATGATGAGGACGGCAGCTGGCACTGGGAGACGGTGACCTACGCTTACGTTCGCCGGAGCAACGGCAAGGTCAAGAAGATGCGCGCCATGCCCAATTGGGATGTGGGAGATCGCCTGGAGAAGCGGCGCGGCGAGAGCCAGATTCGCCACTATCCTCACGGGTGACGCCGGTTGCTGGAAATGGGTGATGGGTAATGGGTAACGCGGAATACTTCCTACTTCCTACTTCCTACTTCCTACTCCCCTACTTCCATGAAGATGACTGACACTGAAGCCGAACTCCTGTACGCTGGACGCTTTCTGCACTTCTACCGACATCCCAACGGGTGGGAGTACGTGCGGCGTCCCAAAACCGTTGCGGGAGTCACCCTCATCGCGGCGACACCGGAGCACAAACTCCTGCTCGTGGAACAACATCGTGTGCCCTTGGGGAGGCTCTGCCTCGAATTGCCGGCGGGCCTGATAGGTGACACTGTCGCCGGCGATTCCCCGCTTGCCGCCGCCCGGCGTGAACTCGAAGAGGAGACCGGCTACACCTGCGACGCCGTCGAATGTCTCTGCACGGGCTCGCTGCTCCCCGGCATCACCGACGAGCTCAACACTCTGTGTTGGGCCCAGGGGCTCCATGGCCCCGTAGATCCGACAGGCGCGGAGGAAGTCTATGCGTTTCCCCGCGCACGGGGCAAGGCGGAAGAGGGCGAATCGCTGCACGTCTATGCCGTGCCGCTGGCCACCGCCGAGGCCTGGCTCGCGGCGCAGGCAGCCGCGGACAAGGTCGTGGATCTCAAGGTGTACCTGGGGGTATATTTCCTGAAATCGAGGATGTGACCGGGCCACGGGGCGCCCGACCGGCGAACCGGCGACCGTCGAGCAAAAAACTTTGCGGGCAGAGAGAGCCTCTCTGCCCGCGAACGTTTCCACAATCTAAAATCCACAATCCACAATCTAAACTCCCGTGAGCGCCATCCGCACGTCCACCGCCCACGCGCCTTGCCCTTCCGGGCCGACAATCAGCGGGTTGATGTCGAGCTCACTGATGCCGGGGAAATCGGCGACGAGCTGCCCCACGCGGCGCAGCGTGTCCACCACGGCGGCGATGTCGCCCGGCGCCTGCCCCCGCACCCCGGCCATGATCTTGCCCGCGGCGGTCTCCGCAATCATGGCGCGCGCATCGGCCTCGCATAACGGCGCGAGGCGAAAAGCCACGTCTTTGAAGACTTCCACGTAGATCCCGCCCATGCCGAACATGAGCAGCGGCCCGAACTGCGCGTCGCGCTGCGCCCCGAGGATGACTTCCTGCCCTTGGGGCGCCATCTGTTGCACCATCAGCGCGCGGTCGGCGTGCGTCCCCACCATGCGCTCAAAGGCGGCGCGCACCTCATCGGCGCTGCGCAAGCCCAGCGCGATCCCCCCGACATCGGCCTTGTGGACGACCCCCGGCGCGATGAGTTTGGCGACGACGGGATAGCCCGCTCGCTCGGCCAGCGCCGCAGCCTCGTCGGCGCTGGCGGCGATGCCGGAGAATGGCACGCGGATGCCGTAGGCGGCCGCTACCGCTCCCGCCGTCTCCGCGTCGAGGAAGTACGGGGCGCTATCCGCTGCCCCTGCGCCTTTCTGCTCCCACGCGCGCTTCAAAATCTCCATCGCCAACGCGCGGTCCACGTCTGTCAGCGGCTCTGGCGTCAGATCGGGGCGGGCTTTGAGCCGGGTATACTGCCACAGTCCGCCCAACGCTTTCGCCGCGCGGGTGGGATCGGGGTAGAAGGGGACATGGCCCTCGTGGAGGATGTGAATCGCCTCGCTGATGCTCGCTCCGCCGATGAGGCAGCAGATGACGGGTTTGGACGCGCGGCTTGCCGCGGCGACGACGTGACGGACGACATCGTTCACCGGCGTGATGGCCTGGGGCACAAAGATCGCCAGGGCCATGTCCACGCCGGGATCCGCCAGCAGGAGATCCAGCGCCGCGCTGAACATCTCCGGCCGGGGGCCGCCAAGCATATCCACGGGATTGCTCAGCTGCGCGCCTGCCGGCGTGACTTCTTTCAGCCGGGCCTGCGTCTCCGGGGTGAGATCGGCCATCTTGAGGCCCACATCGTCGAGCGCGTCCGCGGCGAGCGCGGCGGCACCGCCGGCATTGGTGACGAGCGCCACACGCGGCCCGGCGGGCAGCGGTTGATGCGCCAGCACCATGGCGATGTCATTTTGCTCCTGGAGCGAGTCGGCCATTACCACCCCGGCGCGATGACAGGCGGCGACATATGCGCGCCCGGTGCCGGCAAGCGCGCCAGTGTGCGACGCTACCGCGCGCGTTCCGGCGGAAGTCCGTCCCGCCTTGACGATCACGATAGGCTTCTCACGGTAGATGGCCGCCGCGGTCTCGACAAACTCGCGGCCTTCGGGGATCCCTTCGGCGTAGAGATTGATGACTTTGGTGTAGGGGCTGGCGGCCATCATGCGGATGCCGTCGGCGATGTTCACGTCCACCTGATTGCCCAGACTGGCGATGCGGCTGAAGCCCACGCCCATCTGAATGGCCCAGTCAATGGTGCCTCCTACGAGCGCCCCGGAATGTGAGGCGAAGCCAATGGCGCCCTGCCTGGGCATGTGGGTGATGAAGGTGGCGTCGAGCGGGGTGTGCGTGTCCATCGTGCCGACGCAGTTGGGGCCGACGAGGCGCATCCCGTATTCATCGGCGATGGTTTTGAGTGAGCGTTCCAACGCCGCGCCGTGTTCCCCCACTTCCCGGAAGCCGCCGGTAATCACAATGACGACCTTGAGTCCGCGCTCGCCGCAGGCACGGAGCTCGCCGGGCGCCAGTTCCGCGCGCACCATGATCACGGCCAGTTCCAGTGGATCGGGTACCTCGGCAATGTTGCGGTAGACTTTGAGGCCCAAAATTTCCCCGCCCTTGGGGTTGACGGGATAAACCGGCCCTTGATAGCCGTGTTCCTTGAGATTCCGCACCACGCCATAGCTCAGCTTGGTGGGATCATTGCTCGCGCCGATGACGGCGACACCTTGCGGATTGAAAAACAATTCCAACACGTCTGTCATGAGTCGCTCCTCTATCTGGCTGCTGGATACTGGATACTGGGTGTTATCATATCTGGAGATGGAGTTTTGTCCACTGCCAAATGTCGTCAGTCTGGCGGCCTGTAGTCTTGTCGTTGTTGCTCCGCTAACTGTCCGATGACTGTCTAGACTACCGTTCGCGTTTTCGCCCATCTGCGCTACAATAGCACGGACTGCCGGGTTGTGGTGGGGTTAGAACGCCGCCCGGCGGTCTTTTGTGGGAGAAAGGAAGATGCGCCGGATACGTGACTTCACACGATTTTTTATGCCCCGTCTGGGGCGCCCGATCGTGCCTGCTATTTATCGGGCGAATTTCTTGCATTTCTACCTGGACATTGCCTGGTTCGCCATCACCGCGGCGACGGCGATGTCCTTTGTCGGCGTGTTCATCACCCGTCAGGGGGCCTCGGCCTTCCAATTGGGCCTGCTGAGCGCCGGTCCCGCCGTGGTGAACCTGCTGATCTCGACTGCTGCCGGGCAATGGCTGGAGCGGCGACCGCTGGAGAAAGCGGTGCTGCGGACGGCCATCTTCACCCGGCTGACCTATTTGCCCTGGGTGATTTTGCCATTCTTTCTGCCGCCGGCGGCACAGGTGTGGGCGTTGCTGGCGTTGACGGTGCTGGCGGCCGTCCCTGGCGCGGCGCTCAACATGGGATTCAACGCCCTTTTTGCCGAAGCCGTGCCGGGCGAGTGGCGCGGTTTCGTCGCTGGACGGCGCAACGCGCTCTATGCCGTGATCTTTATCGGCGTGACCCTGCTCGCCGGCTGGATTCTCAATACGCTGCCTTTTCCGCTGGGGTATCAGGTGATCTTTGCGCTCGCCGTGCTGGGCGCGGCGATGAGTACGGTACATCTGGGGCTGATTAAACTCCCGCCGCTGGAGAAAGCCGCGCCGGCTGCGCCATCGAAAGGGCGACGCCTGCGTTGGGACGTGCTGCAAGGTCCGTTGGGAAAAGTCCTCGCCGCGCTGTTGATATTTCACCTCACGTTGTTCCTGGCCGCGCCCCTGTTTTCGCTGTACATGGTCAACGATTTGGGGCTCACGGATTCTCAGATCAGCTTTGGGACGGCGATTTTCTACGTTGCCATGCTGGCAGGCTCGTTGTCGCTGGATGGGCTGGCGCGCCGCTGGGGCAATCAGAAGGTCACGGCGCTGGGCGCCTTCTTCTTTGGCTGCTATCCGTTGGTGATGGCTCTGTGGCGCAGCGTGTGGGGCTTCATGGCGGCGTCGCCTTTTGGCGGTTTGGGCTGGGGACTGGCCGGCGGCGCGATGATCAACTGGCTGCTGGAGCGCGTGTCCCCGACAGAACGCGCGGCGTCGCTCGTCTGGTACAATCTCGCCATCAACGGCGCGATGTTGGTCGGCTCGCTGCTCGGTTCGGCGGGGGGCGAGTGGCTGGGCGTCCGCACGGCGCTGTTGGTTTTTGGCGGGATGCGGATGCTCTCGGCGCTGTATATCCTCAAGCGCGGGTAGCCTGATGCCACAACAACTCTTGCAACGTGAGCCGGCAGAGGCACCAGGGGATCCATCGCATGGCCCTCGGGCTCAGCGCTCCCTCACGCCGCAGTTTTGGGGGATGCTCCTGGTCGTGCTGGGAGCGCTGGGATTCAGCAGCGGCATCTTCTTCAACCGCTCCATTGCGGCGATGACCGGGCCGCAGATCGCGTTTTTCCGCGCCCTGTGTGGCTTTATCTTCTTCTCGTTGCTGGCCGCACGCGACCCGCAGGCGTTTCACGTGCGCAGCTATCGCTCCGCGATCCCCTGGTTGATCGGGCTGGGCGTCTCGGTCGGCGCGACGGCGACGCTGTACATGACCTCCCTGCGCTACACGACGGCGGCGACGGCGGTCCTGCTCAACAATACCGCCGTCATCTACGTGGCGTTGTTCTCGCCCTGGCTGCTCAAAGAGGCGCGTCCCCGCTTCACCTGGGTGAGTCTGGCGCTGGCACTGGTGGGGATGGCGCTCATCACCGATCCGGCACACATTAAGGTGGGGTCGGATTCGTGGGTCGGGGTGCTGACAGCGCTGGCGACCGGCGTGACCTATGCCTTCGTCATGCTCTTCAGCCGGCGGCTTGGCGGGCGCGTGAGCGGCGTGACGCAATCGTGGTGGAGCATCGGCATTGCGGCGTTGGTCGCTGCGCCGTTTGCGGTAGGGACGCCGTGGGAATTGGTGCGCGCGAACTGGTATTGGCTGCTGGCCCTGGGGACGCTGTCCTTGAGCATCCCTTATTTCCTTTACTTTCAGGGCCTCAAGCGGCTCAACGCACAGGTCGTGAGCATGATCGGTTTGTTGGAGCCGGTGTGTGGCGTCCTCATCGGGATTTTCCTTTTCCGGGAGATCCCCAGTGCGCTGGGGTTTGTGGGCATCGGGCTGATTTTCGCCAGCATCGTGCTGATCTCGCGGGGGAACGAGGACTCGTAAGAACGTGGCTGGACGCCGATAAACGCGGATGAACGCAGATGAGAGAAGCTTATATGTTCCTGCGGCACCGCAAATGAAAATAACGGTCTGAGCGCGGCCTGAAGTTCGCGCACCCTTTGCCACATAGTGATTTTTCGCTTTTTCGCCTTTTCGCCTTTTCTCTGACTGCTGACTCGCTGATCTCTATTTTCCGAGGAGACCGTATGATTGTATATTTCAATGGCCAGTTCATGCCTAAAGAAGCCGTTTGTATTTCGCCAGACGATCGCGGGTTTCTTTTCGCCGATGGCGTCTATGAGGTCATCCGCGCCTATTACGGGGTGATGTTTCGTCCCGCCATGCACTTCGCCCGCCTGCGCCGCAGCTTGACCGAATTGCGTCTCCCCATGCCAGACCTGGACGAGCTGCAGACGGTGTGCGAGGAGTTGCTGGCGCGCAACGCCCTCCTGGACGCCGATGCGCGGCTCTATCTCCAGATCACCCGCGGCGTAGCGCCGCGCTCGTATGGGTTCCCCGATCCGCCGCCGACGCCAACGGTTTACGTCACGGCGGCGGCCCTCCAGCCGCCGCTGCGCGAGTGGGAAACCGGCGTCAAAGTCATCCTGGTCCCCGACATCCGCTGGCTGCGCTGTGACATCAAAGCGCTGATGCTGTTGCCCAACATCCTCGCCAGCCAGCAGGCCTGTGAGCAGGGCGCGTGGGAAGCCATTCTTGTCCGCAACGGCGTGATCATGGAAGGCTCGCACACCTCTGTCTGCGGGATTTTTGATGGGGCGCTCGTCACGGCGCCGGTGACGAACAACATTCTCGGCGGCGTGACCCGCGAGGTCATCCTCCAGGCCTGCCGCGAGTTGAACATCCCCGTGAGAGAATTCCCCATTTTCGAGAAGGACCTCCCCAACGCTCAGGAGCTGCTGATTTTGGGGACAACGACCGAGGTGATGCCCGTCGTGCAGGTAGGGGAGTGGCGGGTGGGCGATGGCAAGCCGGGACCGCTCACGCGCCAGCTGCAGCGCGTCTTCCGGGAGATTGTGGAACGCGAGACGGGCCAGCGAGCGGCAGCCAGCAACCGGCGACCAGAATCGTGAAACTCCTGGCCCTTTGGTGCGTATAACTACGTAGATTCACACGAGGAGGTACCAAACATGTCGGGTGAACATCAGTTGCGACGACAAAACGGGATTGTGGCCGGCGTTTGTGGGGGATTGGCGGAATTTACCGGCATCAACGTCTTCTGGTTCCGGCTGGCTTTCTTGCTCCTGGCGCTTCCGGGCGGTCTCCCGGCGCTGGTGCCGTATCTGATTCTCTGGATTATCATCCCGCGCAAACGTGGCCGGTGAAGCCTTGCTTCAGCTTCTCGCGCCTGACGGGGCTTCCCGCCGGGCGCTTTTTTTGCCCAGAACTTGCAAGTTTTTGGATTCGAGGGATACTATAGATGGTTGAAAGTCGGTTTGATTTTTGACCGAGGGTGCATCTCCGGCAAACAGGAGCGCAAAGGCATGGACTTAGTGCTGCGACAGGCGATACAGACAGACGTGCCGCAGATCCTCTCCATTTCTGCGAAGGTGTGGGACGGTGAGGATTACATCGGCGCGGTGATTGACGAGTGGCTGGCGGACCCCCGTGGCGGCGTGATTGTCGCTGTCACAGGCGGGACCGTGGTGGGGTTTGGGCGCTGGGTGCAGCTCTGGCCCGGCTACCTGTGGCTCGAGGGCCTGCGCGTGGACCCGGCCTGGCGCGGCGCCGGCATCGCCCGTACTTTGACGCATCATCTTTTGGAGGTCTGTCGGTTGCAAAGTGCAGACCGGGTGGCGCTCTGCACCTATTTTGGAAACGACGCGATCATTCACCTCGCCGGGTCATGTGGTTTTCAGCGCGCGGCGAATTTCACGTATGCCGAAGCCGGCCCGACCTCGCTGGCGCGCGCTCAGGCGCGATTCTCGCCGGAGGTCAAGCCGCTGGACACGGGCACGGCGTTGGATTTTATCGGCAATTCGGCCTTCATGCGCGCTTCGGGGGGATTCTTTCCCCATGGCTGGCGTTTTTTGCCCTTTACGATTGCTCCTGAAGCGGTCTTCGCGCGCATGCGCTGGATTCTGGGGGTGCTGCGGGGCTCGCAGGTCATCGGCGTGCTCTGCGCAGGACATCCCCTGCGGCATCGCCAGGAATTCACCATTGATTTCGTGGATGGCGAACCGGAGGCCGTGGAGGTGTTGCTCCGTCACGCGCTGGCGCTCGCTCAATCGGCCCGCAGCGTGGAGATGATGCTGCCGTATGCCGGCGCGCAACCCGTCGTCGCGCTGCCGATGATCACGCAGCTAGGCTTCGAGTTGTGGCAGAGCGGCGAACCGGATGTCTTCGTGTATGAGAAGACGCCGTTATAGCCGCTGCGGCAATTCTGACGCTGCCGATGGGAGACCCCATCGGCAGCGTTTTTGTGTGGATGGCCTGGTGGCGGGGGAGTGGTCTTATAATGCCCTGCCGGTTGGAAACGGGCCAACTTCCAACCGGCAGGAGCCGAGAGAGAGGCGGGTTAGCGCCGACGTTTGATGACCAGGGTGAGAGCCGCCGCCAGCAGGAGCCCCAGGCTCAGGCCGGAGGTGTTGTGCGCGGTGAAGCCAGTCACGGTCGCCGCCGAAGGCTGCCCCGCCGTGATGGAAATCGGCCCGTGGAAGGTGCTCGCGCCGTAGACATTCACGTCCTCCAGGCGGTAGAAGTACGTCGCGCCGGGTGTCATGCCTTCATCGAGCCACGTATACGTCGCGCCGAAGACCGCGCCGGGATGTTGCGCCGGGATGAGCTCCGCGTTGAGGCGGGTCCACGGGCCGGCAGCCGACTCGCCGCGATAGAGGTTGAAGCCGAGGTTGTCGAGCTCCTGGGCGGTTTCCCAGGTGAGCAGGACGGCGTGGTCTTGCACCGCCGCGGTGAAGGCCGCGAGGGTCACAGCGGTGGGTTGGTGGAACGGCGGCGAGTGGAAGCCAAAGTCGTTGTTTGCAGAGTTTGCGTTACTCAACGTCACCGGCTGGATAGCGTTGGTCCCTGTCTGCGTGGTTTGGAACTTGCCGCTGACCGAGGTGTTGCTGACATCGGCCACCACTACATAGTCACCTTCCGGCAGGTCGGTGAACTCGTAGTAGCCGGTGGTCGGCGCGCTGGTCGTCGTGCCGATGAGGAACCACTCGCCATCCACCACGCGGTAGAGCGAGAGCGTCGCGCCAGGGATAAGCGGCTCGCCTGTGGCCCAACTGCCGTTATTGTTAGTGTCGCCAAAGACGATGCCGCTGATGGTGAGCGGATTCACCGGTACGTCATAGCCAAAGTCGGCGGTGAAGTTGCTGGAGACGACGCCTCCTGTCAGCGTCAGTTCCACCGGATACGGGTCCGCCTGGCTATGATTGTCCGCGCCGGCCGTCCCGCTGGTCTTGGTGAAACCTGCCAGCACACCGTATTTATCGGTGACATCCACCAGGTATTTGCCGGCCGGCAAACCGGTGAACGTGTATTGGCCGTTCTGGTCGGTGACGGTCACGCGCACCAGGTTATCCAGCCCCGGCGTGATGACGCCGTCGCCGTTCACGTCTCGCCACAGGGCGATGGTGACGCCCTCCACGCCCGGCTCGCCCGCGTCGCGGAAGCCGTCGCCGTCGAGGTCGCGCCAGACCTGGTTGCCGATGATGCCGCCGGAGGGCTGGTAGCCAAAGTCTGCGCTCAGGTTGCAGTTGGAGCAGGCTATGCCGCCCACCGAGGTGACTGCGCCGCCGTTGACGATAACTTCCGTAGCGCCGTCCATCGTGCTGTCGGGGTCGCCGGTCTGCGTGCGCCCGGCCAGGACGTTGCCGACATCCGTCACCCGCACGGTGTACGGCCCGTACGTCCCATCCGGCACGCCGCTGAAGAGATAGACGCCGTTGGCGTCGGTCGTGGTGGTGGCGATGATGACGCCGCCAGCGTTGACCAGGTTCACCGTGACGCCGGGGATGCCGCTTTCGCCGCCATCCTGCACGCCGTCGCCATTCGCGTCAAGCCAGATGCGGTCGCCGATGGTGACAGTTGGGCCGCCGTTGAAGCCAAAGTCAGCGTAGAGGATATCTCGGGTGGTATCGGGAATGGTGTAGTCGCGGTTGATTGCGCCGTTGGTGGGCGTTGTATTGTAGCCGGTGGGCGGCGTGACGGTGACTTTATAGTTGCCAGCCGGTAGTCCGGTGATTAACCAAGAACCGTCAGGGTCAGTGGTGACATTGACCGGTTGCCCCGCGCCATTGCCCAGATCTACGGTGCTCGGCGGCGTGATTTGCACGGTAACCCCGCCGATGCCCGGTTCGCCCGGATCCTGGATGCCGTCGCCGTTCACGTCGTGCCAGACGCGGTCGCCCAGGGCGACGCCGGTAGCAGAAGCGTAGCCGAAGTCGGCGTCCAGGTAGACCTGCCCATCGGTGAGCGTGACCGCGCGCGGATCGGTGGTGCCGGTCGTCGCCGCCAGGCCACTCGGCAGGGTCGTCCCATCCACATCCACGCTGTAACTGCCCGCCGGCAAGCTGGTGAAGAGATAGTTGCCGTTGAGGTCAGTCGTGGTCGTGGCGATAGTGGCGCCGGTGTTATAGAACACGCCATTGATGACGATGGGCGCGGCAGCCTTGAGCCAGACGGTCACGTTGGCGATGCCGGGTTCGCTGCTGTTCTGCACGCCGTCGCGGTTGGCGTCGTGCCAGATGCGGTCGCCGATGACGCCCGTGGCGGGGTTGCGGACGTAGCCAAAGTCAACGCCGGAAACCGAGGTAGTGCCCACCACCGTCACCGGGATGGCGTCCAGCCCGCTGGTGAGTTGGTAGCCGGCCAGGACGTTGTTCTGGTCGGTCACCTGGACGGTGTAATTGCCCGCCGGGACATCGTAGAAGGTGTAACTGCCGTCGCTGGCGGTCACGGTGGTCGCAATGACCTTGTCGCTGCTATCGAGCAACGCGATGGTCACGCCGGCGATGGGCGGCTCGCCCGCGCCGTCGTCCCGCGCATTGCGGTTGAGGTCGTTCCAGACGGAACCAGAGATGTCGGCGAGCGCGGTGTTGCGGTAGCCGAAGTTGGCGTTCAGGAAACTCACGCCGCCCGCGAGTGTGATTGCGATTTGGTGGTCACAGGTTGCGCACAGGCCCGATTCATCCGGGTCGCCGGTCTGTGTGTAGCCGCTCGGCGGCGTGACCACGACAACATAGTTGCCATCCGGCAGGCCGGTGAAGAGGTAACGGCCGTCGGGGCCGGTCGTCTGTGTGTCGACCAGTATACCATCCGCCGGGTCACCGTCGCCGTTGGGGTCGGTGTACAGCGCCACTGTGACCCCCGCAAGCCCCGGTTCGCCGGGGTCTTGCATCCCGTTCCCGTCGGTATCCTGCCAGACCCGGCTGCCGATGGCGCCGGGGCGGGCATAGCCAAAGTGCTCGCCGGCGACGGGCGCGCCGTTGACCGTGACCGCCAGTTGCCCGGCGTGGGCGGCCGGCGTGGTCGCGCTCAGGCCGCTCAGGGCGTTGGCGTTGTCGGCAATCTGGATGGTATAGTTGCCATTCGGTACGCCGCTGAAGGTGAACGTCCCATCCGGGCCGCTGGTGGTGGTGGCGATGGCCTTGCCCGCGCTATCGAGCAGGTTCACCGTGACGCCGCCGATGCCCGTTTCCCCTACGTTGGAATTGACCACGCCGTTAAAGTTATTGTCGCGCCACAGCCGGTCGGTGATGGCATAAGTCGCCGGGCTGTAGAGGCCAAAGTCGGCGTTGAGATAGACCCCGCCGGCCTGCGCCGTCATCAGCAGCGTGGGATTGGCGCTGGACTGCGGCCCGCTGGTGAGCAGATAGCCGGACGGGAGAGTGATTTCCACCCGATACTGCCCCGGCGCGACATTGGCAAAGAGATAGCGTCCATCCGGGCCGGTGGTGGTCGTTGCCACGGTATCGCCGCCGCTGCCTTTGAGCGTCACCGCAACGCCCGCGACGCCCGGCTCGCCGGGGTCCTGGATGCCGTTCTGGTTATAGTCGCTCCAGACAAAGTCGCCGATGATGGCGTTGGCGGCGCTGGCGTTCTTGTAGCCAAAGTCCTTGTCGAGATAGGCGTTGCCGCCCGTCACGGCAAAAGTCGCTGTCGGGTTGCTCGTGCCGGGGGAGGCGGTCAGACCGGCTGGCAGCGTGCTCGCATTCACCTGCACATAGTAACTGCCCGCCGTGACGCCGGTGAAGAGATAGTTGCCGTTGGCGTCGGTGGTGGTGGTGGCAATCAATACATCATCGCCGCCGCCAGGTTGCCCATCGGTGCCGGGGTTGTACAGCCACACTGTCACGTTTGGCAGGCCGGGCTCGCCCACATCCTGCACACCGTCGCCGTCCACATCCAGCCAGATGCGGTCGCCGATGACGGACGCCATCACGAGGCCCAGGTCATAGGTGGTATTGGCAGCGCCCTTAACCGGCTGCGCACTGACCACCAATCCGTCCGAGTCCAGGTCATCGCTGGTCTGGTCGGAAAGGGTGGCCGCATAGCCGGAGGGCGCCGTGAAGGTAATCTGGAAGGTCGGCTCGCCGCCGCCCGCGCCGTCGAAGTCCTCATCCAGGAGCAGGTTGCCGAAGGAGTAATAGCCGCCGGCGTCGGTGACGGTGGTCAGGGTGGTGCTGCCCGCCCCGCCCGGCCAGGTGATGGTCAGGGTGACTAGGACCCCGGCCAGTCCCGGTTCGCCGGCATCCTGGATACCATTGCCATTCAAGTCTTCCCACACTCTATCGCCCAACGCGGCCGGGTCGCGGTAGTAGCCGAAGTCCGCGGTGTTGTTGGTCGCCGAGCCCGGCGTCAAGGTGACTGCATACGGCGCCGCCTGGCTGTTATTATCAGCCCCGGGCGTGCCAGTGGAGGCCCACCAGCCAGCCAGCAGGCCGCTGGCGTCGGTCACGTGGACGAAGTATTGGGCGTTAGCGCCGCCGTCATCCGTCGCCAGGCCGGTGAAACTGTAGGCCCCGCCGCCGCTGGTGACGGTCGTGCCAACCAGGGCGTCAGCTGCATCCAGCACGCCGTTGGCGTTGCGATCCTGGTAGAGGGCCACGGTGACGCCATCCAGGCCGGTTTCCCCGGTATCCACCACGCCGTTGGCGTTGCGGTCGTTCCAGATGAGATTGCCTATCACGCCGGTTGTGCCGGTACCGCGATAGCCGAAGTCTTGCAGCGGGTTGACGCGGTTGCCGGCCGCGATGGTAACAGAAGACTGATTGTTGTTGCCGCCATCGGGGTCATAGGTGTTGGAATAGCCCGCCGGAGGCGTGACCCGCACCAGGTAGGTCCCATCGGGCAGGTTGCCAAAGGTGTAATTGCCGTTCTCGTCCGTCACGGTGGTTGCCAGCAAGATAGTACCGGCGCTGTTATACAGGCGGACGATGACGCCCTCCATCCCTTCGCCGGGGTCGGCGGTGTTGTTGCTGTTGGCGTCGCGGAAAATGGTGTCGCCAATCAGGCCGCGTCCGCCCTGGTGCCCGGCGGGGGCATAGCCAAAGTCCTGGAAGAGATTATTCGCCCCGCTGAGGGTGACGGTGTTGCGGTTGTTGCAGGTGCCGCACGGCTGGCCGTTGTCGGCGGCGTTGTTGGGCCTGCTGGTCTGGGTCAGTTCGCCGAGCACATTGGCGGTATCGTTGACCCACACCGTATAAGTACCATTCGGCAGGCCGGGGAAGGCGTACAGGCCGTTATGGTCGGTGACGGTGGTGGCAATCACGTTGTTATTGTTGTCGAGCAGCGCCACCGTTACACCGGGGATGCCTGTATCGCTGCCTCCGTAGGAACCGTTGCCGTCCACATCGCGGAAGATGCGGTCGCCGATGGTGTAACCGGCCGCGGGCTGGTAGCCAAAGTCGGCGTTGACGAAGACATCGCCGGGGGCCAGCACGATGGGCGTGGTGGTCTGGTGGTCGTTGGCGCCGGTGGCCCCGAAATTGTCGGGGTCGCCGGTTTGGGTGTAGCCGGCCGGCGGCGTGGGAATGCGCACCACATAGGCGCCCGCGGGCAAGTTGTAGAAGACGTAATTGCCAGCCGCGTCGGTGACCTGGCTAGCCAAGACGACGTCATCGCCCGTGCCGAAGAGGCCATCCGGCCCGGCGGTCACCAGTTCGACGGTCACGCCGGCCAGCCCGGCTTCGCCCGGGTCCTGGCGGCCGTTGCCGTTCGCGTCAATCCAGACCCGGTCACCAATCGCGCCGTTGCCGGTGTTGCCGTTGACGTTGCCCGCGCTGGCCCAGTTGAAGCCGAAGTCGGCGGTCAGGTTTTCGACGCCGGCGGTGACCGTCAGGGTGTAGGGATAGGCTTTGCTGGTAAAGTCGGCATTGCCGCCGATGACGGTCGTTGGCGCCAGACCCGCCGGCAGCGAAGCAGCCAGGATATCCACCTGGTAGGTGCCGGGCAGTACCCCCTTGAAGATGTAGTTGCCCCTGGCATCGGTGGTCGTGGTTGCCACAACCGCCGTGTGGTCGGCGTTCCACAACTGCACGGTGACATTCGGGATACCGGCTTCACCGGCGTCCTGGATGCCGTTGCCGTCTTCATCCAGCCAGACGGAATTGCCGATGGCGGCGCGCGGCAGGGGATTGCTGACCGAGGCCGAGCGCGGCGTAGGCTGCTGCGTGCTGACGACGGAGGCGGTGTTATCAATGCTGGCCAGGGAGTTGGGGTCGTTTGCCGTGACCCTGAAGGTGACGACCATCGATTCGCCCGGATCCAATCCAAATTTATCCGCAGCTACGACCAGGTTGGGCTGCGCGCCTTGCTGCAGATCCGGGAATCCGGCGGAAGCGTTATCCCTGGAGGCGGCCGTCTTGGTATTGCAGGTAAAACGGACGTTATCCACGTAAAGATAATTTGCGCCCGTGCCGTTCGCAGTTACGTCAAATGAAATCCGCGTGTTGGCGGTCATTTGGGCGGCGGTCAGGGTGAAGGAGGCTGAACCAATGCCGGTATTCGTTGTGCTGTTGTAGGTGGCAAGAGAGCCTACCAGCGTAGCGCCATCGTAAATGCGGGCGGTCACTGTCCTACCGGCAGCACCAATCGCATTATTATAGTCATACGTGAGCGTACCGCCGGCATTGCAGGTGGACATATCCGCCTGGCGGTAGACCCGGCGGTTAGCGTTGTTGGTCTGGATGCGCAAATACCAGGCGCTGCCGCCCGTCCAGCCGGCGTTGACCACCTGGATACTCCCCGCACTAGGATCAGTAATCTCGCCAACTTCCGTCCAGTTCGACCCCCAGGCTTCGGAACCAGGCCCAGTGAGGCTGTAGCTCTGTGAGGCAAAATCGTCGAAATAGAAGAAGGAGTCGAAAATGTAGCCGGTGGCCACGGTGCTGTTGGCGATGTAGGCCGCGCCGGCAATCAGCGGGTCGGTGATGGCGATGCCGGTGTGCTGGATGGCGGTGTTATTGGTGACGGTAATGGTGTAGACGTAGGTATCGCCGGGGTAAACCTGGTTGAGCAGGCTGGAGGTCTTGGCGATGGTCAGCACGGTCAGGCGGAAGCCGCTGTCGAGGGTGTCGTTGAAGACGCCCTGGGTGACCGTGGCGGGCACGGCGGCGTTGCCATCCGAATCAATCGTATCGTCGCCGGCGTTGGGGGTGGTCGGTTCGTAGCCGATGGGGGTGGAGAAGTTGAGCGCATAGGTCGGCTCGCCGGCGCCCACGCCGTCGAAGTCTTCATCCAGGAGCAGGTTGCCAAAGGTGTAATACCCGTTGGCGTCGGTGAGGGTGGTCAGGGTGGTGCTGCCCGCCCCGCCCGACCAGGTGATGGTCAGGGTGACGGTGACGCCAGCCAGCCCAGGTTCGCCGGCATCCTGCAGGCCGTTGCGGTTGGTGTCCTGCCAGACGAAGTCGCCCAGCGCGGCCGGGTCGCGGTAGTAGCCAAAGTCGGCGGTGCTGTTGTTGGCGCCGGAGAGGACGATGGTGTAGAAATCCACCTGGCTGTTGTTATCGCTGCCGGGGCTGGCGCCATTCGACTTCCAGAAACCGTTCAGGATGCGGGCGTCGTCGGTCACATCCACAAAGTAGCGGTCGTTGGGCAGGTTGGCGAAACTGTAATTGCCGCTGGCGTCGGTGGTGGTGGCGCCAACCAGTTTATCGCCGGCATCCCAAACGCCGTTGTCGTTCGAGTCGGTGTAGAGCGCCACGGTGACGCCCTGGAAGCGCCCGGTTTCGCCGCCAGCCAGCGTGCCGTTGGCATCGCGGTCGTTCCAAATCGTCCCGCTGATGGCGTAGCCGGTGACGGCCCGGTAGCCGAAGTCCTGGTCGAGGCGCACCTGGCCGGTGGCGAGGGTCACCACAGCGCGGTGCGGCGTGCCGCCATCGGGGTCAACAAAGTTGGTCAGGCCGGTGCCGTAATTGGGCAGGGTGGCCAGGTCAATATCCACCGTGTAGGTGCCGGCCGGCAGTCCGCCGAAGAAGTATTGGCCGTTTTCGCTGGTGGTGGTGCGGCCCAGGTAGGGTTCGCCGAATTCGTAAATGCCGTTGTTATTGGTGTCCTGGAACAGGTTGACGATGACGCCCTCCAGCCCTTCACCGGGGTCGAAGACGCCGTTGTTGTTCAGGTCAAACCAGACCGTATCGCCAATCAAGCCGAGGGCGGAGGTCTGCGCGGCGGGAGCGTAGGCAAAGTCCTGGTTCAGGTTGCCCGCCGGGGTCAGGTCGGCCACGCGGCTGATGCCGAGGCCGGTGACGAGGCCGGAAGCGGGCGCAGCGCCGTTGTCATCATAGACCGCGGCCAGTTCGCCGAGCACATTGGCGGTGTCGTTGACCCAAACGAGGTAATCGTCCGTGCCAACGCCGTCAGCCACGGGAACACCCGTAAAGGCATATTGGCCGCTGGCATTGGTGTAAGTGGTGGCGATAATCGGCTCACCGGCATCCCAAATGCCATTATTGTTCAGGTCGCGGATCAAGGAGACCGTCACATTGGCCAGGGCCGGTTCGCCGCCTTCTTTCAGGTTATTGCGATTGGTGTCCACCCAAAGCGTGTCGCCGATGGTCGCGCCGGTAGAGGCGTCTGGCTGGAAACCGAAATCGGCATTCAGGTAAACGTCGCCGGGCGCCAGGAGAACCGGCGTGGTGGTGCGGCCATCGCAGGCGGTGCAGGCCACATTCGGCTGGTCGGGGTCGCCGGTAAGGGTATAGCCGGAAGGCGCGCCCGGGATGCGGACCGCGTATGCGCCAGCCGCAATATCATCGAAAATGTAGTTGCCAGCGTAATCGGTGATCGTCGTGGCAGCCACCACGTCATCGCCGGTGCCCAAAATGCCATCCGACCCGGCGGTGAGCAGTTGGACGGTGACGCCGTACAGGCCCGGCTCGCCCGGGTCCTGCCGCCCGTTGCCGTTGGCGTCAATCCACACCCGGTCGCCAATCGCGCCGAGGCCGGTGTTGTTGTTGGTCTGGTTGGGGGTGGCCCAGTTGTAGCCAAAATCGGCGGTGACGTATTCGACGCCAGACCTGATGACCACCGTGGTGGTGTGGGGCGTGCCGATGCCGTTTTCATCGTAGGTGGGGTTGGCGCGCAGGCCCGCCGGGAGGGTTGCTGTATCCACGGTGATTGTGTACCCGCTGGCGTTGCTGGGCGGGACGTTCTTGAAGAGGTAACGACCGTTGGCGTCGGTGTAGGTCACCAGGCTGACCGCGCCGCCGTCCATGTTTGTGCCGGTGAGCGTGACGCGGACATTGGGGATGCCCGGTTCCCCGGCATCCTGGTCGCCGTCGCCGTCTTCATCCACCCAGACGTAGTCGCCAATGGAACTGGTCAGCAGGACGGTATCGAAGGCCGGGTTACTGCGGATGCGGTCGGTGCCATACAGCGCCAGGGCCATCGCATAGTTGGTGGTGTCAGCGTACATGCGCCCGGTGCAGGTGAAATTCCAGGTTTCGCCAGGGTCAAGATAACCGGGGTTGGCAGTATCGCCCGAGACATAGGTGGCGGGCGAACAGCGATCATCCTTAACTTCGACGTTATTGACCGCCGTGCTGAAGGTCTGGATCAGTTTGACGGTGTAGTTGTAGGTCACCAGGTCGCCGGGGGAGGCAAAGGAGCGGTCGGCGTCTTTGGTGATGCGGATTTGTGAACCGTAAGGCGGTACACCCATACCCAGGTCAGTCGCTTCATCGTCGCCGGAATAACTCGAAGCGGGATTCTGTCCAAAGGCGGCGGCCAGCAAAATATCACCGCTGCCCACAGAGGGTTCGTCCGGGCAGGTGCGGATATACGCGCCGGTCATGTCGAAGTCGCCTCCCGTGGCATAATCGACATGAACCTCGTCTATTTCCCAATATTCGCCGGCTTCCAGGTTGCCAATAGTGCGGAAACGGAAAGTCGTATTGACGCTGTTGTAGGCCGTAGTGCGATAGACACGATTAGCCAATTGTGCGGTGGGGTAAGAAATTGGGCCCTGGATGGTTTCGAGAGTAGTCCAGGTTGTGCCGCCATTTGGGGAGACTTCAACCGCAATGGCGTCATCGGGGTCAAATGTGCCACTAAAGCTAATCTTGAAACTCAGGCGCGAATAATCCTGGCCCGATAGATTAACCGAACGCTGCAATGAGATATTGGTCTCATTCGTGCTGCCGTTATCGCGGAAACGCAGGGTATTGACAGGAATATAAATCATGCCAGCGTTAGCCGCCCCGTCATCCCCAGTTTCTGTCCAGTTCGAAGCCCAGGTTCCCAGGCTGGGAACCGGGATGCCGGTAAACGCGCCCTGGTTGTCTGTCGGACGATTGTAGGCAACCGAGTTTAAATTATCATGCACATAGCCCCGCGCCGTGGGGTCGTCGCCGATGCGGTAGGCGTTCAGGGCAGTGGCAGCAATGGTTTGTTCGGCGCCGCCGCCGCCGGGGCAGGAAATTCCCGAGCCATCTTTATCTATATAAATGTTGGCGTTTTGCAGGGGGGTGACCCAGACAAACGAACGGCTGGTGGTGATGCCCAACCCGCCGCCGCTATCCAGGCAGACGCCCTGGTAACTTTCATCAGAACAGCCCGGGGCCCAGCCAATCAAGAGTTCGGGAGAAAGTTGGTCGACCGGGTAGAGTTCATGCCCCCAGTCAAAGATATTGCCTTGCGCGTTTCCTGTAGAGCCATTGGTACAGTCGGTCAACGAGATAGGCAGGAAAACTTGACCGCCGGCAGTATAGTAGCGCGCTGCGCTATTGTTGGGCACATTGGGAAAAGCCAGGGCGCTGTTTGCGGGAATAGACAGGAAGCCATCCGGACTGCCACCGCCGGCAAAATCGTAAGATACGTTAATCGCCGTTCCATTGGGGTTATAAATCCAGGCATTGGTGCAAGAGGAAAGCGTCCCCACTGTGGTTGGCGAGCCAACCGGGGAGTAGTAATTATTCACCCAATCGGCGCGCGGGATGAGATTATAGAAGCGGTTTTCGTAAGTGGAACCAGTATCCGAGGTAAGCAGCGTCACCTGGACCGGATTGCCAGCAACCACGTTGATCAAAACTCCAGCCTTGACACTATTCGCGCCATTGGAAGCCCCGGGGTCATTAATCGTCAGCACTTCCCCTTCGCTCATCACATAACCATTGCGGTCATACAGGTCGGCAAAATCGCCATCTGCGTTGGCGTCCACATTGATAGTGGCGCCCCCGGCCCCGGCCATGATGAGCAGGCGAACTTCCTGGAACGACTCTGCAGGAGAAGTGTTATTTTCGCCCACCGGCGAAAGATACTGCAAGCCCCATTTTTCCGTAGAGGGCACTGCCTGGGCATCGGCCACCAGCGAACCCGGCCCAGACGGCCACAAAGCGCGCGTCACGGCCACGGGCAGGCTCGACGCAATTTTATCGCGGCCATCGAAGAAAATTTGCGCCGCATTACGGTTATACGGACCACCATTGGAGCCGTTCACTACCACCTGGTTATCGAGGGTGATGACCATGCCGCGCGACAAAGTATCATCACCAGGCTGCGCGCAAGGATTGGGCGTGTTATTAATTGAAGGCGGGCAACCATTGGCCAAAACACCATCACCCCAAATTTGGGTGCCATCCGGGTTGCTGACCGCGTTGTAGGTATTCGCACCCGGGTTGGCAATATCCGAATCGTAGCCAACCGGGGTGTTGGTAGCGTTATCTTCCCACTGGTCATAGTAAATCACCGTACCAGAAGTGCCAATCGAGATGGACGTAACACTCCGGATAGGGGAAACCGGGGTGTTACCACCGAAATTGTCCCAGAAATACTGGAGCATGACATCTTCCGGCAGGGTGAGATAGAAGAATTGCAATGCCGGCGGGGTCAAGGCGTACACCGGCGCATTACGCAGCGTCAGCATTGTCCCTAGCGTCAATAACAATGCCAGCATACAACAAATGAGTTTACGAAAATAGATTTTCTTATTCATTTCAACCTTCCTCCTCCTCTGAAAATACAAATTATTCTAACAAAAAGACACGAAGTCACAAAGAAAAAACTTAGCGGCTTGGCGGCTTAGCGTGAGATTTTCATCCTACCGCTGGTGAACCGCTAATGGGTAATTCCCTTGAAAATAGTCCACTATCGTTGGAGCGCCAACAACACATCGCCGCTTCTCAGAGTCCGACGAATTGAGAAGATAATTATAGCATATATATACCAATCGACGCAAGTCGCCTGACCTGAAATTAGGGCTTATCAACGCTCTGACTAGAACCGCACAAAGGGGTGTAAAATGGTAAGAAACAGTCATTGGAGGTGTGCCGATGGGAGTTTCAACCATTACCACGATCAATCTGTTAGCGAAATTGCAGGAAGTACCCGATGTCCGGCGGCGCCAGGGGC
>Ga0208198_1000645_pt1 | contig 36797 bp, 26 predicted proteins | sample AD_JPNTR2_MetaG_FD_184446 | JGI IMG/M metagenome (GOLD analysis project Ga0208198, IMG submission 184446) | Active sludge microbial communities of municipal wastewater-treating anaerobic digesters from Japan - AD_JPNTR2_MetaG (SPAdes) (version 2) | ecosystem: Engineered > Bioreactor > Anaerobic...
CCAAGACAGTGGAGACAGTTTCTTCCTGATTGTTAAGAGCATAAAACCAGCCCTGAATTGTGGCAGAGGCAAAATCACGACATTGTTTCGGATGTTTAGTATAAAATTCACGAGTGGTATAAAGTCCATTATCAGCTACATTTAATCCGATATCGGCAAAGGCAACGGAAAATAAATCCTCCGGATCAATTCCCGCTTGTATAATTTGATGGTATTCATTATAACGCATTACATTCATAACATCTATGCCGTCTTTCAGGAAGAGATTAATAGTGATATCCAAATCCACTATATCCATATTCAGTTTGTTCTGCTGTAAAAAAATCAAGGATAGCAGGCGGTCATCCGTTTTCCACAGTCCAATCCTTTTTCCTTCAAAATCGGGTATGGAATTTATGCCGCGGGATTTTTTCCCCACCAGCATTAAAGAAGTGCCCTGAGTAATTTGTGCCAGGTTTATTAAATTACCGTTTTCGGCATCCCTTTTTACCGCTGTTATTAACGACATCTGCGCAATATCACTATGTCCCAGCTGCAAATTTTCGTAGGGAGGATATTTTATTCCGCCAGGTTGGATAATTACATTTAAGCCCTTATTTTGATAAAAACCTTTCTTCTGTGCCATATAAACACCAGCAAATTCGGCTTGAGCTGTCCAGACGGGACGGTAACGAATTATAAACAGGGAGGAGTTTTGGGTTGTATTTGCGGCTTCAGCTTCGGGAATTTCAGGTTGCACATTTGTTTCTTGCTTACAACTTGTGAAAAAGAAAATGGCTATCATCAAAGCTATTAACAGATAGATTATTTGCCTGTTATTCATAAAATTACCTTTCCTCCGATGATTAGCAGAAAGACAATAAATCTCATTTTATGTAACCTCTTACCGTTCAGCTTATGACCCGAACTTTAATCCATCTCATACCTGATTTACTTATATCGCTAATTACTATTTTTTGTCAATAAGAAACAAGCAGAAAAATTGATCTGATTTGTTGATTTATTTCCACTTCTCTCTTCCAACTTGATTTTTAGGCGTTCTTACTCCTTCAGTTAATAACCAAGTAACAACCAAGTAACAACTCCGTAACGGAACTACGGAAGTGTTACGGAAGTGTTACGGAGTCGTTACTTAATCAACTATATACCAAGCAAATAACTATCAACATTCAACGGGCAAAAGAGAAAAGCAAAAATGAATGACAGAAGGTAGATAAATGAATGAATTGGATTCACCGAACTTTCAGCCACCGAAATTAGCGAAAGAAGATAAAAACACGCAGATTTCGCAGATAACGCAGATTTTTATTTTATAATTATCCTGATATTTTAATCCAGCTAATCCAGTAGCTCCAGTTATCTGCGTTCTATTTATTTCTTTCCTTCTTCCTTCTTCATTTTTTTGCTGCGGCTTTAACGAATTCTCTAAATAGCGGATGCGGATTGATTGGTCTGCTTTTGAACTCCGGATGGAATTGAACTGCCACAAAGAAATCCAATTGAGGGTATTCTACAATTTCTACCAAAAGTCCATCCGGAGATAAACCACTTATTTTAAGTCCTGCTTTTTCTATTACTTCACGATAGTCATTATTGAATTCATAGCGATGTCTGTGCCTTTCGCTGATAGTTTCTGTTTGATAGATCTTAAATGCTTTACTGCCTTTTACCAAATTAAATTGAAAAGCTCCTAAATGCATTGTCCCGCCAACTTTATCCCGATGTAATTGATCTTCCCTTAAATGGATCACAGGATTGGGTGTAAATTCATCAAATTCAATGCTACTAGCACCCGGTAATTTAGCTAAATTTCTGGCACATTCAATTACCGCTATATGCATTCCGAAACAGATACCCAAATAAGGAATATTATTTTCCCGGGCATATTTAGCAACAGCAATTTTGCCTTCAATGCCTCTTACGCCAAAACCACCTGGAACAAGAATTCCTTGAACTCCTTCCAGTTTCTTAGCGATATCTTCTTCCTTAAAATTGCGTTCGCTATCTATCCAGATAATTTCCACCTTTTTTAGTAAAGCGGAACCGGCGTGTAAAAGTGCTTCTCTAATGCTTTTATAGGCATCCTGATGTTGAATATATTTTCCGCAAACAGCAATTGTAACGGTTTCTTTGGCATTTTTGGTGTTTTCTAAAAACTGCAGCCAGTCCTGCATAATGATTGGTCGCTGTTCTAACTTAAAATGCTGACAGATAATTTCCGGTAAACCTGCTTTTTGAAAATTGAGTGGAATTTCATAAACACAATCCACATCAATGGCATTGATTACATTTTCTCTTGGCACATTGGTAAAAAGAGCTATCTTGCTATAAATATCTTCAGCAAAAGGTTTTTCACTTCGGCAAAGCAAAATATCCGGTTGAATTCCTATTTCCCGTAATTTATAAGCACTATGTTGTGAGGGCTTAGTTTTCAATTCTCCTGCCGATTTGATGTATGGAACATAAGTTAAAAGAATATACAGCGTGTTGTAATAACCCAGGTCTAAACGCAATTGACGCACTGCTTCCAGAAAAGGTAAACTTTCAATATCACCAACCGTCCCTCCAATTTCCGTAATCACGATGTCATAATCATTTGCTAAACGCTGAATTCTACCCTTTATTTCGTTTGTGATATGCGGAATAACTTGCACTGTCTTGCCTAAATATACACCTTTGCGTTCATTTTCTATCACACTTTCATATATCTGACCTGCAGAATTGCTGGAATACTTCGTTAACGCTTCATCCACAAAACGCTCATAATGCCCCAAATCCAAATCCGTTTCTGCTCCATCATCCGTTACAAAAACCTCGCCATGCTGAAAAGGACTCATTGTTCCCGGGTCAACATTTAAGTAAGGATCAAACTTTTGAAGCACAACTTTATAGCCCATTGATTTTAACAAAAAGCCAATAGAAGCGGTGGCAATGCCCTTCCCTAAAGAAGAAAGCACGCCACCCATTACAAATATATATTTTGCCATTTAGCTTATCTCTTATAACATCTTTTTCACTTCGGCAAGGGATTCTCTAATTGCTTCCACCGTGTATGCCAAATCTTCATCCGTATGCCGATAACAAATATAGCCATGATGATAGGGCTGCATAAAAACATTGCGCCTAATTAACTGGGTATAATATTCTGTCCGCAACTTTTTATAAAGCCCCGCCTCATCCTTTTTAAAGGTTATATAAGGCATCCAGGGAGCTCCGGTAAAATTAACCGGCACTCCTGATTCCTCAACTACTTTTTCCACTTCCGCTCCAAACTTTCTTCCTTTTGCAGCAACCACATCCAAAATACGGTCTCTTTCCAATATTTCTATGGTTTTTATAGCAGCTACGATGCCATCGCTATTGGGGAAAAATGTTGAGGATAAAAATACCTTATCTGCCAAGACCTGCATATATTCCTCTTTTCCTACTAAAGCTGCAATAGCATAACCATTTGCCATTGCCTTTCCGAAAGTGGATAAATCAGGTGTTACCCCAAATAATTTTTGCGCTCCTCCTAAACTGCATCTAAAACCACTGCGGATTTCATCAAAAATTAACAAACAGTGATATTGATTTGCCAATTCACGCACTGCTTCCAGATAACCCGGTTTTGGCATTTGGACTTCCGCTCCATTAGGATGACCTATAGGAGTAATAATTATCCCTGCCATATCATCTTTATTGGCTTCCAGAATTGCTTTTAGGGAATCCAAATCGTTGTAATGAAATTCATAAATATCTTCATACAACTTGGGAGGAATTCCACCTTTCACTTCTACACACCAATCGTGCCAGCCATGATAACCGTAACGTGCTATTTTAGTTTTGCCTGTATAACCGCGCGCTACACGAATAGCAATAGTTGTAGCATCACTGCCGGTTTTTACTAAAGCAGCCATTTCACAACAGGGTATCAGTTCTCTCAGCTTTTTCACTAAAGTATTTTGCCATTCCTGAGTGAGAGAAAAACAAAAACCCTTGTTCTTAATCTGATTGATAACAGCATCGTCAATTTCATCTTCACGGTAACCAATAATAATAGGTCCGTAGGCACAAAGAAAGTCAATGTATTCGTTACCGTCCACATCAACAACTCTGCCGCCTTTGCCGTGATCAAAGAAAATGGGATATTCACCCGGAACAAAATTGTAGGGCCTTCTTATCCCAGCAACGCCTCCGGGAACAAGTTGCTTTGCCTCTTCAAAAAGAGACATACTTCTGGCTAATTTCAATTTTTCTGCCATTTTATATACTCCTTAGTTAAGTTCAAAGTTCAAAGTTTAGCACGCAGATTTCGCAGATTTCGCAGATAAAAAAGATAATGGGTCTGGGATGAACAGGATTAAAGGGATTTAAGAGATTTATAATATAGAATGGGTCTTGATAAAATAACAAGACACCTTCTACTTTTCCTTTTATTCCACACCAATTCTATCTTATTTATGCATTCTATATTAAATCACTAATTCTCTTATCTCTTTAAAAAATCTGCGTAATCTGTCTCTTATCATTATACATTCTACATTTTACATTCTCAATTATTCTCTTATCCTCTTTTCTCTTTGTAAAATATCTGCCTAATCTGCGTAATCTGCGTGCTATCATTCTACATTTCCCACAGGGTCGCTATTCCCATTCCGCCACCGATACATAAAGCTGCCAACCCTTTCCTTACCTGTCTTCTTTTCATTTCGTGCAACAAAGTTACTATAATTCTTGTTCCACTTGCTCCAATGGGATGACCCAAAGCAATAGCTCCACCATTCACATTCACAATCTCCGGATTCAATTTTCCGATTCCTTCCAGTTCTAATCCTTTCAGCACAGCTAAGGACTGCGCTGCAAATGCTTCATTCAATTCTGCCAATTCAATATCCTGCAAAGTCCAGCCCGCTTTTTGTAACACTTTTTTAATTGCTGGCACAGGACCGTAACCCATTATAGAAGGGTCTACACCTGCTGAAGCGCTATTCACAAAAGTTGCCATTGGCTTCAGACCAAGCTCTTTCGCTTTTTCTGCACTCATCAAAATCAAAAAAGCAGAGCTGTCATTTATGCCACTGGCATTAGCTGCAGTCACCGTTCCGTCATTTTTGAAGGCAGGACGCAACTTGGCAATGGATTCCACTGTTACTCCCGCTCGGGGCATTTCATCTTTATCTACAATTATCGGCTCTCCCTTTCTTTGGGGAATGCTGAAAGGCACAATTTCGTCCTTAAATCTACCCGCTTTTTGTGCCTCTTCAGTTCTATTCTGACTTTGGGCTGCAAAAGCATCCTGTTCTTCTCTGCTGATATGGTATTTTTCTGCCAAATTTTCTGCTGTGATACCCATATGATAGTTATTGAAAATATCGCTAAGCCCATCCCGAATCATTAAATCCACCATTTCCTTATTACCCATTCTGGCTCCCCAACGCGCATCAGTTAAGGCATAAGGTATCTGACTCATATTTTCCGTTCCACCAGCTACAATAATATCTGCCTCTCCTGAACCAATCATTAAAGTGGCTAAAGAAACCGCTTTCATTCCCGAACCGCAAACCTTATTTACAGTATAGGCAGGAACGGTTTCCGGAATACCACTGTGAATAGCTATCTGCCTGGCTACATTCTGCCCTAAACCCGCTCCACAAACATTACCGATTATCACTTCATCAATTAGTTCCGGCTTTAATCCCGTCTCCTTCAACATTGACTGTAAAACGGTTACTCCTAAATTAATCGCGGAAATATCTTTGAAAACACCTCCGAAATTACCGATAGGACTACGCTTGGCACATACCACTACGACCTGTCTCATTTTGTTTCTCCTGTGTTGTTAATTTTCTTATTACTACATTGCAAAAAAAGTGCCCCTTTTCGTCAACAAAAATGATGTAGCACGCAGATTACGCTGATAACGCAGATTTTATGATTTACTAACATATAACATCCTGCATATCCAGTCGATCCAGTTATTTGCGTTCTATTAACCTTTATTCTTCCTTCTTCATTATTTTTCCCTTTCCTCTTTCTTTGTGAAAATAAAAAAATTTTAGGGGGGGTTGTGGAAAAATATCAACAGTAATATGAGGGTTAACATCTTTAGATTGAATATATTAGCAATTATACCTAATCTATATCTCATAAATTTAAAAAAAAATACCCCTGAGAGGGATTGACATAAATACGGGGATAAAGAATAAGGCAATGGCAAATCAATAAATATGTTTATTTGTTTCATAATTGTTTGATTTATTATTTTAAATCTTTATAAGCCGTTAAATGATTTAAAATCCTTTTAAGGAGATGTTATGCTAATTAGGTATGAGTTAAAGATTGAAACCGGACATTATACCGCTAAAATAGATGATATAAACACCTATTCTTCACGCAAAGAATTAACTGGAAACGATTATTTACATTTTAAGTGCAAAGGAAATGTATGTAGAAATGAATGCTAAAGGACATAACTTAGACAATAAAAAAAAATTTAAAATCAGGAGTAAACAAGGATGAAGAAAATATTACTTCCTTTAATGCTAATTCTTATTACATCTTTCATTTTTGCAAGCACTATGCAAATTGGAATTGGAACAAATATTCAAAGATATCCACTCGGTTCCTATTATGGATATGAAAGAAGCGCAGCCATATATAAGGATTCTGAATTAGGTGCTCAGAATATAAGAATAACCGCTCTTTCCTGGTATTCAACAGCCGCAGTAACTGTTAATGTTCCAACCAAAATATATGTGAAGACAACCACAGAAACTACTTTAACAAAAACTACCTGGGCAAATATGATTAGTGGTGCAACCCTTGTTTATGATGCAACTCATAGTTCTACTTTAGCAGGTGGTTGGAACCAGTTTGACCTTAGCACTTTTTTTGATGTTCCTGATGGAAATGGTTTGATAGTTATGGTAGAACGCAATTATGGAGGCACTGGAAATGGAACTTCTGCGGGTGCAGGAATACGCTATACAAGTGTAAATAAATACCCATGAATACTGGCAAGCAGATAATAATCCTCCTACTGGAGATGGAACTCGTAACAAACAAAGACCTAATATTTTAATTCATTATATATTACCGCCACCCAATCCGGCGACTATTGTTAGTCCTGCCAATGGAGCAATTAATGTGGAACTTACTCAAACTCTCAATTGGGCAAATGGGGGTGGAGCACCTTCAGGTTATAAACTCTCTTTGGGAACAGTAACTCCTTATACAACAATCTTAAATCAGGTAAATTTGGGAACAGCTACAACTTATGACCCGGAATTAGTTTATAACACTCAATACTGGTGGCAAGTAATTCCCTATAATGAAGGTGGGGATGCAACTAATTGTCCTGTGTGGTATTTTACTACAAAACTCGACCCGGTAATCAGCTCTTTTCCTTATGCAGAGGGCTTTGAAGTTGGAAATACACATAACACAGCTATTTATGGTTGGACTCAGGCAAGTGTGAGCGGTTCAAATGTATGGACCGCCAATAATTCCTTAACTGATTATAATCGTTCTCCCCGTACCGGTTCTTGGAATGCTTTCTTGCGTTGGAGCAATAGCCGATGGATGTTCAAACCAATTCAATTGCAAGCTGGAATTGCCTATAGAGCTATAGTTTATGCCAGACAAGATGGAGCAACTGCTTCTGATGCAAGTATCAAAATATGTTATGGTGCTTCAGCTTCTGCAGCTGGGATGACTAACGAAATTTTACCTTCAACAGGTATAGTAAATGGTGATTATCAGCGTTTGGAAGGCACATTTACTCCCTCTTCCACAGGATTATATTATCTTGGGATTTTAGGAACTATAAATAATAGACCTTGGTATATTTCTATTGACGATATAACCATTGAAGAGGTTCCCCAAATTCCTGTTTGTTCGGTGAATCCTGAATTTTGGGATTTTGGAGAACTAATTATGGGTTTAACCTCCTCTAAAGTATTTACAATTACTAATACCGGTGGAGCTACTTTATATATAAATAATGTGTATACTACAAACAGCTCATATTCTATCCTTCAACAACCAGGCGATTGTGAACTTTCTTTCAATGAGTCAACTACTTTCACTGTTCTCTTTAATCCCTTGGAAGGAGGAACTCAAACAGGAACTGTGGTTATATGTTATAATGGAGGAGAAAAAACAATTGCTTTAACTGGAAGCTGTATAGATACTACCATCAATTCTTTTCCTTACACTCAGAGTTTTGAAAATGGAGGAGAAAACTGGTTAGTTTCAGCAGGAGTGGGAGCAACATATTATTGGGAATTAGTTCGAAACGATATAGCTCATGGTGCTGTTTCTGCTTATGACGGTTCTTACTTTGCACGCTTAAATGTTTATTCAGCTCATTATGATTATAATCCTTACTGTTTAATTTCTCCTCCATTGAATTTGAGTTCAGGTAACAAGAGATTGAATTATTGGGTCTGGATTGGAGCTAACGGCTATCCGGCTCCTTTGGATGTGCAAATTTCAACTGATAATCAAGCAACCTGGACTACTATATTTAGTCACGATTTGTCAGTTACTAACACCTGGTTCAATAATATCATTTCTTTATCAAGCTATTCTACCTCCCATATTTTTATAAGGTTTAAGGCAACAAGCAATTATGGAAATGGATATTGTAATTTGGGATTAGATAAAATAACAATTGAAGATGTACCTCCAACTCCTATTATGAGTTACACACCCGGGGAAATTATTTTTCCTTATACCAATGTAAAAAGTGTTACCGATTATATCAATGTTACAATAACTAATATAGGTGGAGGAATATTAAGCTTAAGTGAATCCAGTTTTACCTTGCAGGGCAGTAATCCCAATGATTTTGAGATAAACAATTTTAATCTTCCCGCAAATCTCGGCACAGGACAAAGCGTAAATATTCCCGTTCGTTTTAATCCAGTTGCGGAAGGCAATAGAACAGCTATTTTAAGAATTGATGATGGACTTCGATCCGGATATGATGTCTCTCTAACTGGTTATGCAGCGGGACAATATGTCCTTTGTGAAAATTTTGAAGGAACTTTTCCTGCAGAGGACTGGACTTCACCTTCCACATCATGGATAAGAAATTCCGACTTTTCTCATACCGGAACTGCTTCAGCTTTAGCTGGTTACACTGCCGGAACATATTGGTTGGTAACACCTAAATTAAGACCAATAGAAGGAGCAAATACTTTAACTTTTTGGTATCGGGACTATTCTTCAGATACATATTGGGATTATACTAATGAATATACTTATATACTTGTTTCTAAAAGCACGGATTTTTCCTCTGCCACAACTCTTTGGACTGGTAATTATCAGACCTTTACAACTTCATGGCAACAGGCATCTATATCCTTAAGTGCCTATAACGGCAAAGATATTTATATTGCCTTTAAGCATATTGCAACAGGTGGAAATTATAGAATGATAGATGATATTACCGGTGTGCATTTATCTTTTTCTACAGTTCCCAATCCGGCAGTAATAGTAAGTCCTGCTAATGAAGCTGAAGATGTTTCTCTTACCCAAACATTGAATTGGACAAGTGGAGGTGGTTCACCCAGAGGTTATTATCTATCCTTTGGAAGTGTTATTCCTCCCTTAATTTATTTAGATAATGTGGATATGGGAACTATTACCAGCTATACACCCAATCTTGATATAAACAAAAGATATTGGTGGAAGGTAGTCCCCTACAATGAAGCTGGTAATGCCGAAAATTGTCCAATCTGGACTTTTACAACTATGGAAGATCCTACTATTAGAACTTTTCCTTATACTGAAGATTTTGAGGGAGAGACTTTTCTTCCTCTTGGTTGGACTAAAATAGTTCATAATGGAAATGACATTACTAAGGATTCAACAAAAAATCATTCCAATCCCGGTCAATATTCGGTTCGGTTCAGTTCCTACAATTTTTCGGACGACTATAATCAATATTTATTCACTGCACCTGTCTTTGTTAGAGCTCCATATACTAAACTTACCTTTTGGCATATAAAAGAAAATGCCAGTGATGAAACATTGGAATGGGGAATATCTACTAGTACCAACCCTGCAGATTTCACTTGGAATCCGGTAAACTTAAGCAGTTCAGAATGGCAAAGAACAGAAATAAATTTAAGAAGTTATATAGGAAGAAAAATTTATATCGGATTCCATTACTATAGTAATTATAAATTTTATGTTTACCTTGATGATATCAAAATAAAAGCTACTATTCCTGCTAATGTCCCTACTCCTATAGCGGATATTGTGATCAATTCTACCATAGATTTAGACCTTGATGAAAGTGTGGATGAAACAAATCCAATCGTGCAATCTTTACCCAACATTACTGCACTTAATAATCCTGTTGTGCTTGGCTTAATAGGAACAGAAACAGCCAATATGACATTTGAAGTAGGATCAGGAACATGGTTTGGAGTTTGTTATTATGGAGGAGAATGGCACCATTCAATTCCCTATCCTTGCACTGTTGCAGAAGGAGCTACAGGGACTATAACTTTTGAAAATGTAGATTTTGGAGCAAAGGGCGAAGTAATTGTAGTTATGAATGAAGGTCAAAATCCTACTTTGCCTGTAGAACTATCCGCTTTTACGGTAAACCTTAATCCTCAAAGCGGAATTAATATTATGTGGGTTACCCAATCGGAAACAGGTGTGAATGGATATTATATCTACAGAGCTAATGTTGATACACTTTCCCTGGCAAGCTTGATTAGCCCTCTAATTAAAGCTTCTAATACTTCTCAACAGCAGGTATATCTTTATACGGACAAAGAAATTTATGAATCGGGAATTTATTATTACTGGTTGGAAACACAAGATATAGATGGTGTTTCCATTTTTTACGGTTCACTCAGTATTGATTATAAAGGAAATAATAACGGAACTCCGGAAATACCTTTAGTTACAGGAATCCGCTCTATTTATCCCAACCCTTTCAATCCTTCCACTACAATTAATTACGAACTCAGCAAAACCGCTGAAGTAAAAATTGAAATATACAATATCCGCGGACAATTAGTCCGTTCTTATGCATTAGGTAAAAAAGAAAGAGGTAGGTATAAACTGCTTTGGGAAGGTGATGATAATAATAGACGCTCCTGTGGAACAGGAATGTATTTCATCAGAATGCAAGCTGATAAGGAAAACTTTATAAAGAAAGTAACTCTCCTGAAATGAAGAATGGCGAGATAGATTTTTTACAAAGAGATAAAGAGAAAAAGAGATTTAACTGCGAATTGAGAATGAAATGTGAATAGTGAACGGTGAAAGAATTAAGTGAGGAGTCGTGACGGAGAAAACAATAGAACGCAGATAACTGGATTGATTGGATCAGCAGGATCTTATAGAGAGGGAATTCAAAAAATAAAAAATCTGTGTTATCAGTGAAATCTGTGAGAGATAAGAAAAACAGCCCGGGCAATAAATCCCGGGCTGTTTGTTTTCAGATATAGCTTAAGCGATAAACTTATTCAGTTTATCCATAATTTTGTCTTTTTGCACCAGTCCTATCAATTGGTCGTTAACAACACCGTTCACAAAAATCAGTAAAGTAGGAATAGACATCACGGAATATTTAGCGGCAATATCCTGTGCCTCATCTACATTTATTTTTACTACCTTTACTTTGCCTTCGGTTTCGTTAGCTATTTTTTCTATTGTAGGGCTAAGTGCTCTGCAGGGACCGCACCAGGGAGCCCAAAAATCAACCAAAACGGGTTGCGTGGACTTTAGAACTTCGGTCTCAAAGTTCGCAGAATTAACTTCCAGGATAGCCATTTTATCACTCTACGATAGCCAGGAGATCGCTTTTGGCAAGGATAAGCAGCTTTTCTCCTTCAAGTTCAATTTCGGTTCCGGCATATTTGCCAAAGAGGACTTTATCGCCCACTTTTATTATTTTCTGCAAGTCCTCATCGTTGCCGACTGCGATTACTTCAGCAATTTGAGGTTTTTCTTTGGCAGTATCGGGAATAATTATTCCACCAACGGTCTTTTCATTTTCTGTGGTGCTAAGTTTCACCGCTAAATGATCTTCTACGGGTCTAATTTTCATTGTAACCTCCATAATGTATTTATTTTTCAATTATAATATAAGCGAAATGGCTTACTTAGCAAACACAAAAATGGACTGCTAATTTCTGTCAAGGGAAAAATGAGAAAAGGCATTCCCACAAAAAAGTGATGTGGACAAGTTATAACACACTGTTGTGTATATATATAGGTTGTGTATATGTCCAAGGTATTCATTTTGTAATTTAGTGAGAAAGTGGATTTTTCTTCAAATTATTTCGTAACCAAAATTGCCAATCGAGAATTTTATGCCCTTTAAAGCCCATAATACTTTAATAGAAGCATTTTCTCGGGTGTGAGACGAACTTTGTGTCTAAATTTTAAAAATAGTTCAACTAACGCTGAATTAGCCCTGTGGATAAGTCAAAATCTGGACATATAACTATTGTAATAAACTGATATTAAAAGCTTTACAAAAATGGCGGTCTCACAATTATGGGATCATTAAACATAAGGAGACCACCATGTTATTAATACAGAATGAAACCACCGAATTCGTGAAAGAAAAATTGTCAAGCTTCTGTAAAAAAACATCAGAAGGACTTTCTAAACCCAAGCAAAAATTCATAAAAGATATGCTAATGGGATTATGTGGAACTGGATCACCCTCTATACACAATATCTCAAAATTTATCCAGGACAATGTATCTACCAAATCTACTTCTGAGCGTTTATATCGGAATTTGGGCCAAAACGACTATGTTGAGCACATTGATGAAACGCTGTTAAAGTTAATAAAACCCTATATTACAGATGAAACCATCTTTATCGTGGATGAAAGTGACATTGAAAAACCCTATGCCAAAAAGATGGAAGGTTTGCAGAAGATTTATAATGGTAGCGAAGGTAAAAGTACCAATGGGTATCTATTAATCAACATTGTAGCCTATACGCCCAACAAAGATTCCTATATGCTCTTACCAGTCTTTAGTCGTTTAATTGCACCCAATCTGGAATCTGACTCAGCTAAACAGATTATGCAAGATGCGATTATTGATATGGAGTTGTTCTTTAACGGTAAAGGCACTTATGTGTTTGATAGAGGATTTGATGACCGTAAGCTGATAGAGTTTTTAAGTAACAATGGGATTCAATTTGTCATTCGTGGCAAGGGTGATCGAGCTGTTAAAGAAGGATTTGAAGAAATCAATTTTAACAAAATCGTAAGCGAAATGGATTTCAACTATGAATTGCTTGGCTGCAAAGACAATGAAGTATTTAAATGCGGTACCAGAAGAATTAATATCAGAACCGATGACCATCCCAGTAAAAAATCAAATACGGTTGAGATCAGTTTGGTTGTCTCGCGGATCTTTAGAAAAGGTTTTCAAAGAGGAAACGATTTTTATCTATTATGTGATTTTGCCAGCCAGGATATGTTTGATTTGGAACTGGTTGCGAAAGCAATAGCTGTTTATAAAAAGCGTTGGGCAATAGAAGAAGTTCATCGCCAAATGAAGCAAAGTATGAAATGGGAAACCATGAGATTGGGTAGTTATCAAGGTATGAAAAATCTTAATGCTCTTATGACATTGGCATTGTTTTTCATCTATATGTCTAAAAAGTATATTGCCAAATTCGCCGTTGGATTCCCCAAAATACTACACTACAAAAAAGAAGATTTATCTATGCCTAAAGAATTTATATACTACAGAATAGCTGAAGTTCTTTCAGAATGTATTAAATTCATTGTCCAGTATAAACGAAAACTAAGTTTAGCAGAACGTATCGACCAGCATCAAATGAAAATAAGGCTCCTGTAAAAAAATATGGGAATGCCAAAAAAATGAGAGCACGCAGATTTTGGTTTACAAAGAGAAAAAGAGGAAAAGAGAATAATTGAGAATGAAAATGTTAGCACGCAGATTACGCAATTTTTTTACAATGAGAAAAAGAGGTTCAATGAAAAATGCATAATTAAGAGAGGACTAGTATGGAATAATAATAAGGTGTCTTGTTATTTTATCAAGACCCATTCTATATTATAAATCTCTCAAATCCCTTTAATCCTGTTCATCCCAGACCTATTATCTTTTTTATCTGCGGAATCAGCGAAATCGGCGTGAAGGAAAAATAATCAGATGTGCGCAGGGCTTGACAGAGTTGGCAGTATCAAAAATAGTGAACGCAAGAAGGAAAATATGGTTATGCTTATTAAAAAAGTATTGTTTATTGATGAGCCCTTTACTGCAGAAGAAGGGATCAGAGCTGAGCGTTCGCGATTTTTGTGGAATGTTATTTCCAAAAGTTTTGATGCTGACCTTCTTCTGCTGAAAAGTCCTGTTTATATGGAAAAACCGGTTTCTTTGCATACGGGTTACGACAAATTATATTCCTTAAGCTTGAGAGATGAGAATAATCTTGAATCTGAATCTTATCATCTTATAGGAAAAGGTCAGAAAGAACGTTTTATCAATATTCTGGACAGCAAACGCTATGAAGTAATCTTTTTTGCAGGACTTGCCTGTCTGCCATTAGTTTGCTTAGCAAAAAAGATTTTACACCAATGTAAATTAATCATAGATATTGAAAAGGTTTGGTTACCGGAAATAAAAGAAAAGTGGAAAAATAATAAACAACTGAAAAACGCTAATTATCTTTGGCAATATATTAGGCAAACTGCTTGGAACAAGTATCTTCCGAAGAAAGGTATATTTTGTTTATACGCTAATCCTGGAGAAACCGATGAGCTCTTTAAATGTTATCATTTTAAGCCGGAGAATACACACTTTGTCCCTTTACCGATAACTACTATACCAGAACTTGATAAACCAGGAAACAACAAGAAATTTATCCTTTTTTGGGGTGCTCCTGAAAGTAAAGATAATCTTACTGCAGTAAAGAATATTATTTCCGAGATTTATCCCCGTATATCCAAAAAGATGGTAGAAAAGGAAATAAGCATAGTTCTGTGTGGGGGAGATGAACTTCAAGGACTTTGCAGCGGAAGAATAACTTATGCTCCTTACAGCGAAAAAGAGCAATTATTGCAGGAGGCATTGCTGGTTCTTTTGCCTTTAAATAAACCAGATACGGAAGGAAGGATTTTAACCTGTGCTCAATTTCGTAAAACCCTGGTTTGCACTTTATCCACAATAAAAAACTTCCCCTTACCGGAAGATAGCTATCTTGCATCAGATGACTTTGCCGAATTATCGGAAAAAATAATAGAACTTTTCCGCAGTGCGAAGAAATTGGATGAATATGCAAATAAACTAAGCACTTTCTGCTTTGCTAATTTTACACCGGAAAAAGTAGAAAATGCTTTATTGACTAAAATAAACAGCTGGATAGGAAATAATGTCTCAAACCAATAATGTTCGTTTAATCCTTATCGGAGGCGGAACCTGTTCCGGAAAGAGCACTATTGCCAAGGCAATCGGAATGCGATTAAATGACTTAAAAACCGTTATAGTGGCTCAGGATAACTATTACAAAGACCTTAGCCATCTACCTCCTGCAATGCGTGCTAAAGTAAATTTTGACCATCCGGAGGCAATTGACATCCCCTATCTGCTTTCTGACCTGAAACTTATGCTGGAAGGTAAGGCAGTGGATATTCCGGATTATGATTTTGCCACTCATTGCAGAAAGGAAGGAAAGACCTGTGTTGCCTTTGCGGATGTAATTATTCTGGAAGGTATCTTCGGGCTGTATTATCCTGAGCTTTTGGCTCTTTCCGACCTCAAGATTTATGTGGATACCGATTCGGATTTACGTTTAGCCAGGCGGATGCAAAGAGATATTGTAGAGCGGGGAAGAGATGTGGAAAGCGTTTTGGAACAATATTTAAGCACGGTTAAACCCTCCCATGAGGCATTTATTGAACCCACTAAGAAAAATGCGGATATTATTATTCCTGGAGACAGAGAATTTGATAATGTGCTGTATATGCTGAATGGGTATTTGCTGTATGAGTTTATAATGGAGAGATAGCGAGATGGAAATGAAGTGCAAAGTAAAGTTGAGTTTCTTTACAAAGAGAAAAAGAGAAGAAGAGAACAATGAGAAAAAGAGAATAATTGAGAATGTAGAATATAAAATGAATTTTACTGGGAAACAAGGTAGATTTATATTTGTTGAGGTTTAGAAGGTTGAGATGGTTTAGAAAGTTGAAAGGGTTTATATTCCATAAAAGCCCGTCAGGGCGACACAATAATAGCGATGGTGGCGTAAGCCCCTCGTAAAATTTGCGAAGCACCCCTGGGAAGTTTTGACTCACAATTTTCACCTGTTCTCCCAATTATCACCATCCCTCTTGCTTCTACACTTCCAACCGCACTACAAATGGTTTCCCAACTTAAAAATTGTGAGTTAAAACAAGAACCCTGCACACTTGTAACAGCGCTACAACGAACTCACGAATTCCACGGTCACGGAAAAAATATATATTCAGCCGCTCCAGAAATGTGGGGTAAGAATTGTTCAGAATTTGTGGCTTCGGGGGGCACTTTTGTTTTAACTCTAAACCGAGCTTCAGCTTTGAAAGTAGAAGGCAACGAACAAAATTTCCTGTTGAGTCAGAATATAGTTGCAAACACAAAAGGGTCGGTTTAGAGTCAAAACTCCAACCCGATGCTTGTTTTGACTCACAATTTTCACCTGTTCTCCCAATTATCACTACTTCTCTTGCTTCTACACTTCCAACCGTGCTATAAATGGTTTTCCAACCTAAAAATTGTGAGTTAAAACAAGAAGCAAGCACACTGTCAACCGAACTACATTTGGTCTCCTCATTTCAAAATTGTGAGTTTAAACAAGAACAGTCAAATTCATTTTACATTCTCAATTATTCTCTTTCTCTCTTTTCTCTTTGTAAAAATAAAATCTGCGTGTTATCATTCTTCATTTTTTATATGTTTTGTTGCAGTTCCCAAAGTTTATCTCTCAGTTCAGCAGCGTGTTCAAAATCAAGGTTAGCAGCGGCTTTATTCATTTCTTTAGTGAGCAGTTCAATGATTTTTTCTTTATTATCCAGTTCCAGATATTCCATAAATTCCTTAGCGGAGGGTTTTTCAAATGTAGCTTGTTTGGCAATTTTATCATAACCCTCAGCAATAGCGGTGGATTGCATAATCTGGTCAATTGTTTTATAGATGGTCTGAGGAGTGATTCCGTGTTCTTCATTGTAGGCAAGCTGTTTAGCACGGCGTCTATTGGTTTCGGCAACTGTTTGTTTAATAGCATCGGTAATTTCGTCAGCATAAAAAATCACTTTGCCATCAACATTTCTGGCTGCTCTACCGGAAATTTGAATCAGGGAACGGGTAGAACGCAAGAAACCGGTTTTATCGGCATCTAAAATAGCTACCAGTGAAACCTCTGGCAGGTCTAAACCTTCTCTTAAAAGATTAATGCCTACAATTACATCAAATTCACCTAATCGAAAGTCCCTGATGATTTTAGCTCGTTCAATGCTGTCTATATCACTGTGCATATAGCGGGATTTGATTCCGGCATTATTCAGATAAATGCTAAGGTCTTCACTCATTCTTTTAGTTAGTGTCATAACCAATATCTTTTGTTTTTTAGCAACCCGTTCTTTGATTTGCGCGATGAGGTCATCTACCTGATGTTTTATAGGTTTAATTTCAATTTCCGGGTCAAGCAAACCGGTGGGACGAATCACCTGTTCTACAATTTCGCCTTTAGTTAAACTTAGTTCGTAATCCGCAGGAGTGGCAGAAACGAAGATTACCTGATGCATAAATTTTTCAAATTCTTCAAAACGCAAAGGACGGTTATCAAAAGCGGAAGGTAAACGAAAACCGTATTCCACCAGGTTCTTTTTGCGAGTGTAGTCCCCGGCAAACATTCCATGCACTTGAGGAATAGTTACATGGGATTCATCAATCACCATTAAAAAATCCTCAGGAAAGTAATCCAGTAAACAGTTTGGCGGTTCTCCGGGTTTAGCTCCCGTTAAGTGACGCGTGTAATTTTCAATGCCACTACAATAACCCAGTTCGCGGAGCATTTCCAGGTCAAAAATTGTGCGTTGTTTCAGGCGTTCTGCTTCCACATATTTTTGATTTTGTAAAAACCAGGCAACCCGTTCATTCATTTCCTGCTCAATACTGATGAGGGCTTTGCGCAATTTTTCCTCATTCATTAAAAAGTGAATTGCGGGATAAACATCGTAATTTTCTACTTCTTCCAAGGGTTGACAGGAAATAGGATGAATTTTTTCCAACCGATAAATCTCATCCCCAAAGAATTCCACGCGCAAACAGTGTTCCAAATAGGCAGGAAAAATATCAACTACATCGCCTCTAACCCTGAAAGCACCTCTTTCAAAAGCAATATCATTTCTGCTGTAATGAGCCGATATCAGTTGATGAATAAGTTCTTCACGGTCCATTTTCATACCTTTTTTTAGGGAAATTAATGCCTCACGATATTCTTCCGGAACACCAAGTCCATAAATGCAGGAAACAGACGAAACGATAATTACATCCCTTCTTTCCATCAAACTCATTGTAGCACGCAAACGCAGTTTTTCTATCTGTTCATTGATACTGCTATCTTTTTCAATGTAAATATCCTTACCGGGAATGTATGCCTCGGGCTGATAGTAATCGTAATAGCTGATAAAATATTCTACCGCATTTTCCGGAAAGAGTTGTTTCAATTCACCATAAAGTTGAGCCGCGAGGGTTTTATTATGCGATAAAACAAGGGTAGGACGATTAAAATGAGCAATCACATTAGCTATGGTAAAGGTTTTCCCACTACCCGTAACACCTAAAAGAACCTGATGCTTTTTGCCTTCTTCAATACCTTTAATAAGGGCTTCTATGGCTTCGGGCTGATCACCTGAAGGAGTATAATCACTTATAAGCTTGAAGCGTTGCATTTTTTGGGCTCCTTTGCGGGCAATAAATTCTTCTTGACAGAGCAGGGCTTGATTTCTTCATTGTTTTACAAGGATTCAGAATCCTGTGTTTTGTCCAGAATTATTTAACTTGGGAGTTAAAAAAAATGCTAAACCATGAGGACTTACAGATTAACTATGAAAACCTGCTAAAGTTGGGCTATGTAGTTGTGGATATCCGTTATAAGGAATACGATATTTGTCAGGAAACACCTAAACTGGTAATTGCCAGGGTTGATTCTGACCGGGATGATTTCTACCAGGATATGCTTAAACTTTACACCGGAATTGAATTTAAGCCCAATGAGATGTATGAAATTTGGACTGATATCCTAAAGCACAAAATCAAAATGAGTATGGTTCTAAACCGTGATATTGCTATCAAAGTTGCCGCTCTGGATTTTATTGAAACCGTTTATACGGCAAAATGAAGGAAAAATCACTTCTGCTAATTAAACCCAATGCAGTTCGCAATAAACATATAGGGCATATTATCACCATTCTGGAAGAAAATAATTTTCATTTTTGCGCGCTTAAAATTTTCCGTTTTAATAGAGAACTAGCGGAGCATTTTTATGCGGAACACAAAGGAAAGAGCTTCTTTGAAAAATTGTTGAACTTTATGATGTCGGATTTCACTGTTGCAATCATTGTCCAGAAAGATAACGCTGTTCAGGAATTGCGAGATTTAATCGGAGATGTAAATCCCGAAAAAAGAAAACCGGGAACTATTCGCTATCTTTATGCCGAAGGAATTACCGAAAATGCAGTTCATGCTTCTGACTCCATTGATAGTGCAAAAAGAGAAATAGGAATAATATTTAACACCGAGAACACGGATAAATGAAGCAGTGAGAGGGTTGGAGAAAATTTTGACTCCCAATTTTCACCGGGGAGAAAGTTTTGACTTACAATTTTGCCACTGCCCTCACAGAAACCAAAACCCTCAATTTATCCACACTTACAACCAAATTATAACTGGTCTCTTCATTTCAAAATTGTGAGTTAAAACAAGAACCTGCACACTTGCAACCGATCTACAGCATTCCCTCAAATTCCACGGTCACGGAAAAAATATATATTCAGCCGCTCCAGAAATGTGGGGTAGGAATTGTTCAGAATTTGTGACTTCGGGGAATACTTTCGTTTTAACTCTAAACCGAGCTTCAGCTTTGAAAGTAGAAGGTAACGAACAAAATTTCCTGTTACCTCAGAATATAGTTGAAAACACAAAAGGGTCGGTTTAGAGTCAAAACTCCACCGCGACAAAATATAGTTGCAACGATGCTTGTTTTGACTCACAATTTTCATTCGTTTACCCAATTATCAGCATCCCTCTTGCTTCTTCACTTCCAACTGCACTACAAATGGTTTCCCAACCTAAAAATTGTGAGTTAAAACAAGAACCTTTAGGAAGCTAAACCATATAAACCCTCTCAACCCTCTCAACCTTTTTTAAATTCATTTTTCATTCCAAATGCGAGTTATCCAGCCGTTCTTTGAAGAGATAAAGGACAGGCGAAAAACGGGAAATATACCTTTTAGCGGTGTCAAGGACTTTTTTAGCGTTTTTATAATCGTTTCTTTTCAAATACAGGCGAATCAGTTCCTCATAAACAGCATTGATATAGGGATTTATTTCCTGAGCTCTTTGTAAAAGTTCAATAGCACGGTCGTTCATTCCGATATTTACAGCTGCATTGGCATAAGCCATAAGATGGTCGGGGTTGGTTATTTCTCCTAAGGATTCATATTCTACAAAGCAGTGGTATGACTTCAGCCAGATACCCTTTTTTCCGTAAACCAATGCGGAAAGGAGCAACAACTGTCTATGTTTACCAAACTTATTTTCAGCAGTTAAAATGATTTCATAAGCGCGGTCGTAGTTTTGGATGCGGACATATTGTTCAATCAAAAGAAAATATATAAAAGGATTGTCATCCATCACCTTCAAAATTTTATGAATTATATCAATACTTTCCTGGTATGAACCCAAAAAAGCATAAGACAAGGCAATATTATAAAGGATTTCCGGAGGTGGGTCAGGAATCCGATTATAATAGCTATTAGCAATTCTATATTCTCCTAAGGAAAAATAGCAAGTACCAATCAAAAATAGCAACTGGGGATTATCTGGAAGCAGGGAAATTGCTTTTTGATAATAGCTGAGGGCTCTTTCATAGAGTTGGCGTTCCAAATAAATATCACCAAGGTTAACAAGGAGGGAAAGATTATCGGGTTCTTCTTTCAATGCTTCCTGAAGGATATAGACGGCTTGCAGCCAGTTTGTTTTTACCAGGGCACTAGCCCTTTGAATAAGATTATTTATTTCATTTAGGTTCATAATTTACTTTAGCTCTTTCATCAGTTCTTTAATGGCACGAATGAGTTGAGGGTCGCGTTCTGCAATAATATCTTCGGGTAAATTTTCTACTACTATATCGGGCTGAACACCTGTTCCTTCCATATTTGTGCCATCCAGTTTATACCATCCGGTTCCCGGCATTCGCATAGAAGAACCATCCTGGAGATAGTAATGCCAGGTGCCAATAACTGCTCCGCTGGAAGGAGTTCCGACAACTTTTCCCAATTTCAATTCCTGATACACAGTAGGGAAAATTTCTCCGTCGCTGAAGGAATCCTCATTAACTAATACAATGCTTGGTTTATCCCAAATATTATGTGGTTCGTAACACATAACACGACTGTATCTACGGCTTGTTGTGTAGGCATATTTCTTTTTCTGGAGCAGGGTAATAAGTTTGTCGTGAATATGTCCGCCATAGTTTCCACGCACATCAATTACCAGTGCATCTTTATCAAAATTATCAACTACAAAATCACGGTAGAATTTTTGCCAATCATTTTCTCCCATAGCGGGAATATGGATATATCCCAGTTTTCCGTTGGAGAGTTCATCCACCAGTTTTTTGTTCTTAGCTATCTGATAATCATATTTCAATTCAGACATTTGGGAATAGCTTAAGCCCGTAATTACGGCTTCGGTAATATTTCCTTCCTGTAGGATAGTCAGTTTTATCTTTTTCCCAATTTTTCCTGCCAGCAATGAATCTAAAGAAGTATGTGCAGTAATTTTAACTTCATCAATATGAGTTAAGATACAGCCATCTTGAAGATGATAGAAACTGCTCAAACGGGAGGTTGGATAAATTCTCTCCAAGCGTATTCCTTCTGCTAAAATATCCTTATAATCAAAATCGGCTCCGAGCCAGGCAACAGGATTGGTAAAGGGTTTATATTCTTCCCTGGGGTAAAAACCAGTATGGGAAGCGTTTACATCTCCTATCATTTCTTCTATAATGAAAGCCACATCATAGATATCCTTTGCTTTTTCAACATAAGGACGATAGAGTTGAAACAGTTCTTTCCAGGGAACATTATGCATATCAGGGTCATAAAAGTTATTGCCAAAGGCGCACCAGACCTCTTCAAACACCCGCAGATTTAAAAGTGCCTTATCATACTTGTAATCGTATTTAATTTTTATATCTTTTCGGGCTGAAGTATCCAGATTGTAGGACTTCAGTTCTTGATTAATAAGGTAATAAACTGTATTATTAACTTTATTGTAATAACCTGCATTTCTACCGAAATTAAACACTTCTTTCTGATTTTTTCCGTAGATATTAGCTTTTTTGAGGATTGAATTCTTTTCCTGCTGTCTGTTATTCTCAATATAATAGAAAGTGCTGTCACTTACTATGTCCAATACGAAATTGTAGTTATCTTTTGCAGTGATAACAGGATAAAAGCGTTTTTCCAATCCTTCCCACACGATTTCCAAATTTTTGGGTTTTTCTTCTTTTTTCTCTTTCCAAGTGCTTTCAATTTCCTGAATGCCATTTTCTTCATTTTGCCTTTCTTCATTAGTACTATCGGCTTTACTCTTTTCCGGATGCAGGATTTCATCCCAAGGGTCTGTATCCAATTCAAATTCATCTCTGGGAACCAAATCTAAGCGGTAGATATCATTATTGCGGGTTAAGAGAATGGACTTATTATCGGAAGTCCAGAAAAGATTTTGCCACCAACCGTTATCAGCCAAAAGGCGTTTACTGGAATCTGCCTGAACATCATACAGATATAATTCTTTCACATAATTATCTTCGCGTAAAGTTCCATACACCGCATATCTGCCGTCTTCAGTGAAGGCAAAATTGGTTGTAACAGCCCAAGGTGTATTAACTGGACGGATATTAACAAAACCCGAATCGGCAATAGCAATTTTTTGGTGTCTGTAATAATCATCATATTTGAAATACCAGCGTCCGTTTTTATCTTTATAAAGCTCTGTAACGCATAAACTATCAGCTCCAAACCAATCCACAGGAGAAAGAGTGATAACCGAATCTGCTGTTGCCGTAAAAAGTTTCACAATTCCATTATCCAGCTTGCTTATTACCATCTGTCTTTTATCTAAAAATTGCAGACCGAATATTGAACCGTGGTCAAAACTAATCTGTTTTGCCTCTCCACCTTTAACTGGAGCAAAAAAACTATCATAATTATGGGTAAAACCAACCAATAATTCATCCGTAGAGATAGTATAATCGTCAATAGTGGTATTTTCATAACTGCGGACAATATTTTCCTGCCATTCGTCTTCGCAAAGGTCTATGAACAATGGACTTACTTTCTCTCCCGTTTTGAGAGTAGGATCGTATTTGTAAATAGTATTAAAATATTCAAAAACCAACCGGTCATTATTTCTTGCCAAACTGATTCTGCGGGCGCTAAAGGGTTTTAGATTGGTAATTTTTTCTGGTTTGCGAAAAGATAGTTTATTCACCTTGTTGATCTGAAAACAATTACCATCGGAGGCACAATAATATAATGCTCCTGTCTGCGAAAAACGGGGATACAATTCCGAAAGTTCCGTATTGGTAAGCTTGGTATATTTTTTCGTAGGAAGATCAATTAGCCAAAGTTCTCCGTTGCCACTACCCCGATATGCTTCTCTTCTGGAATAGCCACCTTTCTGAAATACGATTTGTTTGTTGTCAGGACTTAAAGTAGCAAAGGAACTGCCAATTTCAGCAAGCAGAATAGGACGCGAACCATCAATAGGAACTTTATAGAAAGATAAACCCCAACGCGGAGAATATTTGGTACATAAAAGATTTTGGGAATCGCTAAACCATTCTGAAATTCTGAATGACTCATAATTTACGGCTTTTGCCTCTCCTCCCGTAGCTGGCATTATATAAATCAGATTCTGTCCTGAGCGGTCAGAAGAAAAGGCAAGCATTTTGCCATCAGGACTAAATTGGGGATTCCATTCATAAGAAGTTGTGTTGGTTATTCTACGAGGAATTCCTCCTGTAAAAGGAACCAGCCATAGGTCATTACTATATACATAACACACTATTTCTCCATCTGGAGATATGGCGGGTTCACTCGTAAAATATGCCTCCTGTGCTACCAGAGGACAAGCGCAAATCAGTATGCACAATAGCTCCAAGATTTTTTTGCTGTTAACACTAATCATTTTCCTTAGTCCTTTTCCTCAAATTCAAGACCTTTTTCCTGTCTGTTAACTTCATAACTGTGTTTTAAGATGCGAAATACAACAGGTGGTCTGATTACATCCTGCACTTTTATTGTTTTCGGTTTTTGTTTTTCGCTTTTCAGAATTTGATTTAGTTTCTCGTCCAAAGCTCTTTCATATTTTTCAATGCGGTTTTCCAATTCTGCAATTGTAGTAGCATTTAATTCTTTATCTTCTTTTAGGTGAATAAGTTCCCTGGTTAAAAGCAATAGCAGATTACGATAAAAGGGGCAAAGTGCTATTTCTATTTCGGTTTTTGTCCGGTCATAAGAACCGGCTTGAAAAACAGTAATTGATTCCCCTGCTTGAGTTAAGCCACCGCAGATCTCACTGCTGTTCAAGTCACCTATTATTTCTCCGTCACAAACAACGGTAGAATTCTCAATTTTATCCGTGAAATGGATGTTATTCAGGCAAAGAACATAAGAATTGAGAATACTACGGCATTCCAGGTTTCCCCAAACGATAATTCCTTTCCTGTTTGAGGAAATTATATCCCCTGCTATAAACATATTCTTAGCACAGTTAATAGTTAAGAATTGAATATCGCCCTGAACGCTTATATCTGCTTCACAATGAATATCGGCATAAGTTATGCTTCCTTCAATAATCAAATTGATAGGGCATTTAACTTTTGTTTCCGGTGGGATTTCATTTCCGTTTAATAATACCTTATCCAAGAGGCAGATACAGCCATTTTCATCCAGATAAGGAAAGCCGTCTACAAGAGCGGAAAATTGTTTGTTTTGGACATTATAAGCTATATTATCACCTGCTAGAGCTTTTGCCTGTTCCGTATCTACCGAATTGGCATCAAGTAAGTTTCCGAAAATATCATAGATACTGCCACCTTGTGCAAAAATATTACTGGAATATTCTGCTACAACATCTCCTGAACGAAAAACCTTCAATTTCTCCAAAGTGCTAATATTTATTCCGTTTTCGGGACGGGAAAGCAAATCAGGATTAAAGTTATAGCGTAACATACTGGTAACTTCTTTTTTATTGCACATTGCAATAGGAAAGGGAACTTCAAATTCCTTTTCCAGTGAATGTTTGCATATATAATCAATCGCTTCGTCAAATCCGCTTTTAATGCCTGCTTCTTCAATAAGGGCAAGAATTTCGTTTTCATCTATAAGGAAGTCCGTTTTTTTGATTGTTAGCCAAGCAGATAGAGGTTCCTCGCGGATTTCCAAAATCAGATTTCCTTCTTTATTAACATAAGTTTTAGCCATAAAGGATACCCACAATATTTATTTGACGGTTATTGGTTTTTTCCCGACGATAGGAATGATAATTGGAACTTTCAAAAGTGCAATCATTAACATTTTCAATATTGATTTCCGGAATTCCTTCTTTAATAAGTTGAGCATTGAGAATTTTCCTGAGGTTAAGATGCCTGTTTTGTGTTATATCCGGTTCCAATCCCATTTTTCGGAGAGCTCTATTAAAGTTATCAAAGAGCTCCTGGCTTACTTCATAATGTTTATGACAAATACCGGCACCTACTATGGCTATGATATCGGTCAACTGGCAATAAAAATGACTTTTCATCTTTCTTATTGCTTCTCCAACTATATTTTTCTGTGTCCCTTCTCTGCCGCAATGAAGACCTGCAACTACATTTCTGCGACTATCCATTAATAAAATTGGATAGCAATCGGCAGTCCGAATAAGTAAATATTGATAGGGTATATTGGTGATTAAACCATCTGCTAAAGGAATTTGGGGCTTATTACCAATACCTGCTCCACAATCAATTTCCCGACAAATGTGCACTTCTTTGGAATGTGTTTGTTCAGCAATAACTAAACGCGAAACGGGAATTTTTATTCCTTCCAACATAAAATCCTTTTGAAAGTGCATCAAAGTGCGGTAGTCAGGTTCTCTTTTCCCCAAATAATAGAATAATTTCATCTTGCAGAAATCTCCGGTGCCAAAACTCTTTGCCTGTAAACATCCGTATTATCGCTAATAATTAACATTCTTAAGACACCTCGCAAAAATTTCGGAACTATCCTCAAGCCGTTTAATGACCACAATAATAATACCAACCCACACACAATTAAAGTGAAGCGAGCTCCAATTCTGCTGGATAAAGTTCCCATTAGCAAACTTCCTAATGGAGACATACTCACTGAAGCCATTGTATAAAGTGAAATAACTCTTCCTCGCATTTCCAGAGAAGAAATACTTTGAATTAAAGTATTCGTAGTAGCCATTGTCATCATTCCTGCCAAACCTAAAAACACCATAAAGAACATACTAAGCGGAATTGACCCGGAAAGCGAAAACAAAATACAGGCAATACTGAAAGTTAAACATAAATAAACTAAACGACTTGGCATTCCCCGAATATTTTTGCGCGAAGCTAAAAAGAATGAACCACATAAAGCTCCTACACCCATTGAAGACATTAGCAAACCCTGCGTTGCCGAAGTGCCGTGTAAAATATCCTTGGCAAAAATTGGCATCAAAGTGGAAAAAGACATCCCGAAAACAGTGAAAACAGCAAGGTTACTAAGCAAAAAGCGAATAGGCATATTCTCCCAGGAATACTTCCATCCCGAAAATATTTTCTTCAGCGTCGGTTCTTTCTGAGGAGGAACAGGAGGATAGCTTATCTTTATGAAACACAATGAAATAATAACAGGTATATAAGAAATTGCATTAATAGCAAAACAAACTCCCTCACTGAACATCATTATTAAAAAACCTCCAATAGCAGGTCCAATCAAACGCGCTCCATTAAACATAGCGGAATTGGTTGCTATAGCATTGGGCAATAATGTTCTGGAAGAAACAAGGTCCATTACAAAGTTCTGACGAATAGGAGCATCCACAGCATCAATAATTCCTTGAATAAAAGATAAAATCAAAATTGGATACCAAACCTGCTTATTGATTACTCTGGTTAAAACCAATAATGCCAAAATACCTGTTTGCAGGCAAAAAGCAATTTGCGTATGAATCATTGTCCGATGACGGTTTAAACGGTCTGCCCAAGCACCTACAAAGGGACTTACAAAAACCGAAGGAATCATTGAGAGAAAACTTACTAAGCCAAGTAAAAAAGCAGAACCGGTTAAGCGATAAACGAACCAGCCCATAGTTGTTCGCTGTATCCAAGTTCCGATTAAAGAAATTCCCTGCCCTATAAAAAAAATGCGGTAGTTGCGGATAGTTAAAGAGACAAAAATTTCTTTTATTTTATTGATTACCATCGCTATAGGATAAATCGGGAAAGGTCCTCACTTTCAATTACGGGACTAAGGTGCTCGGTTACCATTTTTTTCGTGATTTTAACGCTTTTTAGTGTCTCGGAAGGCATTTCAAACAGAAAATCATCCAATAGTTTATTCATCACTGTATGCAAACGCCGAGCTCCAATATCTTCCATTTTTTCATTAGCTAAAGCAGCAAAACGGGCAATTTCCCGAATCGCTTCCGGCATAAATTTCAGTTCTACTCCTTCACTTCGGAAAATTGCCTGATACTGTTTAGTTAAAGAATTTTCCGGTTCTGTTAAAATGCGTTCAAAATCCTTCTGGGTTAAACTATTCAATTCCACCCGGATAGGAAACCTGCCTTGCAATTCCGGAATGAGGTCTGATGGTTTTGCCGTGTTAAAAGCGCCTGCTGCAATAAACAAGATATGCGAAGTATCAATCATTCCATATTTGGTAGGAACTTTACTGCCTTCAACTATAGGAAGCAGGTCTCTTTGAACGCCACTACGCGAAACATCAATACCTACCTGTTTATCAGTATTAGCTATTTTATCAATTTCATCAATGAAAATAATACCGTTTTCTTCCACTGCTATCTTAGCTGTTTCAACAAGTTTGTCTTTACTTATCAGACGGTTAATTTCGTTTTCTACATTGCGTTTCCAAGCAGTATGCACAGTGGTTTTGATTTTCCTGGGTGTTCCTTTCCCTTGAAAAATATTGGAAAACATTTCGCTGAGGTCAAAATCCAGTAATTCCAGTCCCGGTCCCGGAAAAATCTCAAAACTGGGAAGGTTATCCGTTTCAGGTTCAACTTCAATTTCCTTTTCATCCAAACTACCGGAAAGCAGTTTTTTGCGCATTTTTTCCCGACTGCGTAAATAGCGTTCATATTCAGGTGTATCGGTGTTATTGGCATTTTGCTTCATCTTTTTACTACGAGGAAGCAATATATCTAAAATCATTTCCGTAGCATTCTTTTCCGCTTCTGGACGCACCTCTTCAATCATTGCTTCGCGCACTTGGCTAACCGCATAGTTCATCAGTTCACGCACCATTGATTCTACATCGCGTCCTACATAACCTACTTCGGTAAATTTGGATGCCTCCACTTTGATGAAGGGAGCATTTGTTAAACGGGAAATTCTTCTGGCAATTTCTGTCTTACCAATACCGGTAGGTCCTATCAGGATGATATTATTAGGCATAATTTCACCCTTGATGTCACCGGAAATTTGCTGACGCCGCCACCGATTGCGTAAAGCGATTGCTACACAGCGTTTTGCCTGGTCTTGACCAATAATATATTTATCCAGTTCCTCAACAATCCGTTTAGGAGTTAAATATTCATTAATTAACAATTTATATTTCCTCTACAATATAGTTATTATTAGTATAAATGCATATTCCTGAAGCAATATTCAGTGCTTCTACGGCAATTTCGCTTGCTCCGAGTTTGGTTTTATGTGCTAAAGCGCGAGCTGCTGCCAAAGCATAATTTCCGCCACTGCCAATGGCTATAATATTATCATCGGGCTCTAAAACATCGCCTGCTCCGTTTATAAGCAGAATGGAATCTTTATCACCCGCAATAAGCATTGCTTCCAAGCGTCTCAAGATTCTATCCTGACGCCAGTCCTTAGCCAGGTCAATAGCTGCTTTTTTCAAATTACCCTTATTGGTTTTCAGTTTTTCTTCAAATCTTTCCAGTAAACTGAAAGCATCAGCAGTAGCACCAGCAAAGCCAACAATTACCTTTCCCTCATAAATTTTGCGTATTTTCTGAGCTTTACCTTTTACAATAGCATCGCCCATAGTTACTTGTCCATCACCGCAAATTGCTGTTTTGCCATTGCGGTGAATACCTATTATAGTAGTACCGTGCATTGTCATTTATGCTGTTTCCTCAGATTTATTATCCTTGTTTTCTGTTTGTTCAACGGTTTCCGTAGTTTCAGCGGTTTCCGTGGTTTCGGTTGGTTGGGAAGTTGTTTTTTCACTGTGTTCAAAGCGTAGTTCCAGGGCTTTTTTATATTTTTCCTCTACCAATTCTCGTTCTTCTTCACGGCAATTTTCCAAAATTAAATTAAAAATTTCATCAGTGCCCAAGGTTTCCTTTTCCTGCAGTTCTTTAGCCATAATATCCATCAATTCCCGGTGCTCGTTCAAAAGAGAAATTGCCTGCGAATAAGCATTACTAATAATATCCCGTATTTCTCTGTCAACCAGTTGGGAGGTCTCTTCACTGAAAATATCGTGAGAAACGAGTTCTTTACCCAAGAATATTTCTCCCTGCTCCTTGCCAATGGTTATAGGACCTATCTTATCACTCATACCCCAGGAACAAACCATTTTTTTAGCTATATCGGTACAGCGTTCCAAATCGTTACCTGCTCCGGTAGTATATTCTTGAAAAACAACTTCTTCGGCTGCTCTTCCTCCTAAAAGTGTTACCAGCATTTGCAGTAAATAACTTTTGGAATAGTTGGTTTTATCGGTCATCAGATAATGCGTTGCACCACCTGTAAAACCCCTGGGAATAATAGAGACCTTATGCACGGGCTCAACCTTATCCAGATACACGGATGTAAGCACATGGCCTATTTCGTGATAAGCAGTAAGCCGTTTATCTTCTTCAGGAATAACTCTGCTCTTCTTTTCTTTTCCCAAAAGGAGCTTATCTTTCGCTTGTTCAAAGTCCTCCATCTGGATTTGGGTTTTGTTTTTACTGGCTGCAATCAGAGCTGCTTCATTTACCAAATTAGCTAAATCTGCACCACTAAAACCGGGAGTTCCTCTGGCTATCAATTCCAGATGGACATCGTTTGCCAGAGGGACTTTAGCCGTATGCACCTTCAAAATTTCCGTTCTACCTTTAATATCGGGTAAATCAACTACCACTCTTCTGTCAAACCTTCCCGGACGCAATAATGCCGGGTCAAGAATATCGGGACGGTTTGTAGCTGCAATAATGATTACCGCTTCGTTCGGTTCAAAACCATCCATTTCTACCAAGAGCTGATTTAAGGTTTGTTCGCGTTCATCGTGTCCACCACCCAAGCCGCTTCCCCGATGCCTGCCAACTGCATCAATTTCATCAATAAAAGTAATACAGGGTGCATTTTTCTTAGCTTGGTCAAAAAGATCACGCACTCTGGCTGCTCCAACGCCAACAAACATTTCCACAAAGTCCGAACCGCTGATAGAAAAGAAAGGAACTCCTGCTTCTCCGGAAACAGCTTTAGCAAGCAGGGTTTTGCCTGTTCCAGGTTGCCCTACAAGTAAAACTCCACGCGGTATTCTGCCACCTAAGCGTTGAAACTTTTTCGGGTCTTTCAAAAATTCCACTATTTCCTGCAGTTCCTCTTTTGCTTCATCTACTCCGGCTACATCTTTGAAAGTGATTCCCGTTTTACTGGCTTCGTATAAGCGGGCTTTGCTTTTTCCAAAACTGAATGCTTTGGCATTTTGAGCATTCATTCCCCTGATGAAAAACACCCAGAAGATAATCAGCAAAAGAAATGGCAAAAGATAAGATATAACTCCAGCCCAACGAGAGGGTTTTGTAGCGCTAACCTTAATTCCCAAGGCAACAAGTGAATCCACCAGTTGAGGATTTTCATAAGGCATAGTAGTAGAGTATTTCTTATTCGCTATATCGGTATAAAAGATGTCCTTCTCCGCAAATTGCACCTGTGTTATCTGACCATTAGCAACCCGCGTCATAAAATTGCTGTAACTCTCTTTGGTAACGGCAGTTCCACTGCTGTTGTAGGTATGAAATATAATCACTATCAAAAGAATTAACATTATAATTAAAGGCAGCGAGAAAGGCGATTTCTTAGGAGGAGCATTTTTCGGGCTTTGAGGATTGCGTAAATTGGGATTGGGATTGGGTTTATCCTTTCTGTTAAGGGTTCTTTTTTTCACGATTATCATTCTGATGATACTGATTACCGATATTATCAACAGTGCCAAAATAAACCAGTTCATCAGCGTGGAAAATTGCATAATCGCTTTTCCCGCTTCCGGAATTGTTTGCTGTGGAGTAATTAAGGTATCTGCGGGAATAGCATTAAGAGCACTGAATGTTATCAGGCATAAGGAAATAAGTATGTATTTTAGCATTTATAAAGCTCTTCTTTCAAAATTCCGATAAAGGGTAGGTTACGGTATTTTTCTGCAAAGTCAAGTCCATAACCGACCACAAATTCATTTTTAATGGAATAACCGATATAATCAAAGGTCACATCCGTCTTATGTGCTTCCGGCTTGTCCAAAAGCACACAGGTCTTCAAGCTGGAAGGTTTATGCTGCCAAATATAATCCTTGATATATGCCAAAGAAAGACCGGTATCCACAATATCTTCAACTACAATCACATCCCTGCCAGTAATGTCAATATCTATATCCTTCCGAATTTTTACCACTCCACTGCTGCTGGTTTTAGTTCCATAACTGGAAATAGCCAGAAAATCCACTTCCACAGGGATAGTTATACTGCGCACCAAATCAGCTAAAAAGATGAAACCACCTTTTAAAATACCTATCATCACAGGTGTGCTGTTTTTATAGCTATTAGAAATTTCCAAGCCCAGTTCGCGAATACGGGTTTGAATTTGGTATTCGTCAAAAAGAACAGCGGAAATATCACAATTCATCTGATTCATTGTTTCCTCTTTTCTTTTTCAAGATTGCTTTTCGGGATTTTACTGAAATATTCGTTGCCGTTATTTGCAAATAGCGGGTTGTGCTTTCATCATAGCGAACCCGATTATCCAAACGGTATCCCACAATCCAAAATAACTTTTCCCCGTCGTCAAAAACGGGAATTAAATCCCTTTCATATTTAGGCACTTTTTCGTCAATAAAAAACTCTTTCAGCCGTTTTAACTGTGTCATTCCGAAGGGAACAAACTGGTCACCCGGTTGGCGAAAACGAATAATAAAAGGAATATTTATTTTATCCGCATCCAGAATAACCCGGCTTTCCAATTCATCCCCTGTTTGCTCTTTGGGCAACACACGTAAGTATTTAAAATTAAAACGATAATTTCCATAAACTGCCATAGTGCGGTCGGCATCAATAACCAATGGTTCAGTTTCTTTTACTTCTTTTTCCGTTTCTATTTGCACTATAACTTCATCATATTGTTTGATAACGGTTATTTTATGAGGCAAGTTCAGACATTTGCTGCCTTTCCCATTCAATATATTTTCAATTGCCTGAAAGTGAACCGCAAAAAAATCGTTTTCACTTCCGCAAACATACTGAAAAGCACTGCGAAACAAATAATACCTTTCAATTGGGCTTAGTTTCAATAAAGGGGTAAGTTCAAAAACAACTTTTCCCGGTTGAATGTCTATACATATATGTCGGAATTGAGTTTTACTCCTTTGCTTAAAAATTGTCTCTGCCTGTGAAAAAAGTTCCGCTAAAAAAAAGAGATGCGATTTTAATGCTGGATTGAATTCCTTTTCTAATTGGGGCATAATCTCATTACGTAAAAGATTTCTCCGAAATTTTGTCTCCAGATTACTGGAATCCGTTCGCCAGGAAATTCCCGCCTGCTTAAGAACCTCTTCCAATTCCTTTCTGCTGAAACATAATAGCGGATGGACAACTTTTCCTGTTATTCCTTTAATTCCTGCCATTCCACTTATTCCTGCTCCTCGTAAAAAATTTAGCATCACTGTTTCTGCTTGGTCTTCTTTTTGATGTGCCAACAGGATTTTATCAAAATTATAACTCTCTAAAATTTTATTAAAAACCTCAAAGCGCAATTTTCTTGCCTGATTTTCCAGATTACCCGTTTCAGGAACTACTATCTTCCGAATAATTACCGGGATATTTAAATCTTGACAAAGCTGTTTCACAAAGTCCTCATCTGCATCACTTTCCGCACCCCGAATTTGGTGATTGATATGAATAACTAATAAAGTTAAATTCAGCGGAACTCTAAGTCGTGAAAAAAGATAGAGCATAGCATTGGAGTCCGCACCTCCGGAACATCCCAGTAAAAGCTTATCTCCATTATGAATAAGCTCATTCTCTTTGATGTTTTTTTCCAGCCGTTTTAATGCTTCGGCAATCGTCATTACTTATTTTTTTCTCCCCTCATTTATCTGTTTTACTACCTTTTTTAATCTTGCTTTCAATGTCAACTGCTTTTTTTTAACCCGGATTTTCTCTTTGTAAAAAATATTTCGGTGCTCTCAGTGTTCTCGGTGTCTTCAGTGTTCTCGGTGTAAAATAAAGTGAATTGTAAGTATTTTCTCGGTGTTCTCGGTGGCTAAAAAAATGAAAAAGCAGCCGTCACAATTCCGTGCCCCTCAAACAAAATATTTTTCTTGACAGAAACCGATTTTTGATTATGGTATTTAAATATTGATTATAACGAGGTGCAAGAGGATGAGGAACCCAAAGGTTATCTTCATAGATAATCAGATAGTTATCTTAAATAAGAGGAGAAATATCTATTCTTATTGGCATTTTTTATACACTTCAATTTGGTTTCAACTTAAAAAAAAGGAGTATTTATTATGAAACGCAAAATTTTCTTCACAATAGGAGTCCTTATGCTTCTGTTTTTCTTTACTGCCTGTGATAAAGATGAGGATAATAAACCCCCTGTCAATACGGATATCACAGTTGCCCTGAATAATTACTGGCAGTATCAAACAGACCTTACTTCCCTTATGGAAGCGCATGATGGCACAATGAACGATATTCAAAGTGCTATTCTTAACTTGGGTAGTAAGAAAAATCGTGATGCCTTTACCGATATTGATGCTATGGTAGAAGATTATGTTAGCCAAACTAATGCTATAGCCGGTAAATTTGAAGTTCTGGTGCAAGCGGAAAATGCTATTGTCCCTTATGGCGAAAGTAAGGGCTTACTCAGCGGTATTGCCAAAGGTGTTTATAACAAAGCAAAAGATGCTGTAGTATCCGGTGGAAGGATGGTAAATTCGGGATGGAATGTTTTAAGCGGAAAGAAAAGTATCCGTCAGGTATTAAATGACCCTAATTCCGGAATTCCATTAATTTCGGGTTGGGCAGAAACAGTCCAGAAGCGAAATAGTGCTCGGGATGCTAAAATTCGGGATATGATTGAACACTGGAATCCTGTAACTTCTCCTGAAGATTGTAATTATACTATTCCTTACGATGATTTGGTTGGCACTACACCCCAGGAAAAAGCCAACTACTATCTGAATATGAGCGATGAAGACCCTGTAAAAATGGGAATGCGGAGAGATGTTTTGCTTTGGAGTGATGATGAACGGGAAGCGACTGCGCAAACAGCTAAAGAACTTGGCGAAACAGGTGTAAAAGCTGTTGGGGATGCTTACGGAGGTAATGTTGGAGAATGGACAAATGAAGTAGTCAATCAAATGATGGAAGAAAATCAAACAACCGCTGATTGCGGAACTACGAATATTGATTTTCCCGTTACGGGTGGAAAAACACTGATTATAGCCAAAGCTAATATGCCTGAGGATAATCCTCGGATTGCGGTTGTTATGAACGCACCTCAAAATCTGGAACAACAATTACCCCAAGGAGAATATCATATAATTGCTATTGCTGAGGGCTATATTCGGGGTGTTTATGAATATCTGCAGATTGTTAGGAATCAGGTTACACCGGTTGTAGCTGAATTGCTGAAACTTGCGGAAAATCCTATTATTATTGAAAATTTAACAGTTGATGAAGGTTGTATAACGGTAAATCAACCGGTTCATTCCCATCTAACTTGCGTAAGCACTATTGGACAGGAGCTTTCCTTTGGATGGACAGTTTCCGGAGGTTCTTATACGGGGTTTAGTGCTAATGGAACCGAACTGACTTTTACTCCAACTGAAGAAAAAGAATATACTGTAACTGTTGATGTTTCAGATGGCCTCAATAATCATAAAATAAGAAGTATCTCCCTTGCTGCCTTAGGCGGAATGTTAGCTATTGATGATTGGGAAATTACGGATGAGGATTTTATGGATAATAAGCTGAATCCTGGTGAACAACTTACTGTTAAGCTATTTGTAAGCAATACGGGAACAACTAATCTGACCGGTTTTCATAATGTTCCCTCTGGAACAGGTTTTACTTCTTTATTTAATTCTACAACAGCCACTATCGCTGCCGGAACAACTATAACCGTTTATGTTCCTATAAGGATCAATAGTGAAATTAGTGTTGATGAAATTAATCTGCAGTATCTCTTTACCACTCAGAATCAAAATAATAACACCGTCCTGATTAGCGATTCAGTTGAACTTCCGATAGATTTTTATGTGACTATAGATGAAATTAGCGAAGTAGTTACCGACCGTATCGTTACTATAACCGGGAAAATAGCTAATCCCAGCTTAAATTCAGCTATTCTAATACTGGATAATGATAGTGAACATTCCTTTGAATTGAATTTGAATAACGGAAATTTTTCCCAAGCAGTTGTTCTGAATGGTTCAACCGAAGAAGTTTCCCATACTGTATATGTAGTAGCTGTTTCCGGAGGTCTAACCGCTGAAGATACAATGAATTTTACTTCTCTGGTGCCCTTAATGGCTTTGCATTGTACTCTCACCTGGGATACTAATGGAACGGATGTGGATTTTTGGATTACCGATCCCAACGGCGAAAAATGCTATTATGCTCATCGCCAGACGGCAAGTGGTTTAGCTCTTGATGTTGATGATACAAATGGCTATGGTCCTGAAAATATAACGACGGAAAGTGTAATTCCTGGTGACTACCTGGTGCAGGTTCATTATTACAGTGACCACGATAATGAAAATGCTATCGGCACCAATTGCGTTGTTGTTATCCGTCAATCAGGACTTACACCTGTGAATTATTATGGCTATTTATCCGATTCCGGAGATTTATGGACAGTAACTACTCTGCATTATGACAGTGTAAAGGGTTGGAGCATTAAACCGAATAGTAACTATTGTAAAATTAATCCTAATACTATGCCAAAAAAATAGTTAGAATGAAAAATTGAGAATGTAAAATGTAAAATTGAGAAAATAAAAA